>Ga0208391_1000198_pt1 | contig 33336 bp, 31 predicted proteins | sample Knorr_S23_td_Bot_FD_185612 | JGI IMG/M metagenome (GOLD analysis project Ga0208391, IMG submission 185612) | Marine microbial communities from Southern Atlantic Ocean transect - Knorr_S23_td_Bottom_ad_3770_LV_A (SPAdes) (version 2) | ecosystem: Environmental > Aquatic > Marine > Oceanic | place... | reverse complement strand
AAGCTATGTCGCCTGTCCAAAGCCAGCCATCACGAATAGTTTCAGCAGTAAGATCTGGTCGACGCCAATAACCAATCATATTAGCTTCAGATTGAACAAGAATCTCACCAGGTGTGGCCCCATCTTTAGGCACCAAATTACCTTCAGAATCAACTAGCTTTATAGATGTGACAAAGCCTTCTCTGCCACAGGATGCCAAGCGCTCAGGATGATCTCCTTTAAGCGCTCGAATATGATCTTCTTGTGAAAGGAAACTCATTGTCATACCTTCTGTTTGTCCATAACCTTGTATGATAGTGCAAGGAAATGCAGCTAGAGCAGCTTTGACAACACTGTGTGGCATAGGACCTCCACCGTACTGAATATTACGCAAACTACTTAGATCAAAGTCCTTAAAATCTTCTACCGCCATCATCCAATTGAGCATGGTTGTGATACCTAAAAAAGCGGACACACGCTCCTTTTGAATAACTTCTAGAGCTAGTCTGGCTTCAAAATTTATCAGGACTAGAGGACAGCCATGTGCCATGTAGTTGATCGCTAAAGCAATTGGGATATGAAACATTTGACCAGTAAGCATATAAATGTCTGTTGGTAAAATACGTTCTGCTACTGTTTGATTCATCATGCCTATGTAAACGGATTTATGCGTATGCAAAGCTCCTTTAGATTCGCCTGTTGTACCCCCGGTGTAAAGAATCATTACTGGATCATCACCACCTACCAGGGCTGAAGAAGCAGGTTCAGAATCAGTGGAGTTGGCTAAAACTGTCTCGTAACTGCCATCGCTTTCAGGACCATAACTCAACTTGTTGACTCCTGCCTTCTTAAATTCTAATTGTTCAACTGTGTCCGTATATTCATCGGCGTGTACCAGAACATTTGGTTCACCATCATTTAGAATACGGGACAACTCAGGAACTCCCAACCGCCAATTAAGGGGTTGTATAATGAGTCCAATTCTGGCACAGGCAAAATAAACTTCCATGTATTCGATGGAGTTTTTTGAAAGTACAGCTACTCTGTCACCCTTTACGACATTAAATTTATCTATGAGCCCATTAGCAAGGCGTTTAACACGTTGATCAAGTTCCCCGTAGGTAATTCGGCGATCATTTGGTATATCGATTAAAGCCTCGCGGTCAGGGTCCAAGCTTGCTGTTTTAGTAGGTATTTTCCCTAAATTCACAACCCAATTTCCTTAGTAGGACTTATCTAGGTCTAAATGTCTCTGATGTAGCTCCCAGTTATTGTCTATCTTAACTACTTGATCATGATACACACCAGCAGAAAGTACTTGAATCTCTTCGTTTTCGGTTGCGAACAAAGTCAAGTTGGAGACCACTGAAGCATTATTGCCTTCACCAGATTCAAAAAATATATTGGATACTACATGTCGTCTTTTATCAGTCTGTTGATCCATCGAGTCTGTCATCAGTTTCATAATACTTTCTCGTCCTTCAAAAGGACCAATCATGTCACCTCCTGCAATTCGCATAGTAAAATTAGCTTCTTCAGAAAAACAAGCTGAAAGCATGTCAACATCACGCTCATCTAATGCATAAGCTGAACGTGATAATAACTCTGAAATCTTAAGTTTATCTACTTCACTGAGTGGTTCTGTCATATATTATCTCCCATTCCAAGAACGTCTAAGGTACCACGCCACGCTAAAGAACCGCCATCTATTAGCCATACCGCCCCGTTCACAAAACTAGCCTCAGGGCTTGCTAAAAAACAAACCAGTTCAGCTACGTCCTTTGGCTTGCCCATTCTTGGAATTAGATGAGTCATCGTCATGGTATTAAGCATCGCGGTAGGATCAGGTGCTGCATCAAGGAAATTATCAACCATTTGGGTGTGAATTGAACCAGGACAATAGCAGTTTACCCGAATGCTATCAATTGCCAGATCTACTGCAAGCATTTTAGTCATTTGCATGACTGCCCCTTTGCTTGTGCCATAAGCAACACAGTTAGGATAGCCCGCAACAGAGCTTGTTGAACCTGCATTGATAATGGAAGCATATTTGCTTTTGCGAAGGTAAGGGAGTGCATACTTTGCACACAACCATGAACCTGTAACGTTTATATCCATAACCTTATGAAAGGTTTCAAGGCTCATAGTATCTAAACTTAAATCCTCACTAATCATACTCTCGTGGACACCTGCATTATTATGTAACACGTCAATTCCACCGAGTTGTTTCTGAGCCTCACTCATCAATTCTTTTACTTGGTTCTCATTGGTGACATCACAGTGCTTGTAGAAGGCTGTCCCACCCTTAGCTCGAATTGATTCAACAATACTCTGGCCATTCTCATCATTAATATCTGACAACATGATCTTAGCTCCATAACTTGCAGCTCTTAGGGCTGTGCCAGCACCAATGCCTGCACCTGACCCTGTAATAACAAATAGCATATCTTTTATGTTCATAATTGCACTCCAGTTACCTTGATTGGATAGTAGCCTTTATTAGATTTATATTCAAATTGTGGCTACTGACAGTAAAATACAAAAGTTCTAACTCAGTGAGATTCTCTTTTTAAAAGAATTTGTGTTAAATGTTAAGTAAGAGATTGAAATGGAGAGGTGGCAGAGTGGTTGAATGCGCTCGCTTGGAAAGCGTGTAAGGGCTAACACCCTTCGAGGGTTCGAATCCCTCTCTCTCCGCCAGCAATTAAAAAAATTTAAAGTAGTTATATACAAGTATTTACACATTTTTTTCTGGATATAATTTCTTTAAAGGTTTAATAAATGAAGTATTATGTTAGATGAATCCAAATTTGGAGGGATTATGAGAATTGTTAAATTTTTATCAAAACTAACTATTTGTTCACTATTATTGATTCCTTTAGCAGTTATATATGCTGAAGAGGAAGCTGATGGAGGATTAATAGAAGAGATAGTGGTAACAGCAAGAATGAGAGAGGAAACGGCCCAATCAGTTCCTATACCTATCACTGCATTATCAGCAGCTCAGTTAGAAGCCAGAAACATAACGGAGATTAAGGATATTGAAAGGATCACACCTAATTTGGATTTTGAATATTCCTCGGTTAATGCTTCTGCAACACAAGTTTTTCTACGTGGAATAGGTCAAGTGAATTGGTCAGCAACACAAGATCCAAAAATTGGGATATATATTGATGGGGTTTACTTAAGTCGGCCACAAGGAGGCCTAGTTGATTTGATGGATATTGAGAGAGTAGAAGTTTTAAGAGGTCCCCAGGGAACTCTTTTTGGAAGAAACACCACTGCCGGCTTGATTCATATCATTACTAAAGCCCCCTCTGAAGAACGAGAAGCAAATTTCAAGATAGGCTATGGTACCGAGCAGCATAAGATGTTTGGAGGCATGCTCAACGTTCCTTTATCGGACAAGATGGCAGCTAGGTTTGCAATTTACAGTAAAGAAACTGATGGTCATATGCTAAATACTTATTCTGGGAAGAACCACGGCAATGAAAATTCAACTTCATACAGGGCTTCAATGGCTTGGACAGGAGATATCTATAACGGAAGGTTTACTTTTGATCGTTTTGAAGCCGATGAATTGACTGCTTTAGGAAGTTGTCGTTTTACAGGACCTGAAAATGGCGCATTAGCAGGAGGCTTAAAAGCTGTTGGATTTATTTTTGGTACTTACGATTCAATGAAAGCAAATTGTAGGAATAGTTCAAGAAAGCATTCTTACGACAATGCACCAAGACTAGATACTGAAAGCCAAGTGAGCTCTTATACTTATACCCAAAAATTTGATTTATCAATTGGAGAATTAATTTTTATTTCAAACAAAAGAGAAATAGAAAACTTTAATGGCAGTTGGGGATGGAATTACGGAAATGGACCAGGGATCAGCGGATTATCAAATTTAATTGATGTGCTCAATAATAGCAGTGAAAACAATGTTACTTCTCATGAAATTAGATTGAATGGAAGTACGGATTCTTTTGACTGGGTGATCGGGGCGTACATATTTGAAGAGAACTCTCTAGAGGACATAGACGTTCCTCTGTTCAGAGGCGTTTTACCACCTGCAGCTACAGTTTGGCCTGTTTTTTATATACCTGGTCTTGCAAATATTGCTTTAGGAACTCAAGCTTATGGCAGCAGAACTCAAGGCTACGATGTCACCAATAAGAATGATGCATTTTTCTTGGAAGGAACTTACCAAATTAATGACCAGCTTGATCTCACAGTAGGTGTTAGAAGAACCAATGACACTAGAGAGTTTACTAGATGGCAGACTCTCTATGGCGGTGCTTTCGACCCAACTTATCTTTGCCCCGGAATGCCCACGATAGATGTAGGCGGCGGTACTTTGGTTCCATTAAGTGACAGGTGTTATCAAGAAGTGGAATACAGCGAAACTTCACCAAGAGCTATTTTAGGTTACCAATACAATGACAATGTGTTGTTGTATGGAAGTTACAGTGTTGGATATTCTAGTGGTGGATTTAACCAAGACATTGCTATGCGGGCTTACTTACCGGAGAATTCAGACAACCTTGAATTCGGAGCTAAAACAACGCTAAGAGATGGGAAAGTAAGACTTAACGTAACAGCTTTCCACAATTCTTATGAAAATCAGCAAATAACCGTGGGACGTATTGTTAGAGGTCAGCCAACTGCAGATTTAATAAATGCACAAGAAGCGACACTAATAGGTCTAGAAGTAGAATTATTGGCACAACTGAGTGAGAGTTGGGCTATTACTATGGTTTTTGGGCATTTAGATGGCAATTACGATAAGTTTTTGATTGAAGATAATATCTACGATCCAGTAACTTTAGAGGAGAGCATAGTAACAAGGGATCTAAGTGGAATTGGTTATGGTAATGATGGACCGACTGACACTTTTGACATTAGTGTTATTTATACCAAGTCACTTCCTTCTGGAGGCGATGTGGTCAGTCAATTAGGCTTAACAAGAAAAGACGATCAATACTTTACTTTGGAAAATACACCAACCTCTTTTACACCTGCTTATAGCTTGTTGGATGGTAGGGTTTCTTGGAATCTAGCTGATGGAAGGACCACCTTAACACTGTGGGGAACTAACCTAACTGATAAAGATTATATCTACAATATGTTAGACCTGGCTGGAGATGAACAAGTGGGAGGCATTGATCCTGGATTAGGATATGTTGCAGATTACTGGGGTCAGCCAAGGCATCTGGGGATTGAGTGGCGTAAATCCTTTTAATCGGAAAAAGATAGTAAGGAATTGTCTCAAGGAATTGCCGAAGTAAATAACATCAATATTTGGTGGGAAGACTTCGGCGACTCCTCTGATCCAGCGGTTCTACTTATCATGGGAGCCAACGCCAACGCAATGCAGTGGACATTGGAATTCATAAACCCCTTAGTTTCTGCCGGGTTTCACGTCATAAGATTTGATAATAGGGATGTTGGTAAAAGTACTTGGTTAACCACAGAACCCAGTTTTGTTATACAAGAAGGGGAAATGGTTTCTACTGAAGTAAGTTATAACTTAGAAGACATGGCCCAAGATGCCGTGTCTTTATTGGAACACCTAGGGATTGAAAAGGCACATATTGTCGGAGCTTCCATGGGTGGAATGATTACTCAGGTGATAGGTTTGGATCATCCAAACAAAGCGTTATCACTTACACCGATTATGTCCACACCGGGTGCAGGCCTTGAAGACGAAAACCTTTCTCCACCTACTGAAAGCTTAATGTCAGGCATGATGAAATCTATGGAACACAATATGAAAGGTGAATATCTGGATGGTCTGGTCTGTATATATAGAGAATTAATTGGTTCTCGTTATCCTTTTGATGAAGAAAAGTTTAGAGAAGGAGCCAAAGAGATAATGGATCATGGGCATAATCCTTTTCCTGGTCATGGAGCTGCAGTTAGTTCCAGTCCCCACCGGAAAGACCGATTGAAGGAAATTAATTTACCTACTTTGGTAATTCATGGAACTGAAGATGCCATTCTGCCTTTTGATCACGGCCAGGCTTTAGCCAACGGAATTCCTAATGCCCAAATGATGGTTTTAGAAGGAGTGGGTCATGAAATACCTCAACAGATGACTGAAGAAATTACTTCCAGGTTAATAGAACACTTTAACTCTATTTAATCATTCCAGCGTAAGCCCTATCCACAAGGCCTGCTATGAAAGGGCCTTCACCAAATTCTTCTCTCCATTCTCTTGCTGGGTCTGAATCTTGAATTTCTTGCAAATTTTTCCCTGCTGCTATTTGAACTGCAATCCTGTCTTTTACTACTACTAATTTATCTATGTAATTTTGTATGTCTTGTGTAGTGGAGATAGGGCCGTGACCAGGGACAACTACCGTTTCGTCATTGATAACTTTTAAAATTTCTTCACAGAAACTGATCATCCCATCAATACTGCCTCCGTTATCTGCATCTATAAAAGGTGGGCCAGCCATATTAAAAACATCCCCCATGTGTAAAACATTTGAGTCTCTCAGATAAACGGCTGCATCTCCCGTAGTGTGTGCATTGCCAAAATGATAAAGCTCAATACGATCGCCGTTTAGATGTAAATTCATTTGGTCTTTAAAGGTGATTTCAGGAACAGCATCTAGAGGATATGGTTGTTGAGGATAAACGATAAACGATAAATTAATCGGTTTTGGGTTGAGCATCATATGTCTAGAGTTTTCGTGTGCTACGATCCTCGCTCCATCTGGACCGAAAGCATTATTGCCTTCTGCATGATCAAAATGCCAATGGGTATTAATTATGTAGTCTATTGACTTTCCTCCAAGTTTCCTTATGGATCTCAAAATCTTATTTTTAAGCTGAGGAAATTGATCATCCACGAGTAATACTCCATCTTCACCTGTGCTTACAAGGATGTTTCCTCCATAACCAAACAGAACATGGATATTTTCTGTTATCTTTTCTGTTGTAATTTCAGCTTTGGAGAAGTCCCAGCCAAATGCATCCAATACTGCTTGTTGGCCTTCTTTATAATCATTTGCCGCTTTTTCATGATGCGCAGCATCTGTTCCAGTAGAAACAATGGATAAAGAAATTAATAGAGCTGCTAAAAAATATTTTTCTTTCATTTTCTATCTCCCAATTATTGATTATTATTACATGGTTAATGATAGCCGTTAATACGGTTTAAGGGGTAAACAAATGAGTGAAATAATCGCTTCTGAGTCTTCTAACTTTGATCTGAAAGAAATAGTGGCTTCCTTAAACAGGTTGCTTAAATTAAGAACCATCCCCATAGGCATGAAAATGTTTGAAAGCGTGGAAGAGATGGAATCCATACCAAAAATTAGAAGACCAACTGCTGTTCACACCACTGATCAAATCGTCGGTCAAGCATCCAGAAACGGATGGACTGTTGGAATAACTGTAGAAGATTTAGTAGGGCCTCAGTGCAGTACGGTGATTGGTTTGAGTCCAAGAAATGATGAGTGGCTTTCAGGTCAACGGATGGCTGGTGTTTGGTATAGTGATCTTGAAGGTGCAAGCGCACATCAAAATTCGATGGATGTAGTTGAACATGGAAAATATTCTGCCATGGCGGTAAGTCCTCTAACCAGCGGTAGATTAAACCCTCCTGATATATGTTTAATTTACGCTACTCCTGCCCAAATGATCTTATTTATCAATGGATTGCAATGGTCAGGATTCAAGAAACTAGACTGGAGTTGTGTGGGAGAGTCTTCCTGTGCTGATTCTTGGGGCAGAGCTCTTTCTACTGGAGAACCCAGCCTTTCTATTCCATGTTTTGCTGAGAGGCGTTATGGAGGAGTTATGGAAGATGAACTTCTTATGGCCATTCCACCAAGCTACCTTCCTAAAGTTATTGATGGGTTAGAACATCTTTCTAAGAATGGATTACGTTATCCCATAGCTCCTTATGGAGTAAATACCGATGCAAAAGCAGGAATGGGGGTTAGTTATTCCGACAAATAGACCATATAAATGTTAAGGAAAATTTACTTATTACTTGTAATTAATTTAGCAGCCTGTGGCGGCGGAGGAGGATCTGATACCGGTCCTAGTTTGCCTCCACCCACAGTAACTCCAACCCCTAGCTCAGCTTGCTCTTCGAGTGGTGGAGCTCCCGCCGTCAGTCAGCAATTACAATGGCCTCATTACTCATCAGATCAGTACTCCTCTAGGTATCTGGATACAGACAAATTAACAGAAACTAATTTTTCCAATTTAACCATTGCCTGGCGACTGACTTCACCGACGGAAAGTTTACTTGCAGCCAATAGTGACCTGGAAGCATTCTGGAATGAGAGCACACCCATTATGGTTAATGGGGTTTTATTCGTCAGTTCTCAGTTTAATCATATCATCGCAATTAACGCGGAAAGTGGCCAGAGCATATGGACATTTGATCCACAGTCCTATTTAGCTGGCAGACCGCCAAATCATGGTTTCGTACACCGTGGGGTCGCTTATTGGGAAAAAGACAATGACAAAAGAATTTTTGTCGGAACTCTTGATAGCTTTCTTTATAGCATTGATGCCTGCACGGGCGAAGTTGACGTCAACTTTAATAATGGGGGTAGAATTGATTTGAGAGAAGGGCTAGGTCGAGTAATCAATAATGATTACTATGGAGTTAACTCTCCTCCTCTCGTTTGTAAAGATACTGTTGTAATAGGATCTTCGATTATGGATTACCCTGCACAATACCTCAATGCAACTTCCATGCCCCCAGGTGACGTGAGGGCTTTTGATGCGATAACTGGTCAACTTAAATGGCAATTTCACGTGATTCCTCATGAAGGAGAATTTGGCGCGGAGACCTGGAAAAATAATAGTTATCTAGAAGGTGCGGGTGCAAATGTCTGGTCTACATTTAGCTGTGATGAAGATCTTGGCATGGTTTACTTACCTCTGACCACTCCCACAAACGATCATTTCGGAGGTGATAGATTAGGAGATAATCTCTTTGCCGAATCTATTGTAGCTGTCGATGTGGAGACCGGAGAAAGAAAATGGCATTTCCAGACAGTCCATCACGGCTTGTGGGACTATGACCTGCCTGCAGCACCAAATTTAGTAGATGTAACCTCATCCTCTGGAACTGAAAAGCTATTGGCACAAGTTACCAAACAAGCTTATTTATTTGTTTTTGACAGAGAAACCGGTCAACCTAAATGGCCTATCGTTGAAACTGTCGTCCTTCAAAGCAGCGTTACTGGAGAAGAGACTTCACCCACTCAACCCATTCCTTCTAAACCTGCTCCATACGATCACCAAGGAGTCAATGAGGACAACATAATCGATTTTACTGATTCACTCAAAAGTCAGGGTTTGGATATTATCTCTCAATATGACTATGGAGAACTGTATCTTCCTCCCACTGATAAAGGAGCGCTGACGGTACCTTCAATTGGAGGTGGAGGTAGCTGGTCGGGAGCATCCTATCATTCGGGTAAAAATACCTTATTTGTGCCTTCAGTTACGTGGCCTTTTGTTATTAGGATCGAGCGAAGCGGTCTGGCGACCACACAAAATAGAGATTTTGTTAATGGTCCTTCAGGTCTACCTCTTATGAAGCCTCCTTATGGGCGAGTCACCGCAATTTCAATGGACACCGGAGAGCATCTGTGGGTAGCCCCTATAGGCAGGGGGTATGAATCAAACTCTGCAATATCACAGCTAACTTTTGATGAGTATTTGGGGGTTCCGCAAAGAGTCTTTTCCATGACCACAAAAAATTTACTAATCACTGGGCAGCAAAGGCTAAGTGCTTTTAACTTGGATACAGGTAATAGAGTTGGAGAAGTCTCTATTCCAGACGCCGTGCAAGGCAATTTAATGGCTTATGAATTAAATGATAAGGTGTATCTAGTGATAACTATTGGAGGTAGTGGTACCAAGTCCGAACTAATTGCTTATACTTTAAACTAATGAGAAATAACTGGAGAGAAAACTATGGAAAAATTAAATAATTTGCTGGAAACAATGGCATCCCCTTTTAAAGCTTACGCCAACTGTATTCTACGGATTGGGTTAGGATTATCTTTTTTTCTTCATGGATTAGGAAAAATTCCTACAAGCGAAGGTTTTGTAGGATGGTTAGGGTCACAAGGCGTCCCGTTCGCAAATGTAATAGCTCCGATGCTAGCCTGGACAGAAACTTTATCTGGTTTAGGCATTATTTTTGGAGGACTTATTGGTGTCAAGGCTTCTGTTTTAGGGAATGTTGTGACAAGGTTATCTGGAGGCGCTATTGGAGTAATAATGATAGGAGCTTTACTTATAGCTCACTCTAATTGGAGCCTTTTTACCGGGGAAAGGGGCACTGTTTTATTTGCAAGTGAACAGCTTTTTCTCTTGCTTCTGGGCGTTTATTTTGCAATCAAAGGTAATAACAATTAAGACAAAAGAAATTCTAAATAATCAGCTTCCATAGACCTCTAATACCTGATAAGGTTGAGAACATGGCATCGCAATGTTTCACTGGTGTCATGGGGGGGAAATATGCTTGTTTTGAGCCGTCGTGTAGACGAATCTTTACTCATAGATAAGGATATCAAGATAACAGTATTAGATATTAAAGGTGGACAGGTTAGATTAGGAATTACAGCGCCAGAATCTATAAAAATTCATAGAGAGGAAGTTTTTAATCGAATACAAGAAGAATCTTCAGAAGAAGAAGATTAAAAAGACCTGTAAGTTTGTAGATTTAATTTAACCTAAGTCTTAAGAGTTATAATTATTTGCTGGGCCTGTAGCTCATCTGGATAGAGCGCCTGGCTACGAACTAGGAGGTAGAAGGTTCAAATCCTTCCAGGCCCACCAATTTAGGAAGTACAACCATGATAAAAAACACAAAAATAATCACCCTATTTATAGCTCTTCTTTTCACTTCTTTAGTTTTTTCAAGCACAGAAAGGCTAGAAGGTAAACTAGATAGAAATCTAGATTCTTTAATGAAGAAAGTTGTTGCGTGGAGGCATGACTTGCATCAATTTCCTGAGTTGTCTAATAGAGAATTTAGAACCGCTGAGAAAGTAACAAAACACCTACAAAACTTAGGCCTTGAAGTTACAACTGGGATAGCTCATACGGGCGTGGTTGCTATTCTTGAAGGTGGAAAACCAGGCCCTCTAGTTGCATTGAGAGCTGACATGGATGGCCTTCCAGTAGTGGAAATGACTGGATTGCCTTTCGCCTCTAAAGAGCGTGATGACTATAACGGACAAGAGGTGGGGGTTATGCATGCTTGTGGACACGATGCGCACGTTGCCATTCTCATGGGAGTTGCAGAGTTTCTAGCTTCAGTACGTAATGATTTAGCGGGAAGCGTGATGTTTATATTCCAACCTGCAGAAGAAGGTCCTCCAGTCGGTGAAGAGGGTGGTGCACAATTAATGCTTAAAGAAGGCATATGGAAGGACAAAAAACCTGAAGTGATTTTTGGCTTACATGTTACTAATGCTCCACATGGCTTGATAGCTTATCGAGAAGGAGCTTCCATGGCAGCTGCAGATCCTTGGAAAATAATCATAAAAGGGCGTCAAGCCCATGGATCCAGACCTTGGGATTCAATAGATCCCATAATGGTTGCTTTTCAAATGGGTAATAACTTACAAACAATTGTGTCAAGAAAACTTGACCTACGAGAATCTCCAGCAGTTATTTCGGTGGGAAGTATCCATGGAGGAATTAGGAGTAATATTATTCCAGACGTTGTTGAGATGGAGGGAACCATCAGAACGTTTGATTCTGGAATCAGGGATAAAATTTTCTTTGAAATGAGAAATATAGCTGAAAGTACTGCCAAAATGGCTGGGGCTACAGTTGAGGTTTTTTTACCGTATGGACAGAGTTATCCAGTTACTTACAACGACGAGGATCTTACTAAAAGAGTATTACCTTCACTTAGGAAAATAGTAGGTGAAGAAATGGTTTATAGATCTGAAAGAACAACGGGAGCGGAAGATTTTAGCTTCTTCTCTCAAGAAGTTCCGGGTTTCTATTTCTTCTTAGGGGTAAATAAGCCTGATGCTGATCCTTTAACGACACCAGGCAATCACTCTCCCTTCTTTTATGTAGACGATGGCGCTTTACCTATAGGTGTTAAAGCGCTATCTCACTTAACCATAGAATATTTGAATGGAGAAATTTAAAACCCAAAATTATTAGCTATAAGCCAAGCAAAAGAAATTGTAAGAGCCCAAATAGATTGAACTAGTAAAACCAACCAGGTTAGAGCAGTTCCAGCTACTCTAAATTTACTTCTAGCTTCAGGTCTGGTTATACCGTAAGCATGAGAAAGTCTCGCAAGAAGAAAGACGTCTCCAAAAATACCAGTAGCAAGGTTAGGTATTTGACCTACAGACTCTAGTAAAGCAGATAAAATTAAAAAAAACAGAGCGTATTCAACTAAATTTCCATGAGCTCTAGTTGCTTGCAGCATCTCAAAACTATCTCCTGTTCCCAAAAAGGTTTCTGAAGACATTCTCGTGCTAGTTGTCTTATAGGCGAGAAATAAACCGAGCAGAGCAAGTGCACCAGCGTAAAATAATGTAAACATATTAATACCTTATAATTAATTAAGTTTTCAATTTACTATAATCAACAAGCCATCACAATAAGGAGAGAATATGAATCCAGTAGAAAAATGGTATGAAGTAATGAAATCTAATGACATGGACAAGTTGGATGAATTGCTTGCTGAAGATGTTGTTTTTTATTCTCCTGTGGTCTTTACGCCGCAAAAGGGTAAAGACATAACCAAGATGTACTTAATGGCTGCTGGAGGTGTGTTTGGAGAAGGAGCTAAAGAAGAGGTTTCTGATAGAAATATGAATCAATCGAACTTCAAATACATAAAAGAGATCATTGGGGAAAAGTCTGCTTTATTAGAATTTGAATCGGAAATGGAAGGCATATATATCAATGGAGTTGATTTAATTAGCTGGAATGAAGAAGGAAAAATAACAGAATTTAAGGTTATTGTAAGGCCACTTCAGGCAGTAAACATGCTTCATCAAAAGATGCAGGCTATGCTTGAAAGCATGAAGTAGCTACTCTAGTTATGGTTAAAAAAGCTCAATCGTGGTCAGTACATATTTTTACTGCTTCAGGAGCTTTTGCTGGCTTTTTATCCTTAGAAGCCATCTTGCGCGACAACTTATTCCTTGCCTTCGTATGGCTTTCACTGGCCTTTTTAATTGATGGTGTTGATGGTGCTTTTGCTAGGCGTTATAAGGTCAAAGAAATGGTACCTACAATAGATGGTTCTATTCTCGATAACATAGTTGATTATCTAAATTATGTTTTTATTCCTACAGTTATGTTGTATTGGTTCAATCTAGTGCCTTCACAGCTAACCCTATTAGCTGTAGCTTTAATTTTAATTGTTTCTTGTTACACGTTCGCCAACACAAAACAGAAAACGGAAGACTATTTCTTTAGAGGGTTCCCTGCAGTTTGGAACATGGTTATTTTTTATTTATTTGTAATGGGAACTTCACAACTAACTAACTTTTTAGTCATTGTTTTCTTTTCTGTTATGACTTTTGTTCCCCTTAAGTATTTACATCCCTTAAGAGTTAAAGAGAAGAAATCGTTGAATTTGTTTATGACTTTTATTTGGGGTTTATGTTGTGTATTTCTTTTATTAGACTTGAGAGACGTGCCTACTCAACTTTCTGCTTATAGGGATTTCTATTATTGGTTATGGGTAGGTTTAAACCTTTATTTTGTCTATATCTCTTTACACAGGTCTATGCCCAAGAATTTAAGTAGTTAAGCTCAATAAAACCTGGTTATTAGATTGGTGAAGACAATTATAAATTTTGAAAGGTAAGGAAAAATTCTAAGAAGCCAAAAAGACACTATAGAAAATCAAGAAGAAACAAAAAGGGCAGACCAGATCGTTACAACCCAAACCAAGTTTCCTTGTTCAATATCCTAACTTCGATTCTGTATAATGCTTCTCCAGTTTAAAGCGGGTATCGTATAAGGGCTTATTACCTCAGCCTTCCAAGCTGATGATACCGGTTCGATTCCGGTTACCCGCTCCAGCTTTCTTATGAGTAATAATTCTGAAGGTAAATTTAAGGTTGAAGCAGGTAAGAGGTATTCTTGGTGCAATTGTGGAACAAGTGCCAAATATCCATTGTGTGATGGTAGTCATAGGCAATTGAAAGGCATACAGCCAGTTAGAATCTGGTTCCATGAGGATTCAGAAGTTTTTTTTTCCAGAGAAAACGGTAAGCTTCAGCTTAAAGTGGAGAAATTAGAGAAATGAGCATGTTTTATTTCAAGATTTATATGGCTGTCCAAGCGTCAGTCTTCCGTCTTACGGGCGGTAGGCTAATGAACAAGATAAGGGGAATGGATATTTGTGTGGTCAAAACCAAAGGCGCAAAATCAGGAAAAATTAGATATATCCCTTTAATGTTGGTCTCTTATCAGGAAGGAGTGATCTTAGTAGCCTCATTGGGAGGGGCGGATGTTCATCCATCTTGGTACTGGAATATCAAAGCACATCCAGAAATTTTGGTTTACTTAAAAGGAAAAAAATTGAATTTAGTAGCCAAGCAGGTCAGTGATGATAAAAAAGCTGAATTATGGACATTAATTTGTTCTTTCTACCCTCCTTATGATGCCTACCAAAAGAGAACTGAAAGAAATATTCCTGTTTTTAACTGTCAACCAACTTAAGAAGTTTGAAAGAAGTTAATTTTGAAATAGTTAAAACCAATGGCATCAATGTTAGGGTAGCCTCTATGGGAGAAGGGCCCCTAGTGATTTTTTGTCATGGCTGGCCCGAGAGCTGGTACAGCTATCGTCATCAACTTCCAGCAGTAGCTTCAGCAGGATACAAAGCAGTTGCCTTTGATGTAAGGGGCTACGGAGAATCTGACAAGCCCCATGCAATTGAAGAATATACCATACTGAATATGGTCGCTGATGTACTTGGAATCATTAAAGCCTTGGGCTATAAAAACGCAATAACAGTGGGTCATGATTGGGGAGGTCCAATAGCATTGAATACAGCTGCACTTCATCCTGAAATCATTACCGCCACCGGAACTCTGTCGGTTCCTTATACCTCTAGAGGACCCATGCCTACCTTAGATTTATGGAAACAAATCTACAAAGATAGGTTTTTCTATCAGCTTTATTTCCAAAAGGAAGGTGTAGCGGAAGCTGAGTTTGAGAGTGATCTACAAAGAGCCTTAAGACTTACTTACACCAATAGTGATGGTAGAGGTATGGCTAGGGGTATAGAAAAATCACAGAGTGGTTTAAACCCACAAAAGGGACCCGATGCAACTTTCCTTGAAGGAATGGAAGAGTTTGAAGAATTACCGGATTGGTTGACTCAAAAAGATATAGATTATTTTGTCAGTCAATTTGAGATAAGTGGTTTGCGTGGACCTCTGAATCGATATAGAGCCCAAAACATAGATTGGGATGAGCTCTCACATTTACCCAGTACTATTTCTCAGCCAGCTTTCTTTATTACGGGGACTTTGGATCCTGTAAATTTCTTTGTCCCTAGTGAACAAAGCCTTGTTAAAAGAATAGAATCTAATTATGAAAACCTTCTTTTGGTTGAAGAATTGGAAGGGATTGGACACTGGACACAACAAGAAGCACCTGAAGAAGTAAATACGTTTATCCTATCTTTCTTAGAAAGACTATAATTTACTGGACTTTATCTAGAGCTGATTTTATTAACCACTGAAGAAATTCTCTGTGTGCTTGGGTTTCTGGATCTGGAGAACGTTTCTTAGCAATTTTTTCAATGCTTCTAAGTGAGCTATAAACAGCAGCTGCCGTGGTTTGGTAGGGTGGATTCTCATCCAAAACCAAAATTAACTTTTTAGTGTACAAGGCCTGTAAATTTTGCCTCTTGGTGTTAACACTCTTATTGGCATCAGCAGCAAAAATTGAACCAGTTAAATCACTCAACATTTGCTTGGTACTGTAGGTATTTCCATAGAGCCTAGAATCGGTTATTCGATCTAAGGTCCATCCACTCAGAAGATGTGAAAGTATTAATGATTGTACAGATAATATATATCTATGGATTTGTGGATCTTCATGCTTTTTATTGAAATCAAAACCCCTTCTTTCTATTTGCAAAATAGAAATTAATTCAGCATTAATTGGGAATGCTTCAGGTGAAAAAGCATGATCAGATAAGACTTGCATTGCTCTTTTTTGAGTTTCCTCAGGAACTGGTTCTAGGGGAACTAGTTCAGTTTTTTGATTAGGAGTTGATCTATGAACATACACACCACCTACGTATCTCGAGACCGTTTCTAAAGCCCTACTAGATTCTCGGAACAAAATTTGGGAGGCATTGACATATTCTTCCCAAGAGTCTGATACCATTTTTTCAGGGAGTTCTTCCATGGTTGTGTTAACCAATTCTATCCTTTGCTCAGCGTAAGTAATGGGGTCATTTGACATATCATTAGTCATAGCCCTTGGGTCAACTCCCTTGCCAGGTCTACGCATATCATCAGCATCATTTGCAAACATTAACTGTGGTTCATCAGACCTGAATAACAAATTTTCTCTTTCTGAAGCAGTGAGACTAGGTTTGTAACCAAATTCAATTGCCCATTTATCGTAAGCCCCAGGGATCACGTCATAATAATCTCCCTGGCTAATGCCTAAAGGAGCTAGATTTACGGCAGGATATTCCATAACTGAAGCCGTAACACCGCTTTTCTGAGTTACCTCTGGATTGTGAACCGTTACGGGATCGTGTAGGTAACTAGCTTTGAAATTGTGATTAAGACCTAATGTGTGCCCCACCTCATGTAAAGCTAAACGTATAATACCTTGCTCTACAATTTTTGGATCTGGAATCCCATTTGATTTGACTGAGACTATTCTAGCCAAAATACTTCCTTCCTGCATGAAGTTTCCAGCGTAACAAAAGTTGTCTTTATCAATTGGAAAGACCGAATTTAAATTAATTCGATTTGTTAAATATGCCCATTCCAACATAATATCGGCACCGATGATTTCACCGGTTCTGGGATTAGTAAAACTAGGACCATATCCACCAAAAGGAGGATTGGGCGAAGAAGTCCATCTAAGAACGTTGTATCTTATATCTCCAGCATCCCAATCTGAGTCATCGGGTTGAACTTTTACTTCAATTGCATTCTTAAAGCCAGCCTGTTCAAAAGCTATATTCCAAGCTAGTACGCCTTTTTTAATAAATGGTCTCAATTCTTTAGGCGTAGTGTTTTCCAACCAATAAGTAATCGGTTTAACAGGTTCGGATAAAGGTTCTTCAGGATTTTTCTTTTGTAAATTCCACTTATTAATCAGATCTGCATAGGGCGTTACATCTAAGGAGGTTAGGTCTGTGATTCTTTCAGTAAAATAACCAATTCGCATATCAGCCTGTCTTGGCTCAAAATCATTTTCAGGCATTTCTATAAAACTGTAGCGAAGAAAAATGCTAATGTTTCTAGGATCAGCAGCATCTTCTTCTTCATACTCAGTTGAAGGTGGATTTTCAAAGACATACTCAACTTCCACATCCGTGTTTTTAGGATAGTTATGGGTAGATTTTATTCTAGATTTTTCAACACTTAGTTGTCCCCACATGAAATCTGGAGGAGGGTAATCTGGATTTGGTATGGGCTTTATTGGCGTGAGTGCTTCTGATATAAAAAAAGAAGAAACATTGATAAGGAATTTATTCTCTTCTTTATTCATAGAGTTTATAGGGAAAACCTGAATCACTGAATTAGAAATATTTGCACCTGAGGACTTTGAAAGGGCAGAGGTCTCATCAAGAGAAAAAGCAGTATTAACTCTTATCAACCTTATTGTGTCGAAGTGCTTTTCAAATTTAAAAACACCATTGTCGAGATAACTACCTCTATTTCTCCTAGCCGTGACCACTCCGTCTTTAACATGAGCAAAATAAATAAACTCCTTGTTTAATTGGTTTTCATCTAATGAGAAATAGAGGGAACTGGTTTCAGGATCTTGATAAGCCTGTATGAAGCCTGTAAAAGAATCAAAATCTTTTACTTTATCTTCGATATATTCTTCTTTCTCTTCCTCTTCTTTTGTTTGTTCTTCTATTACTTCTTTAGCATTTTCATCTTTTATTTCATCAGATATCAAATATGCAGAAAAAAATAGAATTAGGAGTAGAGAAATAGCATAAGTTAATAAATGTTTAAACATAAATTATCCTTAGAATATAGATATTTTTAATAATAAGCTCTCTAAGATTAAACAAAACGGAGGGGCATTATAGGGAATAACTCCTCATTAGACTATCTTAGGTCAAGAGAGCACCGAGTATTCAAGTAAACTCAATTCGAGTTAAAATATAAGAATGTACGATCTAATTATCAAAACTGGGACCATATATGATGGAACAGGCGAAAAGCCTTACCAATCAGATATTGGGGTCAAGAATGGAAAGATAGAAGCCATTGGTAAAATTAATGAACCTTCAAGAAAAATAATAGATGCAAAAGATCGTATTGTTACGCCAGGGTTCGTGGATATTCATACTCATTACGATGGACAAGTAACCTGGGATCCATATCTTAGGCCTTCAACTTATCATGGAGTAACCACCGTGATAATGGGAAACTGCGGAGTTGGTTTTTCTCCCTGTAGACCAGAAGACAGAGACTGGTTAATAAGCCTTATGGAAGGTGTTGAAGATATTCCAGGGACTGCTTTACACGAAGGCATAAATTGGCAATGGGAAAGTTTTCCAGAATATTTAGACACCTTAGAGAACAAACCATTGGCTATTGATGTAGGTACCCAGGTGCCTCATGGGGCTGTACGCGCTTATGTAATGGGTCAACGAGGAATTAATCATGAAAAGGCCACTTCAAATGAAATTAGGCAAATGAGTAAAATAGTCAAAGAAGGCATTGAGGCAGGTGCTTTTGGATTCAGTACTTCGCGAACGGAAAAACATAGGGATTCTGGTGGGTCTCTTACTCCTAGTATTACGGCACATAAAGATGAACTTGTCTCCATAGCTAAAGCAGTCGGGGAGCTTGATAAAGGCGTTCTTCAAGGTATTTCTGATTTTTATGACTTTGAATCTGAATTTGATATTTTTAAAGAAATGGCAAAATCTTCTGGACGGCCTATCTCTTTAACTGTTGAACAACAGGACAGGCGACCTGATTGGTGGCATCAACTTCTCGATGGAATAGAGGAAGCTCAAAATGAGGGCATTCCAATGTATGGTCAAGTACCTGCCAGAGCTACTGGAATTAACATGGGTCTAACGGCTACTTTAAATCCCTTTACTCTATACCCCTCTTTTTATGAGATATCAAAAAAATCTTTAAAAGAGAAAGTTGAGATAATGAAAGATCCTGTTTTCAAGGAAAAACTTCTTTTAGAAGAACCAGTGTCTATAGGCAATCCTTTGGTTGAAGAGATAACTGGATCATTTAATAAAATGTTTAGATTAGGAGAACCGGCAAATTATGAACCCGAGCCAGATAGTTCATTTGAGGCCATTGCAAAAAAACAGAATATATTACCTGCTGAAGTTGCTTACGATTGTCTTCTTGAAAAGGAAGGAAGGGCACTAATCTATAACCCTTTATTTAACTATTTATCAGGCAATCTAGATTATGTAGAGAAAATGCTTAATCATCCTTATTCCATTTCAGGTTTAGGAGATGCTGGAGCTCACTGCGGTGCAATCATAGATGCAAGTTTCCCCACCACTCTAATTCAACATTGGGGTAGAGACAGGAAAAGAGGAGTCAGAATTCCCTTAGAGAAACTTATCAGTAAGCAAACTTTAGAAACTTCACGATTATTAGGCATAAAAGATAGAGGAGTTCTAAAAAAAGGGTATAAAGCCGATATTAATGTCATTGATTTTGAAAACCTTACTTTACATGAACCTGAAGTTATTAATGATCTTCCAGCAGGAGGAAGAAGGCTTATTCAGAAAGCTACAGGTTATGATTACACTATAGTATCAGGAGAAGTAGCTTTTCTGGGCGGGGAAGCTACTGGGGTGCTGAAAGGCAAACTGATTAGAAATCAGGTTTCTTAAGAAAAGTGAATAAATTAGATCTTCATGGAGTAAGACACCATGAAGTTGACTTAATGGTAGAAAATTTCATTTTCCTAAATCAAAACGAAGTTCCCTTGAATATAACCTGTGGTAGTAGCTCTAGAATGGTGGAATTAGTGCAGAAAGTTTTGGATAGGAATGGTTCTGATTATATTGTTGGCAAAGGGCTAGATTTTGGACGAATAACTTTACTTAAACTTTGATCTGAAATGAAAATCCAAAGCATTAGTCCTTTAGGAGCTGAAATCAGTGGTATAGATTTATCAAGTAAGGTCGATGAGCTTGACATTAAAAATATAAAGAAAGCCTTTTTAGACAATTTAGTACTTATTTTCAGGAATCAGAAACTAAGGCCAAATGAATTACTATCAGCTGCAAAACTGTGGGGCTCCCCACAAATCCACCCAGTTTTTAAAGGCTCAGAGAGTTTCCCAGAAATTATTAGGATAGAAAATCTGGGTGAAAAGTATCATACGAATGCACATTGGCATTCAGATGTTACTTTTGAGGCTAAACCCCCTGATGCAACTATTCTTTATGCCTTAGATATACCTTCAGTTGGAGGCAATACCTTTTTTTCCAATCAGTATCTTGCTTACGATCATTTAGACTTATCCCTAAAAGACAAACTAGAAAATTATCATGCTCGTCATTCAAACAAGTCTGTTTTACAACTAGTAGGAGCAGATACTTCTTTGGAAAAGTCAGTTTTACATCCAATTTTCAGAACACACCCTGAAACAAATATGAAGGCTCTTTACGTAACAGAAGCATTTGTTAAAAAAATTGAAGAATTGCAAAAGCAAGAAAGTGCAGCTACCTTAAAGAAGTTATACTCAGTAGCCAATAATAAGAAATTTCAATACGAACACAGATGGAGAAATGGTGATATGGTTGTCTGGGATAATAGATGTGTTCAACATTATGCCGTCCATGATCATGGAGATAAAACCAGGACTTTGAATAGAATTACGGTGGAAGGGAGTAGACCATATTAATGAACCAGTTAGTTATAAAAAACTCTGTCATCATCAACGAAGGAAAGGCGTTGGAAAAAGATTTACTAATAAAAGATGGAAGAATAGAGCGAATAGAGTCTTCTATCGATGTTGAAGGAGATTATATAGACGCAACTGGGTTATATGTTCTACCTGGGTTTATAGATGATCAAGTTCATTTTAGGGAACCGGGCCTAACGGAGAAGGGAGATATAAAGAGCGAATCTGCAGCAGCGGTTGCTGGAGGCACCACTTCTTTTATGGATATGCCAAATGTAAATCCTCCCACATTAACAAGTGATTTGTGGCAAGACAAAAATAATATTGCTGCAAGGAACTCATTGTCCAATTACTCTTTTTATATGGGTACTAGTAATCACAACATAGATGAAATTAAAAAAATTAACCCTAGTGAAGTATGCGGAGTAAAAATTTTTATGGGATCTTCTACAGGGAATTTGCTCGTAGACGACGAGAAAAGCTTAGAGTCTATTTTTAAACACTCTCCTGTTTTAATTACTACACACTGTGAAGACACACCATCTATTACTGAGAACGAAAAGAAATTCTTTAAAGAGTATGGAGAAGATATTCCTATTCATTTTCATGAACATATTAGATCAAGATCTGCCTGTTTAAAATCCACTAAAAAGGCTATAAATCTTGCAGAACAATTTAATTCTGATTTACATGTTTTACATATTTCAACTAAAGATGAGGTTGTGCTGTTTGAATTAGCACCTATTGAAAGTAAAAAAATTACCTGTGAGGTATGTATTCCACATTTATTTTTCTCCTCTGAGGATTATGAAAATAAAGGAGCTTTAATCAAATGTAATCCTTCTATTAAAAGCAAAGCTGATAAAGAAGCTCTTAGAAGAGCGTTAGCTGAAGGAAGGATAGATTATGTTGCTACAGACCATGCACCTCATGTTCTAGCGGAGAAAAATAAGCCGTACATAGAATGCCCTTCTGGTATGCCTTCTGTTCAGCATTCCCTATTAGTTGTATTAGAAATGGTCCATGACGGAGATTTAAAACTGACTGATGTTCCTAGAATAACTTCTCACAATGTCTCTACACGATTTGGAATAAAGGAAAGAGGTTTCATTAGAGAAGGTTATTGGGCTGATTTGGTTTTATTAAACTTAGAAGAGAAGTACGAGGTGGATAAAGAAAAAAACTTTTATAAATGTGGCTGGTCATCATTCGAAGGTTATACTTTTAGGTCCACGATAATGGGAACTATAATAAATGGCGAAAGAGTTTATAGTCAGGGGAAAATATTGACGGATAAACCAGGAAAGAAATTAGAATTTTTAAGAGGTTAAAAGTGAGTTTTAAAGAATATGATAATTATGATGCTTTGGGTTTAGCAGAGTTAGTAAAGAATAAAGAAGTATCAGCAGAGGAACTTCTCGACGAAGCTATAGAGCGAAATGAGAAAATCAATAATCAGACTAATGCTGTTGTTCTTAAGCATTATGATGAAGCTAAGGAAATGATAAAGAAAGGTCTACCTAAAGGTCCCTTTACTGGAGTTCCTTATCTTCTTAAAGACTTGCATGTCCTTCTTACCGGAACTAAAACAACTTACGGTTCCAAGTTCTTTGAAGATTATGTGGCTGATCACAATAGTACTTTGGTAGACAGGTATTTAGATGCTGGCTTAGTTATATTTGGCAAAACTAATTCACCTGAATTTGGTTTAACAGTTACCACTGAACCTGAGCTTTACGGGCCCACAAGAAATCCTTGGAATTTAGATCACTCAGCAGGAGGATCTAGCGGAGGTGCTGCTTCTGCAGTAGCTTCTGGTGTCCTTCCCATGGCTAACGCCAGTGATGGAGGTGGTTCCATAAGAATACCTGCTTCTTGCTGTGGTCTATTAGGTTTAAAGCCTACGAGAGCAAGAACTCCAATGGGACCAGACAGGGGCGAAGGATGGGCTGGACAATCGATCAGCCACTGTGTTTCCAAAACAGTTAGAGACTCAGCTGCACTTCTTGATGCTACTTCAGGATTTTCTCCTGGCGATCCTTATGCTCCAACCGAACCTTCTGGAAGTTTTCTTTCGGCTAATGGCAAAGACCCTGGTAAATTAAAGATAGCTTTAAATTTACCAACTGATGCAATCAAAATTGATGACGATGTTGTAGCTTCCATAGAAAATACTGCTAAATTGTGCGAGGGTTTAGGGCATCATGTGGAGAGGGCTTCTCCGGAACCAGACCTTGAGGCTCTTTCTGAAGCAATTGGAATAATAATCTCAGCTAACGTTGCTTTAACCTTACAACAAAGAGCTGATGCTCTGGGTACTGAAGTTACTCCGGATGTTGTGGAAAACATAACATTTAGAATGTTTGAAAATGGGAAAGAGTTTTCAGCCGATCAATATGCAAAAGCTACTTTAATTAATCATCAAGCCGGTAGAGTATTGGGTGATTTCATGGAGAATTATGATCTCATTCTTAGTCCAGTACTAACCAAACCGCCAGTTAAAATTGGAGAGATAGACATGTCTTCAAATGATGTGAGAACTTATATAGAAAGATTATCTTCATATTCTTGTTTCACTGGCCTTTATAACCAAACTGGACAACCAAGTATTTCTGTACCCCTTGGATTTAGCAAATTGGATTTGCCAATTGGTTCTATGTTCACCTCTGCTTTTGGAAACGATGAACTTTTAATATCAATAGCTTCACAATTAGAGGAAGCACAGCCTTGGAAAGATAAAAAACCTAAAGTCTATTCAAACTAGTGGGTCCAGAAATTCATCCAGATAATAAAGATTTTACTTGGTCAGTTCCTAATGGGCCTTACCAATATTTATCTAACGAACAAGTTGAGCAATTTGATAAAAAAGGTTATTTATCTTTAGAAGATGCTTTTGATCTTGATTTAATGAATGAGGTTGTAAACCTTATAGATCCTTTTGAAGCCAAAGTGACACAAACCTTGAAAGGCTTAGAAGGGGACAAATTTTTTATTTCTCGGGCAGAAGAAATAACTTTTACTACACATTTAGTAACCCAATCAGAAGAGTTAAAAAAATTTAGTAAGAATGAAGTTTTCTGTGGTCTTTGTTTAGATCTTGTAGGAGACGATGTCCGTTTGTATTGGGATCAAGCAGTTTACAAAAAACCCGGAACGCGAGATGAATTTCCTTGGCACCAAGATAATGGGTATACCTTTATTGAACCCCAGGCTTATTTAACTTGTTGGTTAGCCCTTAATGACACCGACGAAACTAATGGCTGTCCTTGGATTATTCCTGAAATTCATCGATTAGGTACTCTTAAACATGAAGTAACTGATCTAGGTTTTGAGATACCCCTTAATAACAGAGAAGCAGTGCCAATACCTTTAAAGGCGGGTAGTATTGCAGTTTTTTCATCCCTTACACCCCATAAAACAGGCCCGAACACTTCTAGTGGAATTAGAAAAAGTTACATCTTGCAATACGCGCCTGATGGTGCTCAAAGAAAAATATCAGGATCTTTAAGAGAACCGGTAGATGATGAATCTAGACAATACTATGTAGTTAAAAATGGTCTTATCTTGTCTTAATTATTCTTGCAAAAATCCATCAAGCCTTTCATAAGCATTAAGAAAATCTTCTTTGAATTCCTGAACCACATCACTGGCAGATATGGTTTGGTTCATAAGACCTACGCCTTGACCTACAAAGTGAGTTGCAAGATCTTTTGCCCCGTCATGTCCACTTGCAGCAAGCTTATTAACTTTAGCTAAAGCTGGTTCAGCAACCATAGGCTGGAGAGGCATTGGAAGAGGATCTGGGGCTTTATCTGATTCCCATGCATCTGTCCAAGGTGACACTAGTTGTCTAGAGTGTTTGCCTGTTCTGCTTCTTGACCTAACGGTTTGACTAGAATTTGCAGCAATCATTTTTTCCTTTACTACCGGGTGAATTTCTGATTCAACTGTAGTTAACCAGACAGATCCACACCATGCTCCGGAGGCACCCATAGTCATGGCTGCAGCCATTTGTTTTCCTGTTACTATTCCGCCTGCAGCGAGAATAGGCACATCTCCATAAGGTTGAATAGCTTCATAAACTTCAGGTATTAGAACCATGGTGGAAACACTACCGCAATGACCGCCAGCTTCTGTTCCTGAGACCACCAGAATGTCAACTCCAGCTTTGACTTGATTTATTGCATGTTGAGCTGTTCCCAATAAAGCCGCAACTGGTACATCATTATCTTTACCCATTTGAAGCATCCAATCGGGCGGAACACCTAATGCGTTGGCAATGAGTTTAATGGGATGTTCAAATGCAACATCTAGAAGAGCCTTAGCTCCTCCTGCTTGTGTGTTTGCAGCAAAACCTGACCCATCCGTGTTTATTGTTCTTAACTCTGGAGCTTGAATACCGTGTTTCTCTAGAATATCAACTCTAAAATCTGCATATTCTTGAGGAATCATTCCAACAAGTTTTTCTGGATTAAATTTCTCATCTTTACCAACCATCTTGCTAGGTATTAATACATCAACGCCATATGGCTTATCTTTTATATTCTCATCGATCCAATCTAACTCTTGTTTTAGTTGTTGAGGAGACATACCAACAGCTCCCAAGACACCACAGCCACCTGCTTTTGAAACAGCAACCACTACGTCTCTGCAGTGCGAAAATGCAACTAAAGGGAATTCTATATCGAGCAGTTCGCATATTCTTGAATTCATCATTTTTTACCTCGCCTTTTTTATACAGTAGTTCGAATAAACTGTTAATCAATTATATAAGGAATTTTAGACCAGTGAGAAAATAAAAGAACAGATAGAAGAAGAATAAGCTTAGTACCAAAACCAATCATTGAAAGTACTTTCTAATGAATTATTTGGATGTAGATAGAAAGAACAAGCAGGGCAACTAAAATGACAGCAATAATGGCTAAAAACACTCCTAATGTAATAAGAGTTTTATTATCATCTTGCACAGCAACTCCTAAATAAAAAAGGGTATTATTAGTTTTTATGGAAAGGAGGTCAAAGAAATTAACCAAATCAGCTTGGAGTTGGGCTTTCTATGACTGGGCTAATTCTGCTTTTGCTACGACAGTAATGGCAGGTTTTTTCCCTCTATTTTTCAAATCTTTCTGGGCCACTGATCTTTCAGCAGTTGAAAGTACTGCAGTGATAGGCACTACAAACTCATTATCTGGATTATTGTTAATGTTTTTAGCTCCTATTCTGGGAGCCTATTCCGATCTAGGAAAATTAAAGAAAAAGTTTTTGGCCTTTTTTGCTTTATTAGGAGTTTTGAGTACTGGATATCTCTATTTCATTCCCCAAGGAGAATGGATTACTGCGGCTTTCTTTTATACCGTCGCTGTACTTGGATTTTCAGGTGGCAATATTTTCTATGATTCTTTGATCGTCTCTGTTTCAGATCAGGAGCAAAGAAATAAAGTTTCTTCTTTAGGATTTTCCTTAGGCTATTTGGGTGGAGGATTACTATTCATAGTCAATGTGCTCATGTATTTGAACCCTGCTTGGTTTGGATTGGCCTCCGAAGTAGAGGCTGTGCTTTGGTCATTTCTGTCTGTGGCAGTATGGTGGGCTGCTTTTTCTTTACCTACTTTTTTGAATGTTACCGAGAAAGGCAGTCCAGCAACTTCAAGCAGTTTTTTTTCTACTATAAGCGAAGCCTTTAGAGCTGTAATCTCGACAATCATGGAGATAAAAAAATACAAAAGAGTTGCTCTGTTTTTAGTTGCTTATTGGCTCTATATAGATGGAGTTGACACGATCATTAGAATGGCTACCGCTTATGGGTCTGACATTGGGTTAAGTACTTCATCAATGATTACGGCGTTAATTCTAACTCAATTTGTGGGATTTCCTGCAACACTAGTTTTTGGTATTTACGCTGACAAGATTGGGTTTAAAAGGATTTTAACAGTAGGCGTTTCAGTTTACATTTTGATTTGTTTTTACAGCGCATATATGAGTACGGCTTTAGAATTTTACTTTTTAGCCGGAACTGTAGGTTTGGTTCAGGGAGGTATACAGGCAATAAGTAGATCTTTCTTTAGTAATTTAATCCCTAAAAACAAAGAGGCACAATACTTTGGCTTTTATAATCTTGTAGGAAAATCAGCAGTAATAGTCGGACCAGCTTTAGTAGGTTGGGTGGCTTTAATGTTAGGAAATCCTAGGTATGGAATACTTAGTTTGTTGATTCTTTTTGTCCCAGGGCTGATACTTCTAAGGATGGTTCCTGAAAAAGACTAAATCAAGTTTTTATCTTTAAGTACTTTATGTAGGACGCTAGGTCTGTCCGTCATTAAACCGTCAACACCCAGGTCAATTAAGTTATTCATTTCTTTTTCTTCATTAATTGTCCACACGTGAACAAGTTTGTTTTCATTGTGAGCGCAATTAATAAATTTCTTTGTGACTATAGGTATACCCCATTGAGAAACTGGTACCTGAGCACAATGTCCCACAGACTTTGGAAAAGGTAAACTATAGGATCTTAGAAGTAAATTCACAATTTCATTTTGACCCATAGAAGTACAACATTTTGGTCCGGCAATATTTCTAATTCTATTCAATCTAGCGGAAGAAAAAGATGCTATGCATACTCTATTAAAAGCATTTAGATCCTTAATAATGCTGACTGTTCCTTCAACAGCATTTTCAGTTTTAATATCAATGTTAAATCGGAGACTTGGAAACGAAGAAAGTAACTCTTTTAAAGTTGGGATTTTTCCTCCTCCTAAAAGATTTAATTCTTTTATTTCATTAAAACTTAATTCATCTACGGTTTTGTTGACATTGGCCATTCGACTAAGATCAACATCATGAAAAGCTACAATTTGTTGATCTTTTGTGGCTTGAACATCTGTTTCCATAAAGGTAAAACCCATGTTGGATGAATGTTGAAAAGCTTCGAGAGTATTTTCTGTGGCTTCCTCAGCCCCTCCTCGATGGACGAAAGCAAAAAAATTAAAATCTTGGAAACAAGAATGACGTTGTTCAATATTCATATGAATTCAATTGACCAGATATTTAGATAACAATAATATCAGCCTTCCAGTACAACTTTGATAATTAAGACTTGAATACTTTAAAAGATAATTTTGGATCCATAGCTCCTTATTCTGATGAGCAAGTTCCTGATGTAATAAAGTCTCTTATAGAAGATACAGAGTTCCACAGCTCAATTTCTAAAGAATGGTTTCCATTAGTTTCCAGATTATTTCCTCAATTGGGGTCTTTTTTATTCAAATGGATTTTCATTAAGAGTTTTGGAGAGTCAAAAAACATAGAGGAGTTCCAAAACAATCTAGCTCCATTTGTTCAAAATATGATAGATGAAACAACCAGTGGTTTTACTTATTCAGGAGTAGATAATTTAAGCTTAAGGCCTACTTTATACATTTCAAATCATAGAGATATCTCCTTAGATCCTCTTTTCTTAAACTTTGCGAGGTTTTTAGAAGATTACAAAACAGTACGTATAGCAATTGGAGACAATCTTTTAGATGGAGGTTTTTTTGAGAAATTGATGAGATTAAATAAAAGTTTCATTGTTCATAGAGATATTCAAGGTGCAAAGGAAACTTTAAAGAAGCTCAGCAATCTCTCTAGTTATATCAATCACTCCATTCAATCAAATAAAGAGAGTATATGGATAGCACAATCAGAGGGCAGAGCCAATGATGGAAATGACTTTACAGATCCGGCGGTCCTAAAGATGCTTTATCTGTCTAATAGGAAACTTTTACAATTACAAGACTGGGTTCTAGGTGTTAACTTGACTCCGATTTCTATTTCTTATGAACTTGATCCCTTAGACATTTCAAAAGGTATCAGTTGGGATGGTTCGGAAGAACTATCCTATGAAGAGAAAAATAGAAAAGATTTAAATGAAATGGTTAAAGGAATCAAAAATCAAAAAGGAAGGGTTCATCTTCATATTTGTAATAGCATTGAAAGAAATTTCAATACCTTGGAAGAGCTAGCAGGATTGATTGATGACGAAATTATTTCTAATTACAAATTATGGCCAAGTAACTACATAGCTGGACATGCTTTAGGTATTATTACTAAAGAATCTAGCGATCTTGAAAACAAGGAAATTTCTTTTTTAAAAAGGTTTAAAGGGGTCGATAGTGAAATTAGAAAGAAAGTATTAAAAATGTATGCGGCACCTCTTGTAAATTCTAAACAGAGAGCCCAGACAATATGATTTGGCATTGTCTAGCCTTTAGTTTATCTTCACTAAATAGACGAAAAAAGAAATGTTTAGATTTTATTTACAGCGAAAAGGTAATAAAAAATCCATCTTCATCCGCAGTACCGTCAGCAGAATCAAAATCACTTAAGCCGATACCTATGGAAAGTCCTGCAATCTTTTTAGGTAAATCAAAACTTAAAAGAGTGTATTTACCGACACCATCATAATCACCATAGGTAACTCCTACACCTGAATCTCCTAGATCAACAGACCATTCAGTGTTATCTGGTGCTTCGTCTAGACCAGTAGAAATAGTAACTCCAACCCATTTATAAGCCACACCAACATAAATCTCTTCAAAGTCGAGGCCGGATTCTCGAGGATAGTTATAACTTATATAGCCAATATCAAAGTTGACTCCTCTAGCAGATTCATCGCTGTAACCAAAATAATAATCAAGCTCCTTATTAGTTTCATTGTCAAAATCTACGTAAGAACCCCAGGCACCAACATAAGCTCCACTGTCTGATGAAACATCAAAGCCACCCGAGACAGCAGCATCTTCACCAGTTTGAGTCATACCTCTCCAAATGTAATTATTTGTAAGTGCAGCATTGTATTCAAATTCAGCGGCGCTCACAGACAAAACTCCTAAGCTTAATAAAGCTAGAATTATAATTTTATTTATCTTATTCATTTTCACTCCCGATTAAAAAGTAATAAATCACATACACTATCATGCAAGACATATGCCAATAATATTGCTCAGTATACTAGTGTTTTTGCCATTATTTGGTGCTTTTTTAGGTTGACTTACTCCGAAAAGATGCAAAATCATCATCAAAAGTTTTTAAACGACAATATATCGTGTAATATTCGCGACCCTTGACGATAAACTTTCGAGAGATTTTATGGATATTTCAGGCAAAGTTGCACTTATAACCGGAGGTGCCTCTGGATTAGGCTTAGCTACTGCTAAAAAACTTTTATCTTCTGACGCCAAAATAATGCTGGTTGATATAAATGAGGATAATGCAAAAAAAGCTGCTGAAAGCTTAGGAGATCAAGCGACATATTCAATTGCTAATGTTACAGATGAAAGTTCGGTTCAAAACAGCATAAAAGCTACTATAGAAAAATTTGGTGCAATTCATATTGTTGTCAACTGTGCAGGTATAGGAAGCGTTAGTAAAACTGTGGGAAAAGATGGTGCCCATCCGTTAGATTATTTTAAAGCCGTTGTAGATATTAATTTAACGGGGACTTTTAACGTACTTAGATTAGCAGCTGTTGAAATGGGCAATAATGAACCAGGAGATGATGGAGAATGTGGAGTCATAGTTAATACTGCTTCTGTAGCTGCATTTGATGGTCAAATTGGCCAAGCTAGTTACAGTGCAAGTAAGGCAGGTGTAGTAGGAATGACTCTACCCATTGCTAGAGATTTAGCCCGTATGGGCATTAGGGTTAATACAATTGCTCCTGGTATCTTTGATACCCCAATGATGGCAATGGCTTCTGATCAGGTAAGAAATCCTCTAATAGAAATGACTCAATTCCCTAAAAGGTTAGGCTTGCCGGTTGAGTATGCTGCTTTAGTCCAACACATTATCGAGAACCGCTTCCTGAATGGAGAAACAATTCGTTTGGATGGTGGAATAAGAATGGCACCCAAATAAATAATGGTTGATCTACTAATAGCTTACGCCTTTTTTGTTTTAAAGATTATTACCGTACTTATAGCAGTTCTTATTCCTATTTTGATTATCTCCAGCTCTAGTAGACAAAAAAAAGAAGCTGATAAGGGTAGGATAGTTGTAAAGAACTTATCTGAAAGATTAGAAGAGATAGGAGTCAGTTTAAAAAGTGCTGAAATGGATCCCAAGTCCTATAAGAATTTCTTAAAGAAGAGGTCAAAAAAGAAAAAGAAAGATATTAAGAATAAACCCAAAGAGATAGTTTATGTGTTGGAGTTTCAAGGAGATATTCAGGCCAGTGGAGTAGATAGACTTAAACAGGAGATAAATGCCATTATTTTTTCTCAGGTTAAATGCAAAGAAGTTGTGTTAAAGGTTGAAAGCACTGGCGGTTCAGCTTATGCCTATGGATTATGTGCTGCTGAACTTAAGAGGCTGATAGATCACAAAATTAAATTAACAGTTTGTATTGATAAAGTAGCCGCAAGTGGAGGTTATTTGATGTCTTGTGTAGCTTCAAAAATAGTTGCCGCTCCTTGGGCAATAGTTGGATCAATAGGCGTTATAGCTCAACTTCCAAATTTCCATAAATTTCTAAAAAAGCAAAGTATAGATATAGAATTGCATACGGCTGGAAAGTTCAAAAGAACTCTTACTACTCTAGGGAAAAATACGCAGAAAGGAAGAGAAAAATTCATATCTGAACTGGAAGACCTACACCTTGTATTTAAAGATTTTGTTAAGGAAAATCGTTCTAAAATTAAAGTAGCAACAGTATCTACCGGTGAAGTTTGGCAAGGAGAAAAAGCAAAAAAGCTAGGCTTAATAGATGAAATAGGAACTTCAGATGATTACCTACTAAAATTGTCAAATAAATTTAAGCTTTTAGAAATTAAATATTTAGAGAAAAAGCCTTTCACAGCAAGGATCGCTGCTTCAACTGAAATAATTCTTGAAAAAGCTTTTTATAAATTCTTAGATATTCTTAATAAAGATAGATTCATAACTTAAAGAAGAGATATGAGTTCAAGCTTTAAGGCTCTAGTGGTTTCACATGAAGATGGCAAGTTTAGTTCATCCATAGTAGAAAGGAGAATTGAAGATCTGCCAGAAGGAGATCTACTAATTAAAGTCAAGTTTTCATCATTAAACTATAAAGATGCTATGTCAGCTACGGGTATGCCAGGAGTGACCCGTGAGTATCCACATACTCCAGGAATAGATGCTACAGGTGAAGTTGTTCAATCAAGTTCCAGTGATTTTAAAGAAGGAGAAAAAGTAATCGTATCCGGTTACGATCTGGGCATGAATACTTCAGGAGGTTTTGCTGAATATATAAGGGTTCCTTCCCAATGGGCCGTTAGTTTGCCGGCTGGATTGTCTGAAGAAGATTCTATGTCTCTAGGAACAGCAGGACTGACAGCAGGCCTTTCAATCGCCGCATTGGAATCTTATAGGGGAATAGCAGGGACAAAATCGATAGTGACAGGAGCCACTGGTGGGGTTGGATCTATAGCAATATTGTTGCTCTCTCAACTAGGATCTGAAGTTACGGCATTAAGCGGCAAAGAAGAACAACAAGACTTCTTAAAAAATTTAGGAGCCAGTTCAGTAATGAGTAGAGAAGAGCTTTCCAAATCGGTTAAGCTACCTTTAAGTAAAGGAATTTGGGATATCGGAGTTGATGTGGTGAGTGGAGATATCCTAGCTACTTTATTGGCTGCCTTAACACCAGGTGGAGCAGTAGCATGTAGTGGTTTGGTAGGAGGAACTTCTTTTGAAAGTTCAATCTTTCCTTTTATTATCAGAGGCATTGCTTTGTTGGGAATAGACTCTGTTGAAATACCTATAAAAAAGAAGAAAGAGATGTGGGAAAACTTTGCTAATAATTGGTCGCTCCAAGGTCTTGATAAAGTAACAAAAGTAGTTGAATTAGATGCCTTGGAAGAACAAATCAAAATCATTCTGGCTGGAGAACAGGTTGGTAGAGTAGTGTTAAAATTTTAAATAGGTGAAGGGATGTCTGATTTAGAAACAGAAGATAGGGAAAAGGAAAATCTACAAGACAGTAAAGCGGATGCTATTGCTGCGTTACTAGTAATAGTGGTTTTGACTACTGCTATGTACATTTGGGTATCAAGTCAGTAGACACCAAGTATGTCTAAAGAACTGAATGGGAAGTTAAGAGTTTCCGTAATGGGTCCAGAATTAGATTTAAAATTTAATCACCCTTAAATTCAGGCTTTTCTCCAGAAAAAAAAGCTTTTATGGCTTCTGATCTATCTCTTGTTTCAGCCGTAAGCAAAGTTTGATCATAATCCATATGCATAATAGCTTCGGCACCAGCTAAAGATAAAAAGT
>Ga0208391_1000197_pt1 | contig 33344 bp, 30 predicted proteins | sample Knorr_S23_td_Bot_FD_185612 | JGI IMG/M metagenome (GOLD analysis project Ga0208391, IMG submission 185612) | Marine microbial communities from Southern Atlantic Ocean transect - Knorr_S23_td_Bottom_ad_3770_LV_A (SPAdes) (version 2) | ecosystem: Environmental > Aquatic > Marine > Oceanic | place... | reverse complement strand
CAGCGCCGGGAGTCCTACAATACTGCCACATCCCCCTGATCTCTCCTTAACAAAAGTGTCCCACTTTTGCTGGTTGCCAACACCAACTGGCCACGTCCAACCCAATCACGACCTTGTTAACCGACAGTCGCTGGCAGTTGGATTGGACTTTCGCCACCCCGGTAGAGGTACAAGCCGGCGTAACAAGAACCCTGGTATTCCAAGCCGAGGCTCTGGTTGCCACGGGCAACTACTCCAGCGAAGGCTACGCCTTCTACCAGGGCCACGGCGTCAGCGTCCACAAAGACTCGACGATAACCGGCGACATAATAGGCGCGATCTCTAAAGTTAAGATCCATAAAAATACGGCCGTCAACGGCAACGTCAGAGCGGGAGGCAAGATCGACCTGAAGAAAGACGTGACCGTTCAATTTGACGTGATTGGCGCAGCTGACATCAAGCTGGACAAGGACGTTAGCGTTACCGGCGACGTTACGGCTGAAGGAGACGTGACGCTGGGCCAAGGCGCGTCGGTAACCGGGACGGTCCTATCCCAAGCCAGTGGGCTGACCATTGTGCCAGCTGACCTCCTGATCCCCTCGACCCTGGCTGCCGACGGCCAGGATATCGAGGTGGCCAAGAACGGCTCTATGTCCTTAAGCCCCGGCAGTTACGGCGAACTTCGGCTCAAACAGAACTCTACTTTAGACCTGGTAGCAGGACAGTACGCGTTCGAGAAAGTAACCCTGGACAAGGATTCGAACATCGATCTCGACCTGACTAACGGAGCGATCACTTCCCAAGCGGGTAGCGCTTCGGACATAAAATTCCGGGCTCAAAGCAGCATCGATCTGCACAAGGACAGTGATCTAGTGGGCGCCTACCTCTCCTTGGGCGGCAAGAAGGAATCCGCCATTACCTGGCCCTCCGCGACCGTAAGAGTCATGGATGTTTTCCAAGTTACGACAACCAACGCCAATGGCGAAATTGGCAGCTTCGAGGCCTGGGTGGGTCTGGACTCAGGGCTGATCAACCGGCCCATAGTGGGCCGCTAAACGCCGGCGAGTCAAAGGTACCTGGATCACGCAAAAAGACACCGCCGGCTCAGTACTGAGCCGGCGGTGTCTTTTAATCTCGTTCATCTTAAGGACCGATCCTTCGAACCTCACCAGTTATTAGTCTCTATTCGTTCTCGCTCCACTCAGTTTCCATCTCATCTTCTACAATGACGTCCTCTTCGTCTTCGTCATCCTCCAGGTCGTCATCCCTGGTGTAGCGGACCAGACTTTCACTCAAGTAGATCCGGTTCTCTGCTTTGGACTTGATCGGGAAGGAGCAAACATTCTGCAAACTTTGGTGGCGATAGGTTTCCCGGATTGTTATCGAGATTCCATCGTCGCGGACACCAATTATCGCCGCTTGGTATTGATTGCCACCGCCCATCAACTTAATGAGCCGTCTTCCCAGCTTGGGTTCTATCTGACCCAGGTAATCATCGTCTTGGGAGTAAACGTTGATGGCATCGTTTTCTACTACGAGTGTGGCCGGGTCGCTGGGGGCTAGCCGGGCCGTAGCTTGGCCGGTAACCGCTTTGATCAAGACTGTAGTGCCTGATTTTCCGCTCTCTTCGATGAACAACTGGAGCCCGCCGCCGACTTTACGAACCTGATTGTTCCCGGCTGGCGTGATTTCCAGTTGAACCAATCGCGCCAGGTTCTTCTTGGCGATGTTATTGTAGGGCGCCAGGGTTGTGACCCGGTCCAAGACCTCCCTGGCCTCGGGGTAGCGGGCCAACTCCATCAGAGCCTTACCCAGCCGGTTCATGGCGTCTACATCGTCTTGCGACAGCTCCAAGATGCAACGGTTGACCTCGGAAGCCTGCTCCCATTTCCCTTTCAGGGCCAGAGTGATGGCGTCCCGGCTCAAATCCCTTACGGATCTGGAGGTGTTAGCTAGATCTGTCACCCCACTATCCATCCCGTCTCCAGTCGCGTGTGCGCTCGAAATGATGAATCCTATGCCTACATAGGCGTGGTTACTGGTGATTTAATAAATACATTATGTAGTTACACCAAAACCACACCATGGGTCAAGCGTTTTCGAAACGATTATCCAGTGAATTCTACACACTACCCTTGATGTCACCAGACTGAACCAATAGGAAGTAATACTCAAGCCGCCGCCCGGATGGCTTAAAAACCGTCGGGCCGCCCCGGCTACGATTCTTCATTGGCCGCTCTCATCAGAAGTTTGATCCAACACGCCGGCACGATACCGGCCCTTCCTGTAACGCCAGCGCATCTTCATAAGATCCAAGGTCATGGCGATCGAATCCCTTACAGGCCGCACCTTGCTGCGGTCCCGGTAGTACCAGTCCACCCCTATCTCTTGAATTGCCATCCCGGCCCGCCGTGCCCGGTACAGGACCTCCACATCGAACCCAAACCCATCAATGGTCTGCCCTTGAAACAGCAAAGGAACGGATTCATCCCGAAAACACTTGAAGCCGCATTGAGTATCGGCCACCCCGGGCACTCCTAGAAACCGCACCAGGATGTTATAAACCCTGCTCATCAGGTGGCGCCTAAGCGGCTCTCCAATCCTGCGGGCGCCGGGCGCTTCTCTGGAGCCCAACGCCACGTCAACTCCATCGATCTGGGGAGGCAATAGGCGCTCCACCTGTTCGATGGGCACCGAGAGGTCGGCGTCACAAAGGAGCCGGTACTGTCCTTCGGCGGCCAGCATGCCGTTCATCACCGCCCATCCCTTGCCCCGGTGCGGGAGGCTAAGCAGGCGCACTCCGGACGAACTCGAAATAAAGTCTTCGATCAGTAGGGCCGAATCATCGGTGCTCCCATCATCCGCGATAACCACCTCCCACGTACGGTCCCACCCATTGAGGAAGCCCACCACCTGCTTCAGGGTCTCGCCGATGCGGGCCTGTTCGTTATATACCGGGATGACGATGGAAAGAAATACCGAAGGCAAGGGGCGTACCATCCTCGAAGCTATTGGCTATAGTGGCTTTGGCTGCCGGTCCCCCGGGGGTGCGGCCATATCGAGAAGATTCTACTCGTCCGTGGTGGGGGTCAAAACCGCCACAACGGACCGGCGGCGAACTAAGGCTCTTCGTCTAACTGGAATCCGCGGTGCAACAAACGAACCGCTTCGGCCACCTGCTCCTCTTTGACAACACAGGAAATCCGAATCTCCGAAGTTGTGATCATGTCGATATTGATAGCGCCGTCGGCCAGGATGCGAAACATTCGCGAGGCATATCCTGGAGTGTTCTGCATGCCGGAACCCACCACGCTCACCGAGGCCAGGGTGTCGTCGCTCACCAAGTCCCCGGCTCCGATCTCTTGGACGACGGCTTCCATCTGAGCTAACGCCAGTGGCAGGTCGGTGCGGCTCACCGTAAAGCTGATGTCAGTGGTACGGTCTACACTTGTGTTCTGGACGATGGTATCCACGCTGGTACCGGTCTGGGCTAGAGGCTCAAACAGAGCGGCGGCGATACCGGGCCGGTCAGGCACCGAACGGACGGTGATCTTGGCTACGTTGGTGTCGTAGGCTATCCCAGTGACCTTTATTCTATCTTCCATAGGCCTTTCGTCCGCTTTTTGATGGATGAGGGTGCCCTGGGTTTCCTTGAAGCTTGACGCCACATAGATAGGGATCTGGAACGCCGCCCCGAGTTCGATTGACCGCGGATGCATCTTGGCCCCGTAACTGGCCAGTTCCAGCATTTCCTGATAGCCGATGTCGGCCATTTTCCGAGCCTCGGGCACGATGCGGGGGTCCGCGGTATAGATGCCTTCAACATCGGTATATATTTCGCACCGCTCAGCGCCCAGAGCGGCGGCCAGGGCCACAGCCGTGGTGTCCGAGCCGCCCCGGCCCAGAGTGGTCACGTCCAGGTCCTCCGTGGCGCCTTGAAACCCGGCAACCACGATAAGCCGTCCAAGCTCTAGTTCCTGCCGGACCCGCTCCGTCTCAATACGGTGGATCCTGGCTTTGCCGTGGACCGTGTCGGTGCGTATACCGGCTTGGACGCCACTGAGACTGATAGCCTGATAGCCAAGAGTCCGTAATGCCATTGTCAACAATGTACAGGATACCAGTTCCCCGGTGGAGAGAAGCAAGTCCAGCTCTCTGGGATCCGGCTGGGGGGATATCGTCTGGGCAAGTTCAATCAATTCGTCGGTAGTGTCACCCATGGCCGACACCACGGCGACTACATCCTTGCCAGAATCCTTAGTCGCGCCTATTCGACCGGCGACATTCAAGATCTTGCCGGCGTCGCCGACAGAACTTCCTCCATATTTTTGCACGATCAGCGACAAGCTTTATGTTTCTCAGTTACACAGGCCGGCATTAAGATGCATCCGGAGTTACATGCCGGCGGTCTAGGCTTGGCTCACCAAATGGGCGCCCCTGATGGTGGGCTGAGTTATTTCCAGCCGGCCCGTTACGCCGGCTTGTTTGGCGGCTTCGGCCATTTCATAGGCCACCGTCATCTCTCTACCCTGGGTAAAAGCAAGGACGGTTGAGCCGCTGCCTGAGAGAAACACTCCCAAAGCGCCGGCGTCCTCCGCTGCTTTAAACAGCAGCTTCATAGCTGGGAATAAGGGTTGCCGGTAGGGTTGGTGTAACCGGTCCTGTGTAGCCACTCGCAGATACTCCGGGTGGTTGGTAGTCATCCCAGCCACCAGGAGAGCCGCCCGACCCATGTTAAAGACTGCGTCTTCCAGGCTCACTTCCCTTTTTAACACAGACCTGGCGTCGGCGGTGGCTATCCTATCTTCCGGAATGAACAGAACCGCGTGTATCTCAGGGGGAATGTTGATGGGCGCGGTGAATAGCTGCTGCCCGTCCTGGACCACAAGTTGCAATCCGCCCAGCACCGATGCCGCCACGTTGTCCGGGTGTCCTTCGATAGTCGCTGCCATCTCCAGCAATTCGTTGGGACTAAAGAGTTGGGAGCACATCTCGTTCGCGGCAACTAATCCACCCGATATGGCGGCGGCGCTACTGCCCAACCCTCGGGCCAAGGGTATCTCGTTGTGGCAGCGTATCCGCACTGGTGGCATTTCCCGGTCCGCCTCGCTGAAAAGGAAGGCCATCGCCCGGTGGACCAGGTTGTCGTCACCGGTTGCCAGCTCTCCGGCGCCCTCCCCGCTGATCTCCACCACAGGTCCGCTCATATCGATGGACGGGCCGGAGGTAACATCGATCCGGTTCCACAGGTCAAGGGCCATCCCCAGGCAGTCGAACCCCGGCCCCAGATTGGCGGTGGTTGCGGGCGCTAGAACACCGATGGGTTCCATTATCGCACTGGACTCGATGCGAGCACCCGTTCGAAGACGAAACGGCCCAAGTCCTTGTTTTCCTTGAATTCAAATCCGTCGAAACCGCTGCCGTAGCCGATGATGGGTACGCGCTCCTCGTACAGCGAACCGTGGGAGCGTAGTGTTGGCGGCATGGTAACCTCTTGAGGGTCCCCGAACACCACGTCCGGCGCGCCCAATACCATCAGGTCTCCGATGCGGCCGGACATCAGATGAAACTTCTTCGCCGCTTCCTCACGGGGAAGCGCCTCATCGATGCCGTCGATACCGCGTAGGACCTCCAACGCTTTTTCCTGATCGCTTTCCTGAAGATACAAGTAGATGCAACCGCCCAGATTGGAGTGGTGAACCGTGTACAGGTCCTTAATGATAGGGACTGCTTGCGCCTGGATCCCCCGGCTGGCCAGCTCCCCCGGGAGGTGAATCATACGGCCCTTGGAGGACATCCCATGGTCGGCGGTCACCAAAAGTTGGACATCCGGTAAACTATCCATCAAACGGCCGATAGCGGCGTCTAACAACTCGATGTGCCTGGCCGACTCCGGTTCTTCCGGAGCGTATGTGTGCATGGCATAGTCTGTCGTGGTCAGATATACCAGATCGTAATGTTCTTGGCTTAGGATGTAGCGGCCGGCGTCGATGACCCATTCATTAACTTCGATGGAGTATATGGGCGGTGGCTCACCCACCCCATCCACCACCCACTGGGGTGGCTGCTCCGAGGACACACTGAGGGTCGTCCCCTCTCCCAAAAGCTTTCGTAGCTTGTCCTTGGCGGTGACCAAGAGAGACCGGGCGCCTTGCTTGGTTGCCCGCTGGAACATGTTCTCGGCCAGAATGAACTCGCCAGACTCCATGTAGTACTCTTTGCCATCCTCCCGATTTCGCCAGTAGTTGGAGGTGATTCCATGGGCTTCCGGATAGCTGGCGGTCACCAGCGACACGTTGTTCACGTTAGTGACCGTAGGCATCATGGCCTTGGCTTCAGTCATAAAACCCTGCTTGGCCAGTTGCCGAAGATTCGACATGGGGCTGCTTTCCACGTATTCCGGGTCGAACCCGTCAATCATCACCAGAACTGTCATTAAAGCCACGGTTAACACCTCGACTGAATCTTGGAGAAATCTCAGTTCCCGAAAGGAGCAGATGGGCACTAGGCCCGGCGCGGCCGTCCGGAACAGAAGGATGATTAGACTCTAACTCAACTTCTCTTCGGCGGCAACAAGCCACACTACGCACGATGCTACAACGTAATGGTTGGGGCGTTGGAAGTGGGTTGAACAGGATCCGGAAAGCGGCCGGTTTTAACGCCCCGGCCGCTTTGATCACTCAGCAAGAACTAGCTGGGGACGTCCACAGCCAGCCTCCTGGTTTTAGCAGTCGGCGGCTATTGATTCCGTTGGAGAAGAGATCGATCGGCCCTCGGAAGCCTCGGCGTCATGACCTTTTCCATTGTTAGAGGCGGCCAGACTTGCCTGGGCCACGTTCAAGTAGTCCAACGCTAAGCGGGGTAGTAAGAAGCGCTGCCTAACGCTTTCCTGTGCCGCCTGACCCATCTTCAGCATCGTATCGGGGTGGCTGATAAGATTCACGATTCTCCTGGCACATTCTTCCGGGCTATCAACTAAGTAGCCAGACACGCCATCCTCGATCTGTATGCGGATTCCCCCGACATTCCCGCCGATCATGGGCTTGCCTTTCCACATAGCCTCGGTGACCGTCAGTCCGAAACCTTCTCGCGTGGACTTCTGCAGCAACACCTGAGAAGCCACTTGGAATGCGTTGACAACCCGATCGATCGACGTGGGCAGCCCTTCGCAGGAAAAGTACAGGTGTATATCCGGGTCCTGCTCGGCGTGACCGGCCACGCTGTTATACACTACTTGAGACTCGGGGTCATCGATGGCCTCGCTCAATCCAAGCAGAGCTAATTGCAATCCCGGAACATCCTTTCGGGCCAGTCTAAACGCGTCTATCACACCACACGGGTCCTTCCATAGATCGAAGCGGGACACCTGGGTGATCAGGGGCCTGGCGGTGTCGATGCCCATGGCGGACACGATCTTGAACGCTTCCGGCTCCTGCATCGCTGTATTCTTGGCGCTCACCGGATCGATCGCCGGCGGGGCGATGCGAACTCGTGGGGTACCAGCCAGTTCCTTGGGCACATAAGATTCCAGTGAGAACACCAACTGGTCATAGTCTTGAGTAAGGGGCAGCAATGTTTCCAGAACGCTGGCGTTGGGGGCGGTGAGGTCGATGTGGCATACCCAATTCCATACCCCGCCGCGGTTTTCCCGCAGCATACCGGCCAGGGGCAATAGCTGGGGATCGTGCATGAACCAAATATCAGCTTCGGCGTTGCTAGTTCGAAATTCGGCTGCCACGTCCTCGATGCTGCCGAAATAAACCTTCAACTCCTCGGCGGACAGGGTACCGGGAGCTCCTTGCAACAGGTTGTGGATCCGTTTGGTGACCTGGAAAAACTCGGCGGGCGGATTGATCACGATCCACTCAGTCTCAATGCCCAGGGCATTCATTAGAGGGGTCATCGACTGGAGGATCTCGGCGACGCCTCCCCCCTTGGCGGTGCTATTCACATGGACGATGCGGCGTCCCCGCAACTGTTCAGCCACCCCCGTTAGTTGGTCTGAAAGCTGAGACGAAATCAGTGGGCTGTATTGGCGGAAGTCGACCTCACCGTTATTGGTCGTGGTCAACATTTGAATATAATCCTTCACTCAAACGACGCTTTCAATGCGCCGGTTTAGTTCGATATATAGATACCTTTTATATCATTTCACTTCTTAACATTGACTTCAACCCATTATCGATGAATTGTTGACGGGTTTACCGTATTTGGTGCTTACGCCGGCAAACCAGAAGGGACCCAGGAAGCTTCCTGGGTCCCTTCTGGCGTATTTTGGCCGGTCAAAACGTAGACGGTAGCACACCTAGACTTGATACCGATGGAATACCGTCTTTCCGTAGTCGTACCACCTTAGTTTGTGTTAACTAGCACCCCCTGGCTGCCCGGCACAGCGCTGAAGAAATTGCTGGTGCCAACCACTGGGGAGATAGTGGTGTGCTCTTCGGCAGCCCAGCGATATACCGCGTTGGTAGTGGGTTCCGAAAGTATCGTCTCCGGGGGATAGAGGGTGATACCGTCACTGAATATCCCGTGGACGTGTCCAAAGACCTGAATGCCTCCAGCAGGCCTTCGCCTTCAGCAGCCACGTCGCCCGTGCCGCTTGTTGAAGAGAGTTCAGTGGTGGCCGCCAATAGTATATCGGCCGAGTTGAAGAGGGTGATCAACCAGGTCTCGGTTGCCTCGTTAGCGTCGGCGTCACTTCCTCGGGATAGTGTAAAGGTCAAACTCCCCGAACTGTCGCTGGTCGGAGGAACGACGCTGATCGCGTGGAAGCGGGTCGCCTCACCCGACGGCTTAAGGTCAAAGCCCGGGTTGCCCGTTTCGAATGACGAACCCTTAGTACCAGAGCCTGTGATGTAATCGTTATAATCCACGACCAACACCCATTCGTTGGACTCGGCTGTGGTCACGATCACTCCGCCGAAGACGACTTTCTGGCCTGGATCAACTGCGTTGTCCGTGTCCAGGGTGACCGTCAGTGTCCCAACCAATGTGTTCGCCAAAGCCCGCCCGCCCCCGGATGGTATATCCGTTGGGGACCTTGATCTCTAGGATCTTGGGCGCCGCCTCATTCTTGCCCATCTCCAACTCGAACACATAGTCGGGGTTGGACGACGGGGTGGCTTGTCTTATGTCCAGCCGGTTGTTGGACGGCTTGATCAGCGGCGAACCGTCCTGGGCAAAGAATACGTTGCCCGAGTTTTCGTCTAGCCGCCAGCTCACCAGGGCCGACGAGTCCGGCAACGACGTGAGGAAGTCTGGGACGAATGTCTTGTTAGGGTCTTGGGGCAATCCCTGCTTAAAGTCAATCTCTTTTATCCCATCGACAGCAAGCGATGATTGGGCGGCTGTCACGTCTTCCACCGGATAGGCTTCGGGGAAGGAGTCCAGGAAGAAGGCGTTGGCCGCCTTCCGAATGCCGTCCCGGTCACCGTCCAGCCGAGTCGACTGGCTCCGGGACCCCAATCCTACCACCGTGCCGGCCACCAGACCGGCCAGAATCCCTAGAATGGCCATGACGGCCAACAACTCCACCAGTGTGAAACCCTTCTGCGATCTATCTCTGCCTAGTACCATGATAAGCCCTCCGTTTCTTAAGCCTCGTCTTCATCCTGGCCGCGATGGCCCGCTTTAGCATCACCCTCATGGGTGCATACTTGGATGATCAAGTTGTTAACCGCTCTCCAGCCTTGAAATCATCGTGAATTCGATTGCTCGGCCCATGTTGAGAGCTGATTTCCGGCCGGTTGGTTCGAATCCAGACCGGTGATATGAGAATACAAACTCCAAGGGAGAGGGAATAGACAGCCATCCCGCATAACATTGGGGGTTGCCACGCAAAATGTTTGTGGGTTCTTCCCTTGCCCCGTCGCCAGGGCGCCTTCCGCCGTGCCTCCAACTCGGGCAATGGGTTTCCCACTAGAAAGGGTGGCCTATTCGTGACTGCAATGGGCCTAGGCCGGTCAAAACTTACCAGAGAGGGGATGATGATGGCCGCGCCCACGACTCCGGGCTGGTGGGTCTGTCTGGTTTCGAAAACAACGCTCGGCTCACCCACTACTGATCTGTACGCCTAGATCGGACTGAGGGGCACTTTGACGTTGTGGCTCTGGTGGGCCGTGAAGGTCAGGGTTTGGCGCCGTATCGGCCACGGATGTGATTTATCTTGCCGTCGGACCGGTCCAACCTGGCTGCGACGTCTTGATGTCAATGGCCCCAGCGAACCTCCCGGTGACCGGAGCATTACGCGGTCCCTTGATTCTGTCCGGTGGCGCCTGATGGCCGGTGGGAAATGATCTATTAATAAAAAAGCGCCCCGGATTTCACCGGGGCGCTCCTGAATCAAATGACCGGCCTATTGCTTTTTCCATCCTTACCGGCCAGCTAAGGGCTATTGCACTCTGGTCGCCCGTTGTGGGCCGCCCGAGAGATTCAGGCTTTCAGGCAGCGTAACATCTTCGAACCAGTAAAACCTAGCCAAACTACTCACCCGAGGAGAACTTCTGGATACGGTCGTTCTTGGTATCGGCAACGTACACATTGCCCGCTCCGTCCACCGCCACGCCCTGTGGGGTATTGAACTCCCCATCGCCGGTTCCAAATATACCCCACTCGGCCAGGAAGACCCCCGCGGATGTGAATTTCTGGATGCGGTCGTTGCCTCTGTCGGCTACATAGACGTTTCCTGCTGAGTCTACGGCCACACCGGATGGGAGCCGGAATTGTCCCGGATCTGCCCCGGAGATGCCCCCAATAATCAGTACGAGTGCCCCAGAAGAGGTAAACTTTTGGACGATGTCGTCGTCTCTGTTAGCTACATAGATTGAGCCGTCCGACGCCGCGGCTATATCGTATGCCACATCACTGACCCACTTGGTTATGAAGCTACCTGAAGAGTCGAACTTCTGGATACGATCGTTGTTTGTGTCGGCTACGTACACGTTGCCCGCTCCATCCACCGCTACGCCCTGTGGGTTGTTGAACTGACCATCTCCGCTTCCAAATGTTCCCCACATCGTTACAAAGGCGCCAGCGGAGGTAAATTTTTGTATACGGTTATTTCCCTTGTCCGCCACGTATATGTTGCCTGCGGAGTCAATGTCCGCATGCTCGGGCCTGAAGAACTGTCCTGGGCCGGTGCCCTCGCTACCCCAACCCATCACGAAGTTCCCGGATGAGTCGAACTTCTGGATGCGGTGGTTGCTTCTGTCCACCACGTACACGTTGCCTGAGTTGTCCACAACTACCTCACGCGGAGAGTCGAATTGCCCAAAGGCGGAGCCTGAGGTACCCCACTTAAGAAGGAAGGTGCCCGCGGGTTGTGCGGCTTGCACTTCCATGGCTACCGATACCGTCTCGCTTCCGCCGTTCGATGCCACAGTTATGGTGGCGCTGTAGTTCGCGGCAGCTAGGCTGCTCCGGTTCGCCGTGACCGTGATCGTGTCCGTCTCCGAGGTCGTGGATCCGCTGGTGGGAGCCGCCGACAGCCAGGTCTGACCGTCAGAGATCGTCCAAGTGAGGCTGCCCCCGCGGTGTTGGTTATGTCAAAGGTCAAGTTGATCAGACCGGTCCCGAAGTCCAGCGCCGACGTTGAGACTGCCAGAGCCGGTGCGGCTAGCGCCTCAGTCGTGAATATGCTGGTGAAAGGCGTTAATGTGTTTAGCGCCAAATCGGTGATACCACTGGTCAACGTCACCGTGTAGGTGGTGCCATTCGCCAGGCCTACCGACGGATTGAATGTCGCGCTCAGGCCATTCCCGGCAACGGTGACCAATCCCGCTACGGGGTTGGTGAGGTTGTCTTCGATCTTGAACGTGGTTGCATTAACCGTCGACGCAGTTACTTTTTCGGAGAATGTTGCCACGATATTTATGCCCACCGCCACGCCGGTGGCGCTATTATTCGGGGATATCGTACCCATTATCGGCCCTGTGATGTCCGGTACCGGGCTTGACGTTGGGATTGGGGTTGGGGAGGCTATGGGGTCTCCCTTGATCAACAACGCCTGGCCGGCCCGCCACCTGCTCGAACACGTCCTTTACCTGGATGGTGGAGTGTTCCTCGCTGATCCAACGGTATACCGCAGCCTGGTTGGGATTGGTAATCAACGGGTCGTTAAGATTGTTTTCGTCGGGATGGCTGAAAATCTTCAAAACCCAGGTCTCCCTGGATTCGTTGTGCTCCACTAGCGAGCCCTGGGACCGGTCGATCTCCAAGTTTATGGTGCCCGGAGTATCAGTGGTGGCCGGGGAGATTTCCAGTTTGTGGGTCAGCGTTGGACCCGGGTTTCGGGTAATGCCGTCTGCTTGGAGTGCCCCTTTTAAGGTGCCCACAACGTTGCCGTCGGCTTCGCTTACGGCCGTGGCATAGTTGGGTGAAACCTCCCACTTGTTGGCTCGTCCCGTCGCCAGGACCGGGGCGGAAACTTTCAATATATGACCCGGTTTCCAGGGATTGTCAACGTCAAAAAAGACATCCAGCTTGCCCACTTCAGCACCGGTGGGCAGAGATTGTCCCCCGATGATGTATCCGGCGGGTATCTGGGTCTTCAAAAGCTCCACCGCCGCCCGGTTTTTGCTCATGATTAGACTAAAGGTTATGGTGGATGTGGCGCCGGTTTCTGTGTCGTCGGCGGCTACGTTCAGCCTGCTGTTGGACGGAAGAATTAAGGGAGCGCCATCGGCAGCGGGGAAGACGTCACCAGTGGTGGTGACCACCCGGTAACTCACCAGGGCAGCCGAGTTGGGGATATCTTTAATATAGTCCGGAGCGAAGGTCTTGGTGGGATCCTGGGGCAATCTGGCATCGAAGTCGATGAGCCTGACGTTCACGTCGCCGGCAGGCAGATGAGGGGAATCCAGACCATCCAGTTCTCCATCGTTATTGGTGTCGGGGTTAACGACCGGGTAGGTTTGGGGGAAGGAGTCATCATAGAACCGGTCGGCGGCCGTTGCCAAGTTTCTTGTGTCGCTCTGGATCTGAGCGTTCTGTCCGCTGGCGCCTAAGCCGGAGATGGACCCGGCGACCACTCCGGCAAGAATGCCGATGATGGCCATTACAGCCAACAGCTCAACCAGAGTGAAACCTCTTTCGCTCCGCATCAAATTATCTCTTGGGCTCGTATAACTGGACATGTAGTTACAATAGTCTCAATCACGCCTATAGGAATCACCCTCAAGGGTGGTTCCTATGATGAAAAATTGGCTAACCCAAATAAATCCACCGGGCCCGGGAAATGGCTACGCCGGGGGTAATCCTTCGATTGGTACCGTGGAACTCTAGAGGGGAATTTAAACGTCTTGGAGAATTTCGCCCGGGGTTAGGCGTGGGACGTTGGACAGAGAGTATCGGAATTTACTGAAACCATCCGGGAAATCGGACATTTAAAGGGACCGCGGTAAAAACGGCTCGGGGCGGAGCCGGCGCCCGGATACCAGGCTATTCAACCGTGACGGACTTGGCTAAGTTCCGGGGCTGATCCACGTCGCAGCCTCGCAGCACCGCGATGTGGTAAGCCAGCAATTGCAGGGGCACCGTGGCCAGGATCGGGGTCAAGAGCTCGTCGATCTCAGGTATGAACAACAATTCGTCCACCTGATCCACGAGCTCTTGGTTGCCTTCGGTAACTACCGCCACAACCACGCCATCCCTAGCTTTGACTTCCAGGATATTGTTCACCATCTTATCGTAGAGGCTACCGTTCGGAGCTAACGCCAAGGTCGCCATTTCGTGATCTATCAATGCTATAGGGCCGTGCTTCATCTCACCGGCGGGATAGCCTTCGGCGTGGATGTAGCTGATTTCTTTTAGCTTCAGTGCTCCCTCCAAGGCGATGGGGGCATTGATTCCACGTCCCAGAAAGAGAAAGTAGTTGTACGACGAGAACCGGCGGGCCAACCGTTGATAGACCGAAGTGTCGGCCAGCATATCCCCCATTAACCGGGGGCACTTCGCCAGTTGGTCCACCAACCGCCTCGTGTCCTCGCTGGATAAAAAACCCCTGGACTGCCCCAGGTAGCCGGCGAACAAGCTGAGCAACGTCAGAGCGGCGGTATAGGTCTTCGTTGAGGCTACGCCAATCTCGGTACCTGAACCCATGTACAGAGTCGCCTCAGCCAGGCGGGTAGTTTGACTCCCCTCGACGTTGCAAATGGTAACCAGCCTACCGCCTTTCTCGCGCACCATCTGCATCGCCGCCACAGTATCCGCGGTTTCACCGGACTGGGCGATGGCTACAACCAGCGTATCGCTATCGATAATCGGATCCCTGTATCGAAACTCCGAGGCGGCCTCGGCCTCGGCGGGTAGACCCGCCAACTGTTCAAATAGATATCGTCCCACCTGGGCGGCGTGCAGGCTTGTTCCACAACCGATCAGGATGACCCTCTTAATATCCTTTAACTCTTGCAGCGAATAGCCAAGTTCGGGCAAGTCGATCAGGCCTTCCTGGAAGTCTACCCGGCTCCGCAGAACGCTGGCCACGGCCTGTGGCTGCTCCATGATCTCTTTAAGCATGAAGTGCCGGTAGCCGCCCTTGTCGATCTGCACGTCTACAGGTGAAACCGAACGCAGTTGCTTGTCGATCTCCTTGCCGTCGATGTCCCGGTAAACGACCCCTTCGGTGGTTACCGAGGCCATTTCCCCCGAATCTAGGAAGCCTACTTGACCGGCCTGGGGTTCTTGGCGCAGCAGAGGCAGCATGGCGGGCAGGTCGCTGCCAATGATGCCTTGGCCGTCCCTATGGGCAACCACGATGCCGCCCGCATGGCCCAAGCGCAAGGCGCAAATCTTACCGGCTTCCCCCAGGAATGTCGCGGTGACAGTCTGGGAGCCTTCGACTATCCTACCCATGCGAAGGAAGGCATCTTCAAAGCTGTTTCCCTGGTCGATCCCCTCTTCAATGAGATGGGTGATTACTTCGGTGTCGGTCTCGGATACAAACTTGTGGCCGTTAGACAACAATTCTTGCTTCAAAGCAAGGAAGTTTTCGACGATGCCGTTATGGACCACGGCGATGCGCTGGTGGCAGTCGGTGTGTGGATGCGCGTTAGCGTAAGTGGGCTTACCATGGGTCGCCCAACGGGTGTGCCCCAGGCCCAGGCAGCCTTGAGGCACGTCTTCCTGCCCGGAAGACGTGAGGCCGTTAACTTTCCCTACGGTCTTTCGGAACTGGAGCTGGCCCGATTGATCGACAATGGCGATACCGGCGCTGTCATAGCCGCGGTATTCTAGCCGCTGCAATCCCTCAAGAATGATCGGCCAGGCTTCGCGGTCCCCCACATAACCAACTATGCCGCACACGTTCCCTCCCAAAGCACTCGCCACCGGCTTGGGCGCCGGGAGCCACGGCCCAAACCGTGATGCCCTTGGTCAACTAGCAAACTTCCGGGCTAACGGCAAGATTGCTCCGGTATATTTTACCAGAAGTGACCTGGGCTACCGCATGCTGGCTTCCAACTCTTCGAAAAATGCTCTCAGGTCGTCGGCTATTTCTTGGGCGGGGATATCTTCCATGCTCTCAGGAAGATCCCTTAGCGCCTCGTCGATCTCCACTTCTTCTTCGAATATGTCTTTCAACGAGAGTCCCGTGCCTTCATTGCTCCCAGTAGGCTCGCTCTTGGTCTCATTCTGATTCTGAGCCGGCTGACCCGCATTCGCCCCGCCTTGGGCCGGGGCAGACCCTCCAGCGGAAGCGCCGGTGCCGCCGCCGGCCGAAGACGCGTTACCGGGTTGAGGCCCGGCAGGCGCGGAGCCTCCACTTGAGTCATTCACCACACGTACGTCGGGGACGCCTTCTAGACGAACAACTTGGACATCAGGTAGATTTTCTTCTTCTGCGGGTTCGGCGGCGGCATCTCCGCCGGCCGCCTGTGTGCAAAGGAAAAGGGGTAACACTGATCGAAGGTGGAAAACCCAGTAAAGAGGCAGTTTCACCCAGGCAACGGGGTGCCAGCACCCATCGGTCTGGGCAGACCGGTAGCTAAGTGTGGACAAATCAGGAAATCGGAGCTGATCAAGCAGGAAGAGACGTCACTATCCACCACCAAAAGGCGGCCCAATTACCGATGATTGCGGAGGGTAACGTGGACTGATGAACCGGACGGTTAGTATTCTAACGAAGCAAAAATGTGCATCGTCATTCCGACTGTAGGGGGGAATCTAGGGAGGCGGAGGGGACGCCTCGGCCTAGATGATTCGTCCTTCCCGCGAAGAACTCAACATGACATGCTCGAAGGAATTACACGCCGGCTCAATCAATCGATCCATCACATTCAAGTGGGCGCAGTTCTAGAACGAATCTAAACCAGGGGGGACCGGAGGGTGGAGAGCTAGCTCTGGGCCTGTTTGGCTAGGTTCCGAGCAAAGTCTTGCAGGGTTGAATTGGCTTTACGGCGAATGATCGGCTGACCCAACTCGCCGATCTTGCCCATAAACACGGTGTCGGAGACGATGAGCATCTCAGTCTCCTCCGGAGAAATGGAGGTGATTTGCATGGTCAGATCGGCCCTGATGGATCCTCCCACCCTACGGTCGGCCGCTTCGATGTGGAAACGAGCTTCGCCCTTCTCCTTGTCTTGCTCCACAACACTTATCGTACCGGAGAAGTTCAGGCGGACGGGCCCGATCCGGACTTGCATAACGGCCTTAAACCGGTTCTCTCCGTCGGAAATGACGTCCTGTACACCTGGGATACAGGGAGCTACTTGGGGGATGTCCAGTAACAACGCCCATGTTTTATCCACCGATGCAGGCACTAGACAGCGGTTTTCCAGCTTCATTCGGCTACCCTTAGCGACCCGCGGCTAGGGATTGGGTAACGGCGCGGCGGGTGAAGACCTCCGCCATCTGCCGTTTGTAATCGGCCGATCCGCGGAAATCGTCCAGAGGGTCAACTTCCCCTATAACCGCCGCCGCGCTGGCCCGGATGTTCTCCTCGGTCAGGGGGCGTTGCCGCAGCAAATCTTCGGCTGCCTTCGCCCGTATCGGGGTAACGCCCGACGCGCCCAATACGATACGCACGTCCCGGCAGTTGTTGCTCTCGTCGGCGTCGACGATGGCCGCCACGGAGACGGTGGCGTAATCGTCGGCGGTGCGTGGCAAAAACTTCAGGTAGACAGCTCCGGAACCGGCGGGCGCCTGGGGAATCAACACGCTGGTCAAAATCTCACCGGGTTGGACGTCGGTTTCGAAATAGTCGATGAACAGGTCTTCCACTGGGACGATTCTTTCACCGCCCTTGGAAGAGAGGACCACCGAGGCCCCCAAAGCTATCAACGAGGGAGGCGGGTCCTGGTTGGGGTCGCCGTGAACCAGACCACCCCCGACCGTGCTCATGTTGCGGATCCTAGGAGTTGCCACCTTCCGGTACGTATCGGCGACTAGGGGCAAGCTTTGGCGGATCAATGGGTCGGTTTCCATCTGGCGCTGGGTGCACAGGGCGCCCACCCGCACCGCGCCGTTGCCGTCTGAGGCCACAGAGGCCAAGCCGGGAATGCGGCGCAGTCCGATAACGTGGCCCGGCTGGGCCAGACGCTGCTTCATCATAAGCACCAAGGCCGTACCGCCGGACATCACTCGAGCATCGTCGCCGTACTGGTCCAGCAGTCCGAAAGCTTCATCCAGGCTGGTAGGGCTGTGAAACTCAAAGTCGATCATCGCCCGGCCTCCTGGGACACACGGGCCGCGTTTTTCACCGATTCTAAGATGCCGTAGTATCCGGTGCACCGGCACAGGTTCCCCATCATCCAGTCCTTGATTTCTTCCTCGGTTGGGTCGGGATTAACGTCCAGCAGGGCCTTGGCGGCAATCACTTGACCCGGAGTGCAGATGCCGCACTGGAAACCGCCATGGTCGATGAACGCTTGCTGCACCGGGTGCAGCTTCCCATCTTGCGCCAATCCCTCAACGGTGGTTATGTCGGCGCCGTCGGCGGTAACCGCCAGAGTGATGCACGATGCCACCATTTGCCCATCCACCAGCACGGTGCAGGCACCGCATACTCCCACGCTGCAACCTTCCTTGGTTCCGGTCAGGCCCAGATCGTAGCGCAAGCAGTCCACCAGCATGCGGCGCGCCGGCACCTCCAAATCATGATCTGTGCCGTTTACTTTAAACTTAATACGATGATCCATTTTCCATCCTTCCCGTATCTGAGAAATGCCCGATTTGGCGAAACCACCCAATGTTATACTACGCGTCATCGCGTGACAAGAGATTGCGGCCCAGTCGTGAAGGGGCACGGCCTTCCCCAACGGATCTCCTATCGGTCTGATATTAAAGCGAGGTATCAAAATGCCCAACGAGGACAATGAACAATCTGTCCAGCACATCGGCAATACCATCCTGGTGGTGATGATGGAAGTGGAACCGGAAGGGGAAGAAGCCTTCGAGCGATGGTATAACGACGAACACCTGCCGGAGCGCCTGGAGATACCGGGCTACGTCAGCGCCCGCCGCTTCAAGCTGGAGGAAGGAGAAGGGGTTTTAAAGTACCTGTGCATCTGGGAATTGGAGGACGCCAGCCCGCTCGAGAGTGACATGTATAAAGCCCAACGGGCCCGCCCCAGCGAGATAAGAGACCGGGCAAACCAGTACATCACCCAACGCGCCCGAGGCTTATACAAGCAAATATACCCGTTAACCGGAGCTTATGAAGACCACTCCGGCTACTACCCGGAGCAGGTTCGCAGCTAGAGCCGGCGACGGCTTAGAATTTGGTCAACCGGATCAACTCTCCCACGTCGGCCAACCTCTCCATGTTCCAGAGCCGGTCCAATAAGGCGTCTGCCTGGGCCTGGGACAGCGGACCGCATGCCAACGAGCGGAACTTGTCCTCCAGTTCGGCGTCGGACAGCGGGTTCTTGAAGTGCCCGTTGTGATAGGCCACTTGGGATGAAAACCGCAGACCGGCCCCGGTTAACACCTCCAAGTCGCACAGCATGGCTTCCGGCGCCCGCTGGTTCGCTTCCTCGGAGACGCTAACCTTGACCCGGCTCGTCAGGTCCAGCAGGCTCTGGTTTTGCAGGTACTCGTCGCCAAAGTGACTCTGGTCCACCGCCCCGTACATCAACGCCACGGCCACGGTATAGGGCATGCTGTGGTCGGCGGTTTCCCGGTTGGTAGGCCGCCACTTTTCCGCGTCCCCTGCCATGATGTTGATGGCGGTTTGCAAAGTCCGCACCTCTACCTGGGCGATGTCCTCTACAGAAGGTAGCTTCTCCCGAACCTCCAGAGCGGCCTGCACCACCGTTTGCGAATACTGGCCCAACGGAAAGCGCTTGATGCTGCACTCCCCAATCTTGAAGGGCTGGTCCCCGCCGCCAAAGGGCTCCAACTCAAAGGGCTGGCGGGACACCGCCTTAAAGTAGCCGCCTTCTCCCTCGAAGATCGGCGAAGGGCCGGTAAGCCCTCTTTGGGCCAGCATGGCGGCGAAAACGGCGTTGCGGCTGGCGTTGGCGTAAGCGCATCCCTTCCACATGGACACATCGCCGATGCGGGTTTGGTACAGGGCCAAGTTAGGGGCGATTCCCAAATTCAATGCCTGCAGAGTTTGGTCCTCAGTCAGCCCCAGGCAACGGGCAGCCCCCAGAACGCTGGCGATACCGCCTACGGTTACGTGGTCAAACCCGCCGGGCTTGATGTCCACGGCATCGCAGATCCGGCAAAATGCTTCATAAGCCAGCACGGTGGCGACAATCATTCCCTTGCCCCCGGCCCGGCCTACTTCGCTGCAAGTCAGGGTCGCGGCGATGCTATCGCTGGGATGACCCGACTCTTTACTGGTGTAGCCGTCGTTGTAGTCCAGATAACGGATCATCACCCCATTGGCAAAGGTGGCCATATCCGGGCTGGTCGCCAGTCCGCTGCCAAGGATCGTGGCGGGCGAACTGCTGGTCACCGTCGCGGCGGTTTCCCGGGCGATCCGGCTGGGCTCGCCGTCATATCCCCCCAGGGCACATCCCAGTGTATCGATAATCATCCGCTTGGCCAGATGGACGACATCTGTAGGCAAGTCCTCGTATCGTAGGGACGTAGCGTAGGAACTTAACCGCTCGGCAATGTTGGTTACTATGGTCCCTCCAGGCAGAATAAGGGCAACCAAGGCGGACTTAGGCGAAGTGGGGCATGACCTCTTTGGCGAACAACTCCATCGACCGCATCAACTTGCCATGCTCCATGCCACCCATGGAAAAGGTGCAACCGAGGTACTCTATCCCTTCCTTCTGAAGCGCTTTAATCTTAGCGATACACTTCTCCGGGCTGCCGATAATCGCACGGTTCTCGTAAATATAATCGTAGGTGGGAGGCAGTTCGGTTCGGGTCCGGCGCCAGTCCTCCAAGTGATGGTGGACCTCGCTACCCTCAGGAAATTGACGGCGCCATTGAGTCATGTCCTGAACCCAGTTCACGGCCTCCCGGCTATCCCGCCGGGCTTCCTCTTCGGTCTTTCCCACATGGAAGTAGCGGAAAAAAGGTATTTCGGACATCGGGACGTTATGCCCAGCGTCTCCGGATAACTCCACGAACCGGTGGCATAGCGCCAGAGCTTCGGGAGTGTCCTGCACTACCCCCACGATTAGAGGAAAGCCGGTACCGGCGACGAAATCCAAGGTGGCCTCGGTCCGGGTGGCTGCCAAGTAAACCGGTGGATGGGGCTGCTGCACGGGCGGCGGCACCAGAGTGGCCCGGTTGACCTGGTAGTGTTCCCCTTGATGCGAGAACTCCGGCGTCGTCCAAAGACCTTTGATCACTTTGATGCTCTCTTGGAATCTTCCCTGGCTCTCTTCACGATCGACGTTATAGCCCCGGTATTCGTAGTTAGCCGTCCCCCGTCCAAAGCCAACGTCCAATCGGCCATCGCTAAGGGCATCCACGGTGGCGGTGTCCTCGGCCAGGCGGATCGGGTTGTGCAGCGGTGGCACCAGCACAGCGGTGCCGATACGGATTCTTGTTGTCCTAGCAGCGAGATTGCCCGCCAATACTAAACACGAAGAGCCAATCCCATAGCGGGAGAAGTGGTGCTCGGCCAGCCAAGCGCTGTGGAAGCCCAGTTCCTCGGCGTATTGAACCTCTTGAATCGTGTTGCGAAATACCTGCCGTGTATCGATCCCTTCGGGCCAGGGAACGTGGGTGAAGATTCCGAACTTCATTCTTAGTCCTCCCGTTGGCTCCGCTCCAGAATCGCGTCAGGTCCGGAACCCGCCCTATTATTCCATATAAATCTGACAGCTACCAATCTTTGCCGGATGACCATGTCATGCCGAGTCCTTCGTGGGAAGGACGAGGCATCTGGGATGGGGCCGCTCCACACTTCCCAAGATTCCTCGCCGCCCTTCCGCCGAAGGGCTGGTGTCGGAATGACGAAGTGCGCGACCGAATGTTGGCAATTCTATTTTCGGAGGAATCACAATGGTAAAAATTAACCGTGCTCGGCAGGGGTCAACCATTCCAGGCCGCAGTGACCACGCGCGGTCGAACTAATCAAATCGGATGGTATAATCCGTGGGCGGCGGGCCTTGTGTCCTGATTTGCGGCCTTCGCTTCGCCGTTCGTTCCCCTTTGACTCAGACCCTTAGGTTGTGGACCATTGCCTGCTCACGTCCTGCACGGCGATACCTACTTGGTGCAACGGCGACTGTCCCGCCTGGAAGCGGAAGCCGGGGCCGAAGACGTTCTGGACGCCAACCGCCACCGCCTCATGGGACTCCAGACCAACATCAACGAACTGGTTGCCATCTGCAACGCCCTGCCGTTCATTGACTCCCATCGACTGGTGGTGGTGGAAGGACTGCTCGCCACGTTTGAACGCCGCCCAGGAAGAGGCCGGCGCCGGAGTAGCGATAACCAGGCAAGCGGCGGGGCGCTGGGCGGATGGGAAGGACTGGACCAGGTCATCGCCGGCATGCCCGATACCACTCTGCTGATCTTCCTCGACGCGACTCTGCCGGACACCAATCCAATGCTTCGGCATTTGCGTGAAGCCGCCGAGATCCATGGATCGCCCACACCTTCCGGTGAGGCCCTGGCCCGCTGGATCAAGGCTACCGTGGAGGAGAAGGGCGCCAGCATCAGCCCGTCGGCCATAGGCTCATTGACCGAAATGGCAGGCGGAGATCTCTGGTCCCTGGATAATGAGTTAGAGAAGCTTTCCCTCTTCGCCGCCGGCGGCCGCATAGAAGAATCCCACGTCAACGAATTGGTGCACCTGGCCCGGGAGTCCAACGTGTTCGCCGCGGTGGACGCCATGATTGACGGCCGCCAATCGATGGCCTTGAGCTTGCTACACGAACTACGCGAGGAGGGGAAAGAAGCTCCCTACATCATCTCCATGGTGGAAAGGCAACTCCGCCTAATGGCCCTTGCCAGAGACGCTGTCGACCGTGGGATACCCCAGGGGGAATTGGGGAGCCACCTGGGAACTACCTCCCAATTCGTGATTAGAAAAACAATGGAGCAGGCCCGCCGCCATTCATGGAGCGACATCATGTGGCGCTACCAGCGCCTGCTGGAAGCGGACCTGGCCATAAAGCAAGGAAAGTTGGAGCCGGACCTGGCGCTGGAACTCCTGGCGGCAGACCAGGCGGACCGGAGCCGGCGCTAGTTGTCCTTATCCTGAATATTCTTCGAATGATCGGCAGATTCCGGTTCCCTCTGGTTCCGGTCCCAACCGATGCTGCTGAAAGCTATAAGTTTGCCTATGCTTAAAGGGTCGTCTATCTTGCCGATGCTCCGCGCTTGCGGCGCCGAGGTTGTTGGAACTTATCTGCTGGTTGTCTTCGGCACCGGAGCCGTGGCGGCCGCCGTGCTTACCGGAGCCCAGTCGGGTATATGGCAGGTGGCGGTGGTGTGGGGTTTCGGCATCACCATCGCCATCTATGTGACGGCGGCGGTGTCCGGGGCGCACCTGAATCCGGCGGTAAGCCTGACCTTCGCCATCTTCCGCCGGCGCGAGTTTCCTTATACCCGTTTGCTGCCCTATTGGACTTCTCAGCTTACGGGCGCCGTCCTGGCCGCTTTGACCGTCTTGTGGCTGTACGGTCCCTTCATCGCTCGGTTCGAGTCCGAAATGGGCCTGGTACGCGGCGCTCCCGGCAGTCAGCATTCGGCCATGGTATTCGGCGAGTACTTCCCGAATCCCGCCCTTTTCGGCACCGGCCCCGATGCTCAGAGTCTGATAAGCCCCCTGGGCGCCGCCGTGGTCGAAGGCTTCGGCACGGCCATCCTGCTACTGGTTATCTTCGCGCTGGTGGACCGCCGGAACGCCAGCTTACCGACCAAATACCTCAGTCCCTTCTTCATCGGGTTCACCGTGGCGGTCCTGATCAGCCTATTCGCTCCGTTAACCCAGGCAGGGTGGAACCCGGCCCGGGACTTCGGCCCCCGGCTGGTTGCCTACTTTGCCGGTTGGGAAAGCATTGCCATACCGGGACCGTCCGGCGGGTTCTGGGCTTACATCATCGGCCCTCTGGTGGGAGGGCCTTTGGGTGCGGCAGTCTACGAGTTCCTGATCCGGCCCGGATTGGCAGTCCGGATTCCCGTAGGCTCCCAGAGTTCCGATGGCGATGACGACCCGCCTGCCGAACCCCTGGAATAACGGAGGCTGGGAGATTTTTCTGGACGTCTATTCCAATACTAAGTAGTAAGGAAGTCCCGGCCCTTCAATAGTTTCACGGCGATCCGGCTTTCCCAGATCACGGTGACCCCGATAGGATTGTGCCAACCACGTTTCAGAACCCGGCTAAGTCCCCGGAAGCATGGGATTGTAGCAGGCCACCATATGCTCAGAGGCGACCTCTTCCAGGGGCGGGCGGTGTTCCACTCGGCACCGGGAAAGCGCTTTGTGGCACCGCGGCAGGAAGGGACATTCCTCCGGCAAGTCAATCATGTCCGGCGGCACTCCCCTTAGGGGTTCCAGCCTCCGGTCAACGTCATCCAACCGGGGCAGGGTCTTCAGCAGAGACCAGGTGTAGGGATGCTGCGGCTCTTTGAATAGGGGAATCACTTTCGATGTTTCCACCACGGTACCCGCGTAGATGACGCCGACCTTTTGAGCCATGCTAGCCACGATTCCCATGTCATGGGTGATCAGGAGAATCGAGGACCCTTGCTCCCGGCAAAGGGCTTTCAATCGTTCCAGGATCTCCGCTTGAAGCGTTACATCTAGCCCCGACGTCGGTTCGTCGGCGATCAGTACCCGCGGCCGTAGCACCAGAGCTATGGCCAGCATAATCCTCTGGCACATACCTCCGCTGAGACTGAAGGGATATTGCCCCATGATTCGCTTGGGATCGGGCAATCCCATCTCCCGCAACATATCCTGAGCCATACCATTGGCAACACGGGATCCGACATTGGTGTGGGCCAGAATGACTTCTTCCAATTGTGGTCCAACCAACTGAACCGGGTTCAGGGCGGATTGGGCATCCTGGAAAATCATCGATACCTGGTTACCCCGAATCTTTCTCAGTTGCTCTTGGCCGATCCTTAGCAGGTCCACTCCGTCAAAGATAACCCGGCCCGACGGCACGGTTGCCGACACGGGGAGTAAACCCATGATCGCCAACGCCAAAGTACTCTTGCCCGCGCCGCTCTCCCCAACAAGGCAGTAGATCTCACCCTCTTCCAGGACGAAGTTGACGCCGTTCAAGGCCTTAACTGGTCCCGCCGGTGTGCCGAACCGGACATGAAGATCTTCTACTCGTAATGCTTCAGCCATGGATGACCCTCGGGTGCCCCAACGCCGTTCCATATCGGGCGATGAAGCGGTGGTATGTTGCTGGCGCTATCAATTACTCTCCGATTTTTCAGCGCGTTCAGGCATTGCGGCTTGCCGCTTGCGGGCGGATGAGCTGCTCGGCCCTGAACCTGCCCGCCTTGAGTTCCCGGATCAAGTCATCCACACCGGTGATTTTCCGCTCGAACAATGTTGCCGCGGTCCCTATCTGTTCTACCCGGTGGGCGTCGCTGCCCCCGGTCATTTTTATCTCCAGCCGGTTCCCCAGGTCTTGCGAGAACTGATTCTGCGCCTCGTTACCCCGGCCATTGATTCCTTCGATCGCATCGCAAGACCCGAAAAAAGCATCCCCGCTGGCCCGTTCCAGCATTTCCCGCCGGGCCTCCAGCAGATGACCGGGGTCTTCCAAGAACCGGCGGCGATAGGGATGAGCCGCGATTATAGCGCCGTCCCTTTGCCGCACGGCGTCTACCAAAAAATCCGGCTTGTGCAGTCCAAAAACATAGCGATCCAAGCCGAAGATCAAGACGTGTCCATTATCGGTGTTGATCTCGCAGCCAGGTAACACCAAAAAGCTGTGTCTCTTGGCAAGATCATCGACCTCCTCCTTAGACCAGAAAAAATCGTGGTCGGTGAGGCAGATACCGTCTAGCTTTGCTTCTTTAGCTCTTTCAATGAGGTCGTCGACAGCAGCGAAACTGTCATCGGACTTTGGATAGCTATGGGTGTGGAGGTCAATTAACAATGATGTCGTCGTACCATGGGCTGGAGTTGAGTTCCAGGGATAGCCTAGTCAACATAGCCAAACTATCATAGCAAAGGAGCCGCCCTGAGGTAAATGGGAAGGCCCAACCGTATTAACCGGCTGGGCCTAGTTGAACCAAATCGTAGAGCTACCTGAACCGGCTACCGGGGTATAACCAGGCCTTCCTCTTCCAGGTGCTCCATTATCTCCTCCGCCCGCTGCTGCCCCACCTTAAAACGCCGCTCGATGAAAGAAGTAGACATCCGGGGACTGCGGAGCGCCAACTCTCTGGCCTGGGACAACACTCTCTCGTTGGCTTCCTCATTTTCTCCGTCTTCATCTTCATCTATCAGTATGTCTGGCAAAGGACCGCCTTTCTGATTGGACCAGAACTGCTGCAATTGTTCGATCTCATGGTCGTACACCAGTGTCCCCTGAACCCGGCGGGGTTTGGGCGAATCTGAATTGAGGATCAGCATGTCGCCTTTGCCCAACAGCCGCTCGGCTCCGGCCATGTCTAAGATGACCCTAGAATCCACCTGGGATGCCACGGCAAACGCGATCCGGCCCGGGATGTTGGCCTTGAGCAGCCCGGTGACGACGTTCACCGACGGTCGTTGGGTTGCCAATACCAGGTGTATCCCCGTGGCTCGTCCCAGTTGGGCCAAGCGGACCAAGTTCTGTTCCACCTCAAACCCGCCGGTGATCATCAGGTCGGCCAATTCGTCGACGATCAACACCAAGAAGGGCATCCGCTCTTTCGATTTAGAATTGAAACCATCGATATTGCGGACCCCTGCTTCTTCCATCTGTTTGTAGCGGCGGAACATCTCCCGCATCAGGCCCCGGAGGGCCGAATTCACTTGGTCGACATCCACGATGACCGGAGCAACCAGATGAGGGATGCCATTAAACGGGGTTAGCTCCACCCGCTTGGGGTCCACCATCAGCATGCGCAACTGGTCCGGTGGTTTGGTCAAGAGCAGGGAAGCTACCACGGAGTTGAGGCACACGCTCTTGCCGCTACCGGTGGCCCCGGCTATCAGCAGATGTGGCAATCCCGCCAGATCCGTAACCACCGAAGACCCTCCGGTGTCTTGACCCAAGGCAACGGGGAGCCCTCCTTTGCTCGCGATTTTACGAAACTCGGGCGACTCCATGACTTCTCTCAGATGAACCTTATTGGGGTTTGGCGCCGGCACCTCCAAACCCACCAAGGCCTCACCGGGTACCGGCGCTTCGATGCGCAGGTAGGGTGTCTTCAACGCCAGCGCCAGGTCCTTTTCCCGGGTCAAAATGCTCTGTACCTTCACCCTGCTTTCGACCCGGCCGTCGTCTTTACCGCCTTCGCCTTTCCTGTTATTCCAGCCAGGAACCAGACCGAAGCGAACGATCCTAGGTCCCGCTCTAATATCTTTTACCTCCACGATCACGCCATGCTCGGCCAGCGAGGTCTCTACGTGGCGGGCCATCTCCTGCAATGGCCCCTCAGATTGCTCCCGGGGTGTGGGAGCTGCCAGGCATTCGATGGATGGTAAGGACCATTTAGAACCCGCCGTTTTTACCTTCGCGACTTCGACGCGGGGTTTGTCATTCTGTGGTGGGTGAGCCGCCGTCCACTCCGGGACTTCCCCTGCACTGCTAAGAGGCCAGGAATCGGAGTCATCCGGCGACTCATCTACTTCATTCTCCGAATCGTCAAAGCTGACCAGTTCAGCGGGCGGTTGTGGCGCCATAGGCTTTGAACTCTGAAAGAGACCGCGGAACCACGCCAGGAATCGACTCGAACGCGCCGCGAATATGGCCGTCAACAGCCATCGGCTCAAGAATCCGGTGACCCAAGACGAGCCCATATATAGGTAGGAAATCCCGTACTGCAGCCCAGTACCTGACTTCTTCAGTCCCTTTAGATAGATCCCCCCTACTTTATAAGGGTAGATAAATAGAGGAACGAAAATGGCGATGGAGGCCAATTTAACCAATGCCAACGCTATGGGGACTCCTCCCACCGCGTCACCCCAACGCCCGCTAAGACCGAAACCGGACAGCACTCCATCGCCGGGATCGAATAGCGAAAGCACTCCGATGGCGATGACCACGATAGCGGCGGCGGAAACCCATCGCCGCCAAAATCTAGCCAGCGACCGATGACGATATCTTAAAGTGAGGAGGGCGGCCCCAAACCAAAGACCGGCCGGGACCAAACCGTAACCTAGGGTTTGTATAACTCCGTAGCGGAGGTCCGCGTTAAATCCAAAAACCAGGCCGGCACTCAAGCCGCCTATCAACATTACCAGGCCGTCGATAGCGGCGGCGGGTCTGGCTTTTATAAAGTCTCTGAAAGATGGCGGAGGCGTGCGCCTACCTTTGGCAGCGGATCGTGCCATCGAGTCCTCCCATTCTGACCACGAAACAAAAATAAGTGGTCAGGAAACCAATCACACTTCCAAAACCACTGGAATAATGATAGGGCGTCTGTTGGTTTCGCTAGCTAGGAACTCGCGGGCAGTTTCACGCATTTTTGATTTCAAACGGTCTGGTTGGTCCGCCAAGGCAGGATCGCCGGCCAGGGTCCGGGACAGCGTTACAGCCAGGTCTTGGAACAGTTCATCTGTTTCCGAATCTTCCATGAACCCGCTGGCCACGGCCTTGGGTTCGCCCACCAACCGGCCCGACTCTTTATCAGTCGAGACGACCACCACGACAACTCCATCCTTCGACAGCGTTCGCCGCTGACGGAACACCTGGCTGCGATGATCGCGCCGGTTCGCCCCGTCGACGTAGATCCGCCTGGCGGATACCTTCTCCTCCACGCGGGCCCCATCTTCGGATAACTCCAGCACATCTCCGTCTTCGATCACAAATATCCCCGACTGCGCCACACCCACGTCCTGAGCCAGTTGGGCGTGGGCCATCAGGTGCCGGTATTCTCCATGCACTGGAACGAAGTACCGGGGCCGGACCAGGTTGAGCATCATCTTCAACTCTTCCTGACTGGCATGGCCGTGTACATGAACGGTGGAGATGCGGTCGTAAAGCACAGTTGCTCCCTGGCGCATCAGGTTATCTATGGTCCGGCCAACACCCAATTCGTTGCCTGGGATTGGGGTCGCGGAGATTATCACCGTGTCTCCCTCTATCACGCTGATGTCCCGGTGGTCTTTGTTGGATATGCGGACCAAGGCTGAAGTTGGCTCCCCCTGGCTGCCGGTGGTTATCAGCACCACCTCATGGGGAGGCAATTGACGCAGTTCACTTAGATTCTGGAGGATTCCCGGGGGCATCTTCAGATATCCCATTTCCGTCGCCACGGCCACATTGTCTTCCATGCTGCGGCCAACGATACCAACCTTGCGGTGGGCACGCTCCGCCGCGTCCACTACTTGCTGCACCCTGGAGATAAGAGAAGCGAATGTGGCAACCATCACCCGGCCGGGAGCATCAGCGATGGCGCGATCTAAGGCCTCGCCCACTACCCGTTCCGATTGGGTATAACCGGGAACCTCGGCATAGGTGGAATCTGAAAGCAGCAGCAGCACACCCTCTGCCCCATGCCGGGCCAGAGTCGTAAGATCTATAGTGCGGCCGTCTACGGGAGTGTGATCAATCTTGAAGTCGCCGGTGTGAATCACCAAACCTCGCGGGGTTTCAATAGCGATGCCCATGGCATCGGGAATGCTATGGCATACCCGGAACCAAGTTGCCCGAAAGTTGTCACCAAATTGGTAACCGATTCCCGGTTCAATGGCTTCCACGACCGCGCCCCGGGTGGGACGTCGATCGTTCAGCTTAACCGAGATAAGTCCATGGGCCAATCTCGGGGCGTATACCGGAACATTTATCTGAGGCAGTATAAAAGAGAGGGCTCCGATATGATCCTCATGTCCGTGGGTGATCAAGATCGCCTTGACCCGGTCGGCCCGCTCCACAAGGTAGGAAACGTCGGGGATAATCAGATCGACCCCCGGCATATCGTCGTCCGGAAATTGGACCCCGCAGTCGACAACGACGATTTCGTCACCGTACTCCACGGCCATCATGTTCTTACCGATCTCCCCCAGTCCGCCCAGGGGAATGATTCGCAAAGGTTGCGTCACGTTACTCAAAGTATTTACTCAAACAGACTAAGTTGCTGTGCAGGCGGCGACTCCGCCGCTGGCGCCAGGGTCGGCGCGGCAGAGGAGTTCCGGATATTGTCCAAAACCTTCGGGATGGCTTTGAAATCTTCGATGATTCCCGGCCTAACTTCCTGACGGTACAGGGCGGCGGCTGGATGCATCACTGGATAGATAAACCGGCCGTCCTTCTCTCGAACTTTCCCTCTGGCCCGGGTCATACTTTCCCCGGGGAAAAACCGGGCCAGCGACACCCGGCCCAAGGTAACTATCAGCAAAGGATCTAACAACTCTATCTGCCGTTCCAGATACTTATCGCATGCCGATACCTCGGCGGGCAATGGGTCCCGGTTTTCCGGAGGACGGCATTTCACCATGTTGGCGATAAATACATCTTCCCGCTTCAAGCCGATGTACCCTAACAACTCGTCCAAAAATTGCCCGGCCCGGCCCACAAAAGGACGGCCCAGAAGGTCTTCTTGAGCACCCGGTCCTTCGCCGATAATCATCAGGTCGGCATCCGGCGAACCCTCCCCGGGAACAGCGTTTTTGCGCCCCCGGCCAAGTTCACAATCGGAACATTGTCTAACCAGTCGAGCGATTTCATCCAGGCTGTTCATTAGGATTCAACTCCCAGTCTAGATACGGATCAGGCAATTTTACAGTATAAATGTATTAAGGTACTTACCATAATGTAATGACTTCAGCCGTCTGCCCGAACTGCAACGGATAACGAAGAGTGCTCAAGATCGAGGGGGTCACAGAACTCCGTGGCAGGGTAGGGTCAGTGTTGTCAACTGGATTCATCGTGATTATTACGGCCGGGAAAGCAGGCCTCCCGGCGTAGGGCAAGGTGTTCTTCGACAGCCTGCGAGCAAGCAACATCCAAAAGAGCCGGCATCCGAATCGGCTCGCCACAACAGGTGCGATAACCTGCCCCAGCGCGACACTAGTCGTCTGCGATTCCGTGGCCTTTCAAGTAATCGACGGCATCTTTGATGGTGCCGATGTTCCCAGCTTCATCATCGGAGATTTCCACCTGCTTTTCATCGGTGGAGAACTCCTCTTCGAAGGCCATGATTAATTCGACTAGGTCAAGGGAGTCCGCATTGAGGTTATCAACGAAGGATGAGTCTTCTCCTACCTCTGATTCGTCCATCCCTAATTTATCAATTACTATGGTTTTTACGCGATCATAAACGGTCGCCAAAAGGTCATCTCCCTAGATTTGGGATCCAACCGTAGCCAGGTGGGCAACCTCACGGTCAGCTATCACAGATCCTAGAACACCATTTACAAACTTGCTGGAGCTATCGCTGCCAAACACCTTTGCTAACTCTACAGCTTCGTTGATTGCGGTTTTGTCCGGCGTATCAGGGCTATGTAACAACTCCAGCAGAGCTATCCGCAGGATGTTCCGGTCCACCGGCGCTAACTGGGCTACGGGCCATGCTGGTGCATATTGCTGAATTATGCTATCAAGAGCCTGGCCTCGAGCCTCCACACCTTGAATCAATTTTTGAGCGAGAGATATCGCTCTTTCGGGCAACTGATCTTCCTCGACAAGCCACTCTAGAGAAGATTCGGCCAAGCCGCCGCGAACGTCGGCTGCATAGAGGCTCTGGAGAGCCGCCGCCCTTCCCTTCCGTCTCAAGTCAGTAAATTTATCCTTTGGCATGGAACACCGATAAGCTGGCGTGTACCGGTTTAAGCGGTCGCGCCGGCCAACTTTCGAATAGATTCAGGGTTGGATAATGCCACAGCTTGAACGCCCCGGTCGATCCGCTTGATCAGGCCTGCCAACACGCTGGCCGGTCCCAACTCAACGAACTGGGTGATTCCAGAGTCCACCATACACCGGACCGTATTCCGCCATTGGACGCACTGGCAAAGCCCGCGGACCAACTCCTCTCGCACCTGTTCTCCGGTTCGCAACTCGGCACAATCGGAGTTAGCTATGATTGGAGCCACTGGGTCTTGGAAATCCATCGACACCAACGCCTCAGACAGACCTTCCTTCGCCGCTTGCATCAGCGAGGAGTGAAAGGCGCCGCTGACCGTGAGTGGGATCGTCTTCCTGGCGCCGCGAGCCGAAGCCAGGTCCATGGCTTGCGCCACGGCGATTTTATCTCCGCTGATCACAATCTGATCGTCGGAGTTGATATTAGCCAATTCAACGCCAGTTTCGGAGCATATCTGCGACGCCGCCAACTCGTCTAGTCCTAAGATCGCCGCCATACCTCCGGGTCGGCCTTTGGATGCCTGCTGCATCAATCGGCCTCGTTGCCGAACCAGAGTCACACCATCGGCGAAACTCACCACCCCGGCCACCACCATTGACGTGTATTCTCCCAGGCTGTGCCCGGCCAAGGCTGCCGGAGGCTCTAGTTCGGAGCCAGTGAACTCTTCCCACGCCTTCCAAGCCGCGATGCTAACCGTCATGATAGCCGGCTGGGAATTAACCGTGTCTTGTAGCTTACGGGAAGGGCCTTGAAAAATCAGTTTTGAGAGTCGAACTCCCAGGATATCGTCGGCCTCTTGGAAGACCGCACGAGCCGCCCGGGATGAGTCATAGAGCTCTTGCCCCATGCCAACACTTTGCGATCCCTGGCCCGGGAAAACAAAGGCTCTTTTTGTTTCAGTTTGATTATCGGCAGTTATCTGCATGCGTCTAGCCCTAATTTCAACGTCTTAATCAAGTTTAATGACGCCGGGCATGAGAAACGGGCGACCGATAAAGGTAGTGGGTTGGCCAGAACATTCCAGAAGCCGGATTCCGTAAAACCATCGTTGCAGTGTATCGTGCACACACATCTTAGGCCTACTCCGGTTATCCTTCGGCTCCAACCACTTGCCGCCCACGATAGAAGCCGCATTGCGGGCAAACCGTGTGCGGCATTTTAGCACTTCGGCATCGGGGACAGTAGGAGTGATTTACGGCCTTCAGCCTATATGAGCTGAAGCGCCTCCCCCGCTGCGCCCTGGTCACTTTCTTGTTAGGTACTGCACCCATTGCTAATCACCACTGAAACCGGTCACTCGGTCGCCGATGACCAGTCTATCCTTTTTCTTCTTGTCGCTCGACTCCAAACCACCGAACCGGCCCGACCTTTTGGCTCGGCTTTAAGGAATCAGATTATCCTCACGTCGACTTCGAGGAGGCCTCAGCCGGTCCAAACTCGACCGTGAAGAAAGAGAATCGCTCTTCTTCCACCACCCATCACTCCCCCTTCTGTGATTTCAGCAAACCAGCCAAGGCTCCCCACCGTGGGTCCACCTCAGTGCCGCTGCAATTACATTCCCCCTGGTTAAGGTTGGTCCCACATACCCGGCAAAGACCAACACAATTCGCCGTACATAATGGCTTCATTGGCATGTCGGCAATCGCATATTGCCTCAATATCTCGGTCAAGTCTAACACATGATCGGTATCAATTCTCTGGTCTACTTCATCATCGGTTATTGGCGGTGATTGCTCCCCAGTATGAAGGTCCACCGTCGGGAAAAATTCTTCTTCAATATCAAGGGTAGAAGGCCAGACAAATTCTCCGAGGCATCGCCCACACGTAAGCGTGGTTTGAATGTCTAATACGGCGTAGACCAGGACACCTTGATGGGTACGGACCATGTGTACTGATCCGTTAACCTGGTCCGTGATTCGTGATGCCTCTGTAAAGATTTCTTCAATATTGTAGCTGCTAGACGTCCCAGTCGGACCCATTAGCAACTTTGCAACATTATATTGCATAAATGTAAGAGAACCTGTATT
>Ga0208391_1000196_pt1 | contig 33354 bp, 41 predicted proteins | sample Knorr_S23_td_Bot_FD_185612 | JGI IMG/M metagenome (GOLD analysis project Ga0208391, IMG submission 185612) | Marine microbial communities from Southern Atlantic Ocean transect - Knorr_S23_td_Bottom_ad_3770_LV_A (SPAdes) (version 2) | ecosystem: Environmental > Aquatic > Marine > Oceanic | place... | reverse complement strand
TCTCGAATTTCTCTAAGTAATTGAACTTGTGGTGCCATTTCAGAACCGTAAGCTGCTGTTGCAATTAGACAACCACCGCCTTTCTCTTCAGCTGGATTTGTTGGTTGAGCAGAAACTTCGCCTACTACAATATCAAACGAAACTGTTTCTGGTGTAATTGGTGTAAATAGAATCCCTTCAACATCTATTTTCATATTGTATGTTCCCTCTTTTGGAAATTCAACTTTTAACCCGTTAATGATTCCTTCAGATGTATGAATTAATGAAGGAGTTTTAAAAATAGTTTCACTTGATTTTGTGATCAATATTTTATAATCAATGTGAATTTGAGTTTTTTGTGTCATGGGATTTATGAATTCTATTGGCAATCTAGATAATTCCCCTACGTTGATATCTTCATAAGATAATTTGACATCTAATGTTCCCTTATCAGTTGGTAAAGTTTGTGATTCAGCAAATGCTGGAATTGTAAGAAGAGGAATAAGTAATAATACAAATAAAAATTTCATATTTGTATTTTTTTACTAACAAATAAAAATTATGCCCTATTTTTCATCTTAAAAAAAATTTGTTACGCATAGAAATTCTATACCATCTTTAAATAAGGAATTGGCCGAATTTTTCTATTGTTTAAGCAAGTTGGATTATTACTTATCGTAATTGGAATTTTTACAATTCCAGCTATTATTCCAGATGTGTTTGCACATGGACTTGGAGGAGATCAAGCTGAACCACTTAGTTTTGGTGATATGGAAGTAACTGTACGAACTCAATTGGATCCATCTGATATTACTGTTGGAGATTTTGATTCTGCAAATATGCAAATACGTTTCTTTGATACATTAACTGACAAGAATCTTGATAAAGTCACATATAGAGTAGAACTTTGGCAAAGTGGAGAACTCTTAGCTAGAAATCTATTTTATGACAATGATGGAAGATTAGATGTTAAAATTAAACCAAAACTTGGATGTGATGCAGATCCAATTGAAACATGTGTCGTTTATGGCGGTTCTGAACATGTGAGTGCTCCTGGTGCACTTTTTGTATACGGAGCAGCATGTACTGATGATAACTTAGACATTTGTGGAAGACCCTCTATGACTGGTCCAATTTTTGTTAAGGGCGGATTATACAAAATAACTGTAGACATTGAAGCTGCAACAAGTCCAAGAACTGTACTTGCAGAAAGACTAAGTTATGATACTTTTATCAGTATTGCACAAGAACAAAACTTCTTTTTGAAAACAGCAAATGCTGAAGAAATTCCAGTTATTGTAAAAACCTATTATGATGAAGTTGATAATTTTGCCTTTGATCCATCTGATAATTCTATTTCATTTGATATGCCATTTGATTGGAGTCCAGACTATGTTGATTTAGTACAAGTTGTACATGAAGAAGTACGAGTTCCAAAATCATTTGCACCGTATGCAGAAGGAAAACAATTCAAAGGATATGTCAACGGTGTAGAAATTGATCAAAGAGCATTACTTAACGATCCTTATTCATCTGAAGAAACTAATATTATTCATTTCTTAATTTCCAAAAATGAATTAATTAAAATCAATGAAACATTAGGTTCAGATAATTATGATAACCCACAAATGGATTTGAAATTAGTTCCATTAGATGAAGTCTCAAAAAGTTCAACTGAATTTTATCTTGTAGATACTAAAAATTATGAAAAAACTCTTACAACTGTAAATATTTCATGGGATGGACAGTATGGTGCAAATCAAAATATTCCCTTTGAGTTTGCATTCTTTGATGAAAATAGAAATCTTATCAAAGATGTAAGATATGCTTATGCTATTCTTGATGAATCTAATCAAGAAATAACTCGATATGATGGTGATGACTTGATTAATCCTGGAATTGTTGCAATTGAAGGAATTGATATACAAAATATTTACATTCCTTCTCAAGGTCAAATTCGATTTGATATTCTAGTTTATGGAACTGGATTGGATTATAATCCTACATATTCTGGAATTGGTTCATCTGTAATTGAAATTGGTTCAGACTCTTCATCTGTAAAATCTACTACTAAGAATTCAGTAATTTTAGAAACCCCTTCAATCCCATCCTGGATTAAAAATAATGCCGGTTGGTGGGCAGATGGTACCATAGATGATAATTCATTCATTCAAGGAATCCAATTTTTGGTAAAAGAGAATATTTTGAAAATTCCTCCTACTGCACAAGGATCTAATTCTGGATCTGAAATCCCATCCTGGATTAAAAATAATGCCGGTTGGTGGGCAGATGGTACCATAGATGATAATTCATTCATTCAAGGAATCCAATTCTTGATTAAAGATGGAATCTTGAGGATTTAATAATAGATTTTTAAATAAATTTTGTGAGAATTAAACATGAAAAATATCAATGATATAATGCCAAAAATACCTAACATGAAATGGGGTGCATTAATGAACAAGCCTCCAACGAATAAAAAATTTGAAGAGATGAATAAAATTTTTCCAAATAATGGTAAATGGCATACTGTATTTGAAGAGAAAAATTCAATTACAATTGATGGAAAAGAAATTCTAAAAAAAGATCCAAATAAATGGACATAAATTGAAAAATTTATTGTTAGTTTTATTTTTAATATTTTCTTTTGTATTGCTAATTAATTTTGATAATGTGTATGGTCATGGTGTTGGAAGTGAAATATTTCCACCTGTGGAATTAGATGGTAAATTAGTAAGTTTAGAAGTTTCATCTTCTACAAATGATCCTACTACAAATGATGATCAACAAATTTCAATTTCTTTAATTGATTTTGACTCAAAAATTACTTTACGAGATGTTACATTTTTAATAAAATCAGAGCGTGGAGAACAATTTCTTTTTGAACAAGAATTTAAAGCTGATGATGGATTTTTAGTTTTTAATTTTATTTCTGAAGATCATGATTCTATTATTGTTGATGAACAAGATAGTAATGATAATTTATTTGGTTCATTATTGGGTTTTGAAAGTAGAACTATTAACGTTAAAGGACCCAAACTTAGTGAAGGTGGATTATACAAATTTGATATTAGTATACTTTCAGCTGATGGATATTCTAAAAAATTAGAAACCCCTCTTGTTTTTAATGCTGGAATTTCTATTGCACAAACAACAACTCATAATTTTATTGATCCAAATTTTGGGAAACAAAATATTCAGATAGTAACTTACTATGATGAAATTTCTAATTTTCAATATGATCCAAATTTAAAACAAATTAAATATTTTATGCCCTTTGAATGGAATCTATCTAACATTAATCAAACATCTGTTGTGCATGAAGAAATTATAATTCCCAAAGAATTTGGTGCGTTACTTTTATCGGGATTTACTATGTCTGTAAACGGAATTGAATTATCTAGTGATGTAGTAAATGTTGATGATTTTTTTACTGAAGGGCGTGTGGTTCATTTTATAATATTTCAAAAAGAACTATTGAATATTTTAGAAAATAGTTCTAGTCTTAGTGGAATGAATTTTGTAATTAAACCAGATCGTGATTATACTCATTTAAGTTCAGTTACTAATAATGGACAATTTAGAATTCTTGTATCTTGGGAACCTGAAATCCTTGAATCCAATTCAAATGCAAAAATAAATTTTGATATTACAGATATTTTTTTAAAAAATAAACCCGTTTCTACAAACTATGAATTTTCTATTACACAAGATGATAGATTAATTTTTCAACAAAATGGAATTAGTACTGATTCTAAGACAACACATAATGTTGTAGAATTTCTTATACCTAATGATGTATCTGGAATTGTTAATCTTAATTTTAATAATTTAGATAATAACAATCTTGCAAAAACTAGTATTCCTATTGCAATTAATTCTAATCTAAATCATAACTCTTTTTTAATTCCTAATTGGATTCGTATTGATGCATCATTATGGTTGGAAGAAAAAGTAAATGATAGTAAATTCATTGATGGAATTAATTATTTAATTAAAAATAAAATTATTATAATTATTGAAAATCAACAAGAACTTTTAGAATCTAAAAAAATACCTTCTTGGATTAAAACTACTACTGGATGGTGGATAGATGGTCAAATAGATGATGATCAATTTCTAAATATGATTGGAAATCTTGTTAAAGAAAAAATAATTATTATTTAATAGACTTTATAATTTGAATAATGTTATTATACAAATTTTAATCAAATAAATCATCTATGTTACCATTACGTGATGAAAATCCACATCCTCCTGGATTCAAACCTAAAGTAACTATTGGATTAATTATTGCAAATGTAATTGTATTTTTCTTACAAGTTATTTATACTGGGCAAATTTTTGAGTTTGATAATGAAAAAGCATCTGTAATGTTTTACAATTGGGGTGCTGTTCCGGGTTTCATAACAGGACAATTCACTGGAGTAAATACTGGTACAAGTATTATTAATTCTCCAGCATTTCCTGAACTTACATTATTAACATCTACATTCATGCATGGTGGCTTACTTCATCTTGGTGGTAATTTGTTGTTCTTGTGGATATTTGGTGATAACATTGAATTAAAATTTGGAAAGATTAAATTTTTAGGAATTTATCTTGCATGGGGAGTTGTTGCTGGACTAGTTCATATTTTTGGTGATATGGCAAGTGGAATACCTGCTGTTGGTGCATCTGGTGCAATTTCTGGTGTATTAGGTGCATATTTGATAATTTTTCCAAAAACTAGAATTCAAACTTTCTTGATGCTTGGATTTTTCTGGAGAATGATGCATATTCAGGCAAGATGGTTCTTACCATTTTGGTTAGTTTTTCAAAACTTACTTCCATTCTTTGTTGGAGGATTTGGTGTAGCTGGAGGGGGTGTAGCATATCTTGCTCATATTGGTGGATTTGCAATAGGTATAGCAACAGGATATCTATACAAAAAAACACATCAATCTGATTTTACATATGGTACAAGATATGGTTACAGATCAGATTATTGAAAGAATAAATCCCTCCAAGAATTAAAAATATTCATGCCTTTGATTACAGTATCAATGTATCCTGGTAGAACACAGGAACAAAAAGACGAATACGCAAAAGCAATTACAAAATCAGCAGTAGATATTCTAAAAACAAAAGAAAGTCATGTTATTGTTGTTTTTGAAGATAATCCTAAAGAAAATTGGTTTTTAGCAGGAAACCAACTTTAATTTTTCTTCTTCTAATTTATTAAAATAAAAAATAACTGAATTATTCTAATTGAAAGTATGTTGCCTTTATGGTCTACATTGATTGAGACATTTTTAAAAAATAACAAATGGTATAATCAAATAATGTATCATTAGTTTATCTTTTTATTCTCATTTGATAATCTAATTCTATGAAAGCTGCAGTTGTTCAATTCAAGGCATTAACTAACAAAGAAAATAATCTTAAAAAAATTATTTCATACATAGCAAAAGCTGCGTCAAAACATGCAACACTTTGTGCATTTCCAGAATTTATGATGTTTTATACAAAATCCTCTCAAACTCCTAAAGAACTATCAAATTTATCTGAAACAATTAATGGAAATTTTATTTCAACCATTGCAAAAACTGCAAAAGAAAATCATATTCAAGTTGTAGGTTCATTTTATGAAAAAAGTAACAAAAAAAATCGTGTTTATGATACTTCATTTGTAATCAATACTTCAGGTAAAGTGATCTCCACATATCGAAAAATTCATCTTTATGATGCATTAGGCTTTAAAGAATCTGATAAAATGATGCCAGGCTCAAAAATTGCTAAACCTGTAACTACCTCAATTGGAAAAATTGGTATGATGATTTGTTATGACTTGAGATTTCCAGAAATGTCAAGAGCCCTTGCTATTGCAGGCTCTGAAATTTTGATTGCACCTTCAGCTTGGGTTAAAGGCCCTATGAAAGAAGAACATTGGATTACAATAAACAAAACACGAGCAATTGAAAATGGATGTTATGTAATTGCCCCTGATCAAGTTGGAAATATTTATTGTGGAAGAAGTTTAGTCGTTGATCCATATGGAAAAATTTTACTTGATATGAAAAAGAGACAAGGAGTTAGTTTTGTTGATATTGATTTAAAGAAAGTAAAACAAATACGTAAAATTTTACCGTTGTTAAAAAATAGAAGAGCAGATGTTTATTCTACTTTGAAGATTTAGTTATTCGACTTTTACAATTAAAATTTGAACATTGATGAGTCCATTTTTGATTTCGTGAATAACGAAAAATTATCATTGGCCACTTACATACTTCACAGGGTTTTTTTGTAGCTCTCATTCTTGCTTTTTGTAATAATGGTGATGATGCTTTACATCCATCATAAAAATTAGAACAACCCATGAAACGTTTTCTAGTTGTTCTTGATCTAATTACCATTAATTCACCTACTTTGCATTCTGGACATTGAACTAGTCCCTTTTTTGGAGAATTTGTTCCAAGAATAATATATTTTCTTTCTTTTGAAGACCATGACAGAAACCCATTACTATCTAAATATTGAAGAATCTCTTTTTTGAAAACCTCTGTTTTTGATTTTGTAATTTTTATTATATGTCTGGCAGTGATTTTTTTAATTTGTACTGTCTTAATCTTATTTTTTCTTCTTGGCATTTTATGGTGATCAATTTACTAAAACAATTTTTATAGGGAATTTGGTCAGTCAGTTTTATGGAAAAGGTTTGTGTTCTTGGCGCTGGTAGCACCAAATATGGAAAATTAGCCGATAGTATCGGGGATATAACAACTCAGGCATCAGTTGCAGCCATAGAGAGCGCAGGAATTGATCCTAAGGAGATCAAAGCAGCCTACATTTCTAATGTATTTGGTGTGGCTGACAAACAAGTACACCTTGGTCCTGTTTTAATGAGTAATCTAGGAATTTCAGATAAACCATCATTATCAATCGAATCTGCATGCGGAAGTGGCTCTGTTGCTTTTAGAGAAGCATTTGCAAATGTTGCAGCGGGATTTTATGACTGTCTTATTGTCTCTGGTGTTGAAAAAGTAACTCATACTGGAACTGAATGGACAACAACTTACTTTGCATACTGTTCAGACTTTTTTTATGAAGGTCAAGCTGGTGCATCATTTCCAGGACTCTTTGCATCTATGGCAAGGGCTTACTTGACAGAGTTTGATGCAACTGAAGAAGACTTTGCAAAAGTTGCAGTAAAGAATCATGATAACGGTCTATTAAATCCAAAAGCTCACATGCAAAAGAAAATTACAATTGATGATGTAATGAACTCTCCTGTAGTTGCTAGTCCGTTAAAACTTTATGATTGCTGTCCTTTTTCTGATGGTGCAAGTTCTGTAGTTTTATGTTCTGAAAAATTTGCAAAAGCACATGGTGGTGATTATGTGGAAGTAATTGGTTCTGGTAGAGGTGGTTCACCTGCAGCATTACAAGGACGTGAACATATGACAACAATACCAAGTACTAAGATAGCAGCTGAAGCTGCATACAATATGGCTGGTATTACTGCAAAGGATATAGATTTTGCAGAAGTACATGATTGTTTTACAATTGCCGAAGTTGTTGACACTGAAGATTTAGGATTCTTTGATAAAGGACAAGGTATTCAAGCTATTCGTGAAGATAGAACAAAATTAAATTCTGATATCTCAATAAACCCATCAGGCGGTCTTAAATCCAAAGGACATCCAATTGGAGCTACAGGCGTTGGTCAAGTAGTAGAAGTGTATGATCAATTAACTGGAAACGCAGGTGCAAGAACTGTTAAAAATGCAAAAATTGGTTTAACTCATAATTTTGGTGCAACTGGTGCAAGTTGTGCAGTACATGTATTCCAAAGTGTGTAAAATGTCTGTTAAAGAACAATTTATTGAAAATGCAAAAAATGGCAAGGTCTTAACCCATAAATGTACTAGTTGTAAATTACTCCATCTTTCAACTGTCTATTATTGTCAAAAATGCGGTAGTAAGGGCTTTGAAGATGTAATTTTAGATGGTGTAGGCTCAGTTGCAACTTATACTATTATTACTGTCGCGCCTGCAGGCTTTGAAAAATTTACTCCATACGCCTTTGTTGTAATCAACCTAGATAACACTGATTTGAGAATTTCTGGATTTATGGGGGGAATTGCAACACCTGCAGATTTACCAGTTGGAACCCGAGTCAAAATTACTGGTTTTGATGGACGTGGAATTATTGTTGAAAAACAGTAAAAAAATTTATTTGAATTATTAAAAAAAATCAGAATCGTTTCTTAATAATTTTGTAATTTTCTTTGTTTTATGTCTGTAGAAATAACATGTGGTAAATGTGGCGAGAAGATCGCTAACATGAAAATGTTAAAATCATTAAAAGATGTCATGAAACCTTCTAACGGTAAATGTCCATCTTGTGGACAAAAACTTTCTACATCTGAATTTTCTCTTGATGTTCAAGAAAAATAATCAAAAATTATCTCAATACAATTTTTTTTATTTCATTTTTTAAATTATTTCATTTTTTAAATTATTTCATTTTTTAATTTGATCTAGTCATAAGTCTTATTTACTCGTTAAATAGATTTTAGTCATGACAATGAGCAAAGAAGAATTGGAAATAGATTCTAACATAGATGATGATCTAGATACTGATTTTGATTCTGATGTAGATGATTCTGATCCAAAACGAGGCGGTATCTTACAATCTACATCAAAACGTGTTAGAATGATCTTCTCTGTAATGGCAAGTCCTAATAGAATTGATATTCTTAGAATTTTAAATTCAAAAGGACCATTAACTTATTCTGAACTAAAATCATTAGCTGGTTTCAAATCTAAAAAAGAAAGTGGCAAATTTGCATATCATTTAAGAAAATTACTTAGACAATCACTTGTTGCACTTAACAAATCTGAAAGACGTTATACTATCACAAATCTTGGAAAACTTGTTTTAAGTTTAGCCAGACAAATTGAGGAAAGATCAATTATTGAAAGTGGAAAAATGTATGTTCGAACATCTGGTGAATCTATTGAGGAATTTAATTCTCATAAAATCATTCAGTCATTAGTTCGTGAGGGTAGCCTTCCGTTAGAATTAGCACAAAAAATTACTGAAGAAGTTGAAAATCGAATTTACAAGTATCAAACTACCTATCTTACAGGCGCGGTTATTAGAGATATGGTTAATTCAGTTCTTTTAGAACACGGTCATGAAGAATATAGAAATAAGCTTGCACGACTAGGCATGCCTGTTTATGATATTCAAGAGATGGTTTCTAATTTAGATGATGTTGATAATGGCGCTGAAGGTCTTTTATTTAATGCTGGACAAAGAATATTTGCTGAACACTTACTAACTAACGTTTTACCAAAAGATGTAGCTGATTCTCATTTGTCTGGTGATCTGCATATTTCAAATCCTGGAGTTTGGTCTATGATTCCTGATACAATATTTGTTAATGTTAAAGAATTAATTCATGATGGGGTCAATCTTGGTGGAAAATATCTTGATGTATCAAGAATCCCTACATCCAACAAACTTGATGAAATTACCAGTTCTTTATCTATTATTATTTCACTTCTTTCCAAAGAAGCTTCACAAGAAATTGTACTTGATGGATTAGTAACATTGTTTACAAAACATTCAAAGTCTCTTCCAGAACTTGAACAAAAATTAACTAATGCATTTGCAACTGCATCTACGACTTCTAAATATAATAAATCTAGTACGACCATATCAATTAGATTACAATTAGGAACTGATACAAAAATTATTCATTCAATCATTAACGCATACAAAAATTATGTAACAATAACACCAATACCAAAAATTGGTTTGATAATTGATAATGAAAAAGGAAAGATAACTGATGTTTCACAATCAATATCTGAAATATTACTACTTGGCGGAAAAATAATGATTGCTAAAGGTCAAATGTCTAGTAGTGGTGTTACAAATGGATCTACAAAAACTACTAACTCCCTTGCAATCAATTTACAATCAGTTTCAATTAATCTTCCAAGATTAGCATTTGAATCAAACAAGGATGAAACTTACTTTAGAGCACGATTAGCATTATTGATGAAACCCGCATTAGCTTCAATGGCATTAAGAAAAAAAGAGATCTCAGACTTGACTAGAAGAGGATTAAATCCAATATTGGCTAAAAATACTCAATATATGCAAAGAAGTTCTGTCTCCCTAGTCATAAATTTAGTCGGTCTTAAGGAATCTGTCTTTAACATATTGGGATTCAAGGATAACCGAGAAGGTCGTGCTATTCTTCACAAAGTCATTGAAACTGCAGTTGATGTTGGGGCTAAAAAAGGCAAAGAATTAGGTGATAATGTGGCTATTTGTATGACTGAAACTGAAAGTTCATTACGTTTTGCAACATTAGATGGTCAAAAGTATGGTAAGAATTCTAGTCTTAATTCAATGAAAAGTGATTTTTATTCTCAAGGTATTGTGATTAATTCTTCAGAAATTAGTGATTATACTCCAAAAACTGAAATTATTTCTGAATCAAATAAACTAACAAAATTACTTAATGGTGGATTACTTGTTACGTTAAACTTTGAGAAGGATCTTAAAGTTGATGAAATTAAAAAGTCAATTGAAAAAACAACAGAACTAATTTCATCTTTTAAACTTGTTAGAAAAATTGCTATATGTGGTGAATGTGGATTTAAAGATGAACCCTTTGAGGACAAATGTCCAAAATGTAAATCTCCATATGTTGTATAATTTTAAAAGTTATTTGTAATACCCCCTCTTGTCATGCGATCATCGTAATTGAAACATGAATTATGTTTTTATAATTATTAACTTGTTTGTTACAAGATGTATGTTTATACGATCCTCGTATCAATTTTCTCAATATTGGCACCACTCCAATATTCATTGTAGGATTGTAAAATATTTTTTAGTGGAGATTAAGAAAAGTTTCATTCAAAGTTTATAGACACTACTTTTCTTACTAACGTGAAGAGATTATAATGGATAATTCACAAATAGAAAATACGATCAATGAGATCCGTAAACGTAATGGTACAATTACAGCTTTCGATATAGATAAAATTTCAAATGCTATATTCCAGGCACTAGCAGCCACTTCTAAAGCTGACCGTGGTGTTGCAGATACCCTAGCAAATGAAGTGTTAAACAAACTTGTTGAACAAGGATTCACAAGTTCTAAAGCACCTACAGTTGAAGATATTCAAGATATTGTAGAGTCAACTTTAATTGATAGCGGTAATAGTGATATCGCCAAAGCCTACATAGTCTACAGACATGAAAGACGAAAGTTAAGAGACGAGAAAAAGAGAGTTTTAAACCTAAAAATCCTTGATCCTGTATCTAAAAAGTTTGATCTTAACTGTCTAAGGGTTTTAGCCTCAAGATATCTCTTTAGAAATTCAAAAAGTGAGATAATAGAGTCTCCAACTCAAATGTTTGAGAGAGTTGCAATTCTAGTTGGAATTGGAGATATTTTATATGATTCTCAAATATTTGATAAATCTGGAAATAATACTCAGGATGTAGAAGAAGCAAAATCTTATCTTGAAAAATTAGATGCTTTTGATTATAAATTCAAAGTAGGAAACCATTTCTTCAACAAGTGGCATTTCAGATCTTTAATCAATCACTATGTCACACTTGCAAATAAAGGTCAAATGAAAGTAAGTTTCAAAGAGCTTTTGACATTATTGGCAGCAAAGAAACTAGAATCTTATGCTGATAAAATCACTGAATACTTTGAGATGATGGTTGCTCAAGACTTTTTACCAAATTCACCAACAATGATGAATGCTGGTGGAAGACTAGGACAACTCTCAGCATGTTTTGTTCTTGGAATGAATGATGGAATGGAAGAAATTATGAAATCTACTTCTGATGCTGCATTAATTTTCAAGTCTGGTGGTGGAGTTGGAATCAATTATTCTGATCTTCGTGAAGAAGGCGACATTGTAGCATCTACATCTGGTGTTGCATCTGGTCCAGTTTCTTTTATGAATATCATCAACACTGTTACTGAAGTTGTTAAACAAGGCGGTAAAAGACGTGGTGCAAACATGGGAATCATTGAAGCATGGCATCCTGATGTTGAAAAATTTATTACAAATAAAACAGAACCTGGAGTTTTAGAAAATTTTAATGTAAGTGTTGGTATCTGGGAAGACTTTTGGAATGCACTTGTTAACACTGAAGATGGAAATTATGTTTTACGTAGTCCACGTGACAGAAAACCAGTTAAGGAAATTAATGCACATCAATTAATTGATTTAATTGCATTATCTGCATGGCAAAGTGCAGAACCTGGTTTGATCTTCTTTGATCAAATTAACAAATACAATGTATTTGCTAAAGCAAGACAAGCTCCACTAAGAGCTACAAATCCATGTGGTGAACAAAGTCTTTACCCATACGAATCATGTAATCTAGGGTCTATCAACTTAGTACATTTTGCTCAAAAACAAGCAGATGGTTCTTATGAATTTGATTGGCAAAGATATGAAGAAATCATTAGAAAAACAACAAGATTTTTGGATAATATTATTGATGTAAATAATTATCCAGTTCCAGAAATTAATGTAGCCTCAAAAGAATCCAGAAGAATTGGACTTGGAGTAATGGGAGTTGCTGATCTGTTATACAAACTCAAAATTCCATATAATTCCAAAGAAGGATATGAACTACAATCAAAACTCTCTGAAGCACTAACTTACTATTCAATGGAAGAAAGTGTAGCACTTTCTAATTCTCGTGGTGAATTTCCACTTTGCTCAAAGACAGAATATCCTGAAGGCAAAATTCCAATAGCCGGATATTATGAGAAATCAAAAAATTCTCATTCCTTTGAATGGAACCCACTAATTGAAAAAATCAAAACACATGGAATTAGAAATGTACTAACTACAACTGTAGCTCCAACTGGTACACTTTCTATGATTGCTGATTGTTCCAATGGAATGGAACCTGCATTTGCTCTTGTATTTGAAAAGAGAGTAACTGTTGGAAGATTCTTTTATACAAACAAAATCCTTGAAGAAACTCTTAGAGATAATGATCTTTACTCTGATGAAATACTTGAAAAGATTGCAGACAATTACGGTTCATTAAAAGGAATTGATGAAATTCCACAATGGATGCAAGATGTCTTTGTAACTGCAATGGATATTCATTGGGCTGATCATCTTATGGCTCAAAGTGTATGGCAAGATTGGATTGGAAATGCAATTGCAAAAACAATCAATATGCCATACGATGTGACTGCTGAAGATGTTAAATCTTCATATTTGTTAGCACATGAACTTGGACTAAAAGGAATGACTGTTTATCGTGATGGTTCTAGACATAAACAAGTTCTTCACATGACAAGTGAAAATGCAAAAAAAACATTTGAAGTAACACCAAGCGAATACATGACTTCTTACATCACTGAAAATATTACAAACAATTACATCAAAACACAAGTTGGTGCATCACTTGCATTAAAAGTTCATGATGAAGACATCAAAATTGAATCTCAAATACAAGAAGTTCCAGAGGATCGTCTTTGTCCAACATGTAAAAACAATCTTGTATTTGTAGAAGGTTGCAGTATCTGTATTGAATGTGGATATAGTGGTTGTACTTCTGGATAATAATAGAATCACAACTTTTTTACTTTCTTTTATTTTCTAATCGTTATGGACAAGAAAATTCTAGGCATAATTGTTCCTATTTCAATAATCATTGTAGCATCTTTACTTTTGATTTCCCCATCATCAGAAATTACTACTCAAAAAACTAATGAAAAAATTGGATTAGTAATTAATTCTCCGACATCATCTGTATCTTTACAACAACTTGATGAAATTTTTACAGATGCATCATCAACTGGAATTGGTAGAAGTAATGTCTACTTATTTTGGAATGTAATTGAACCTGTAGAAGGAAATTTTGATTGGTCTCAATCTGATCTCTTAATGGGATTAAATGAAAAAAATAATCTCAAAGTAACTCTTTACTTTTCAATTATTAATGGAGAAACTTTGGGACCGTTTCCTAAATGGATTGGAAAACCTACACTTAATGGAATTAATGAAGATGAACTTGTAAACACTTTAGATACAATTCTTTCACGATATCATATAGTTGATTCTGTAATTATTGCTGGTGAAACAGAATCCCAATTTCGTTATAATGAACTATATATTCCAGTTTACAAGGAATTATTTTCTAATGTATATGATAGAATAAAAGAAAAACACCCTGATGTTCAATTTGGAAATTCATTCGCATTACATAATGTACTCAATAAAAATTTAGGAAACATTGTAAGTGATTTAGCAGTTGGAGATTTTGTTGCATTTTCATATGCTCCAACTGACATTCTAAATGAAATTGTAAAAACTCCCAATGATGCAATTAATGACTTAGAAAAAATATTTGAAATAATACCAAATAAAAAAATTGGATTTTTTGAGATAAGTTGGAGCACTTCTGAATTTGTAAATGGAGATTTGATCTCTCAAAAACTTTTCTTAGAAAAATTATTTGATTTTTACGCTCAAAATGAGTCAGAAATTGAATTTTTAACTTGGTATAGATATCATGATCAAAAAGTAGATAGTTGTGTTACAAAACAACAAAAAATTGGTGATCAAATAATTATTGTTGGAGGTGGCTCTAGTATGGGCACTAGTGAACATGTAATTGAAAGATTAAATCACTACATTTGTAATGCTGGTATTGTTGATATTAATGAAAATTTTAAACCTGGATGGAATGAATTTAAAAATCAAATCCAAATGATTAATTAAAATGATTTCTTTAATTATCTCTGAATCTGCGTTAGAACTGGTTCCCTTTGAATTAGAAGATCACCCATCTGTTATTTCTCATGCAAGAAAATTAGGAAAACATTCTTCAGAAATTTTATTGGATAATTCTTGGCATTTTGCAGCAATGAAAGGAATTAAAAATGAAATTAAACGTGGACGTCCAGATCTTGTTCATTTTTCAATCCTTGAAGCTACAACAATTCCATTGTATCTTAAAAATAAATTAAATCTATTTGTTCATACCATTGATGATAAAGTAATTCATTTTGGAAAAAATGTTCATCTCCCAAAATCATATCATAGATTTCAAGGTGTAATTGAAAAACTATATCGAGAAAAAAAAATTCTAGCAAATAATGAATTACTCCTTGAAATTAAAGATCAAACTTTTTCAGAACTAATATCTGAACTTAATCCATCCAAAGTTATTGGTTTTTCTACGAAAGGCCAATTAAGTTCATATGAAAAAATTGCTGCAGAAATTTCTGAAAATTCTTGTATTGTACTTGGTGGATTTCAAAAAGGCCATTTTTCTGATTTAATTCAAAATCAAATCACTGATCTATACTCTATTGGAAATGAATCATTTGAATGTCATGTTGTTACATCTAGAATCCTTTATGAGTACGAAAAAACCATTTTTATGTAGGAAATTTAATTTTCTCTTTATCGCAGTCATAGTATAGCCTGGTTAGTATTCGGGGTTTCCAACCCTGTGACGCGGGTTCGAATCCCGCTGACTGCATTTTATTACTTATGATCAAAACTAATTTTTAGCTGCATTTTTACAAATTATTGTGAAGCCAATAGTATACAAAATTGCAATGGAACGAATGCAAATTCTTATTGATAGTGCAATTACTAATGCAAGAACAGATCCAGAATTATCTCAAAATCAAGCTTCAATTGCACGTAGAATAAGCACTAAATACAAAATTCGAATGCCTTACCATCTTAGAATGGTTTTTTGCAAAAAATGTAAGTCATTTATTGCTCCAGGAATAAATTCAAGAATTCGTTTAGGACGGACGTCAGTTAAGTCGATCAGAATTTCTTGTAATTTATGTGGTCACACTTATCGTAAGATTATATCTTGATTTTTTACGTTGTACTTGTTGTAAATCACAAATAAGATTGACTCAAAAAAACTCACTTTATAGTAGATTTTGTAACGTTATTGGAAATACTCTTTTTTAAAATAGAAATATATTTTCTGAAAATTGCGATCTTTTCTTATGTATAACAATAAACCTTGAAATTGAATTTGTGCCTAAGTACGTATAAGAAAATTAGCTTAAAGTCTCAATGATTTATAAGACGATTATCGATTTTTGCACTTTATGGCAAAAGTCTATGATGTACCAGCAGATCTCCTAATTGAAAGATTAGCAAATATTCTAAAGAATGAAGATATTATTGCTCCTTCTTGGACTCCATTTGTCAAAACTGGAGCACATGCAGACAAGCCTCCTCAAGACAGTGAATGGTGGCATACTAGATGTGCATCAATTATGAGAAAAATTTACTTTAATGGTCCAATTGGTGTTAATGAATTAAAGAAAGATTATGGTGGCGGTAGACCCTCTGGATATGGTGCTGCTCATCATAAAGATGCTAGTGGTGCAATTATTCGTAATGCAATTCAGGCATTAGAAAAACTTGGATATGTAGAAAAAGTTGAGAAAAAAGGTAGAATTATTTCTAAAAATGGAATGCAAAAACTAGATAGACTTGCAACAGAAATTCTTAATGAATTAATTTTAGAAAAACCTGAATTGAAAATTTACCGTTAGATAAAAATGAGTTTTCCTGAATCAAATGATCTACCCGAAGATAATACTAATCATGAACAAGCAGCACAAAAAGAACAAATTCTCAAACAAATTCTAACACCTGAAGCTAGAATGAGATTAAATAATATCAAAATGGTAAAACCTGAATTATCTGATCTTGTGGAACAATATCTGATTGGAATGGCAACACAAGGAAAAATTCCAGGACAAGTAACTGATGATCAATTAAAACAAATTCTTCTATCTACGCAACAACCAAAGCGTGATTTTAAGATAAATCGTGTATAATACAGATAAAATATAATTATGGGAAAAATTTCTAGTTATTCATGAAAGCCGTTGTATACAATGAATACGCACCAGATGATAATTATGCTAAAATCCTCAAAGTCCAGGATATAGATGACCCAAAACCAAAAGCAGATGAAGTAGTTTTTGAAGTAAAATCTACATCCCTAAATTATAATGATATTTGGGGTATGAGAGGACAACCAGTACCTGTTCCATTACCACACGTTTCAGGTTCTGATGCTGCTGGTGATGTTATCGCCATTGGTGAAGATGTCAAAAATATCAAAGTTGGAGATAGAGTAGTATCTCATTCTAATATGTCATGTAGAGTTTGTAAAGCATGTACTGATGGACGAGAATTTGATTGTATTAAGAGAACAATCTGGGGATTTCAAACCGGTCCAAACTGGGGAGCATTCCAAGAAGTAACTCATTTACCCGAAGTTAACATTGCAAAAATTCCAGAAGGTGTTTCTTATGATAACGCAGCAGCTGCATCAATGACATTGCTAACCTCATGGCACATGTTAGTTGGCAGAGCAAAAATTACACCAGGACAAACAGTCTTAATTATGGGTGGAGGTTCTGGAGTAGGAAGCTTTGGAATTCAAATAGCAAAATTATACAATTGTGATGTAATTGCAACAGCAAGCCCTGACAAACTAGACAAATGTTTAGAACTCGGAGCTGACTTTGCCGTAGATCATAGAAAAGATGATTGGCACAAAGAAGTTAGAGGAATTACTAAAGAATTAGCAAAGAAAAAAGGTGAAGCTCCAGGTATTGATGTATCATTTGATCATATCGGTGAAACACACTGGAATAAACAATTAACTTTGTTAAAGTATGGTGCAACACTTGTTTCGTGTGGTGCAACTACAGGTTACAATGCACAAACTGATCTTAGACATGTGTTCTTTAAGGGAACCAACATCTTAGGTTCTACACAAGGTACCAAAGCAGAACTTGAACAAGGTCTCTATTGGATGGGTCAAGGTAAAATTAAAGCCGCAATTGATTCAACATATACATTTGAACAAGCAGCTGAGGCACATACCAAGATGTTAACTGGAAAAGGTCTCTTTGGCAAAATCTTAATGAAGCCAGAGGGCGCTTAACCATTTAATGACACAGCTATTCCGTAGTCTCATTTTTGTTCCTGGAAATAATCCTAGATTTCTAGAAAAGGCAAAAAAAATACAAGCTGATGTCGTTTGTTTTGATTTGGAAGATTCTGTACCAGATGATGAAAAATCTAATGCTAGAAAATTAATCAAAACTGCATTAAAATCTCGTTTAGAGTATGAATCTTCAATATTTGTTAGAACAAATTCTCCATTATCTGGTAAAATACCATCTGATCTTAAAGAAATAATTCAAAAAGGAATTGATGGAATAGTAATTCCTAAAGTAAATAATGTTACAGAATTAAAAAAAATTCAAAAAATTCTTTTGGGATTAGAAAAATCTAAAAAATTAAAACCGATTCAAATTATTCCCTCCATTGAATCTGCTGAAGGTGTTGTTAACTCATATCAAATTGCATCTTTCGGAACACGCGTAACAGCTATGGTTTTTGGAATTTTTGATTTACTAAATGATCTTGGTGTTGAATATACAAAAGACTCTCCCGGAGGAAAATATTCTAGATATAAAATACCTGTTGATGCAGCAGCTGCTGGAATTTTTGCCATTGATGGCATTTGGCAAGATCTAAATGATTTAAAGGGTTTACAAAAAGATTGTACTTTAGGAAAAAGTTTAGGATATGGTGGAAAAAGTGTTATTCATCCAGATCAAATCCCTATAGTTCACAAATCATTTCATCCAAATAAAACTGAAATATCGTGGGCAAAGAAAGTATGTGATGTATATCTTGAATCAACAAAGAAAGGTAAAGGTGCCACAACAGTTGATGGAAAAATGATAGATGAAGTACATTACAAACAAGCCAAAGCACTTCTTGATATTGTAAAATAATAGTAAAATGATTGACCTTCTTGATCCAACAAATGTAATAACTCGAATGTTTAATGCTGAAAAATATGATCAGATGTATAATTATTGTAAGGATCTACTAAAAAAAACTCCAGATGATATGCTTGCATTGCAAAATATTTCCTTATCTTTGATTTATTTAAAAAATTATGAAGAAGTACTTGTTTACTGTGATAAAGTACTAACAATAAAAACTTCTGACACTTATGCATTAAAAAATAAAATTTTTGCTCTTGAAAGTTTGAAGCGATATGATGAAGTTTTAAAACTATGTGAAAAAATCTTATCAACGACTCCTAGAGACATCTGGGCTCTAAACAGTATGGGCATATCTCTAAATGAATTAAATCGTCATAAGGAGGCACTTCAGTATTATGACACATCTCTTGTAGTCGACCCTAATGATGTGACTGCATTAATGAATAAGGCAATTTCTCTAAGTCATCTTGGCAATTATCAAGATGCAATTGATTATTATGATTTAGCTCAACGAGTTGATTCAAGCTTAAGAGAAATACCTCCAGCAAAATCAAAATTATTTGAAAAATTAAACATGCCTGATGATGCATTTTTAGCTGCACAAGGTGTACTCAATAAAGATATGCAAAAAATAAAGTCTGATGCTAAAGAAAATAAATGCTCTGTTTTCCATCAATTTTGTGATGATGAATTTCAAAATTCTGATTCAAAATAATTTATTTTTGGTAATTAACTAAATGATTTTATACAAAGACTTCTGTACTTTCTTTTGATGTTTACCGGGATTGTTGAAGGAGTTGGAACAGTAAATAAAATTTTAAAAATTACAAAAAATAGAAGTGCTATTGAAATGACTATTGATTTAGGAAAACAAGCAAAGGGATTAAAAATTGGACAAAGTGTAGCTCTTAATGGTGTATGTCTTACTGCAACTAAACTTACTAAATCAAAGTGTATTTTTGAAATGATTGAAGAAACTACAAAAAAAACTGATCTTGGTAATTTAAAAGTTGGAGGAATTGTAAACATTGAAAGAAGTTTAAAGGCAGGTGATAGACTAGAGGGTCATTTTGTTTTAGGTCATGTAGATGGAGTTGGAGTCATTAAAAAGATTTTAAAAAAACCAAAAGAGGTTCAAGTTTATTTTGAAGTTCCCAAAAACTTATCAAAATATATTGTAAAGAAAGGATCAATTACTATTGATGGAATTAGTTTAACTGTTGTCGATATAAAAAAAACATTAGCATCTGTTTCATTGATTCCACATACTATTGAAATTACAAATTTTCATACTAAGAAAATAGGAGATAAGGTTAATATTGAAACTGACATTCTTGGTAAGTATATTTTGAAACAAGGCTAATTATCTACCATTTTAGTGGTAATTACCCGTTTTTTAGTAAACTATATACCTAGATTAAAATTATTTTTCTACATGTCTCTAGAATATGCACTAGAATCTCTTAAACGTGGAGAATTCGTGTTATTGTTTGATTCAGCTGGACGTGAAAATGAAATTGATATGGTTGTAGCAGCAGAATTCATCACTCCTGAACATGTTGCACGTATGCGTCAAAACGCTGGTGGATTACTCTGTATTGCAATAGATAATAATTTTGCAAAATCTCTTGAATTACAATACATGCATGAGATTCTTTCTAATTCTTCAATTTCAAATAAAGAAATGATAATGGGATTGGCACCATATGGTGATTACCCTACATTTTCATTATCTGTAAATCATTATCAAACGTATACTGGAATTACTGATAAAGATAGAGCATTAACAATTATGGAAATGGCAAATATCTTTAAAGTTGAAAACAAACAGAAAAAATTTGCATCTTCATTCAAAACTCCTGGACACGTACCTTTGTTGATTGCATCACAGGGATTATTGGCAGCGCGACAGGGACATACTGAGATGTCTGTTTATTTAACTCAAATTGCAGGTTTAACTCCTGTAACAGCTATTTGTGAAATGATGGATGCTGAAACTTATTCTGCATTATCAGTTGATAAAGCAGAAAAATTTGGAAAACAAAATGGAATTCCATTGATTGATGGAAAAGAACTTTTGGAATATGCTAAGGTGAATTAATGTTGAATATAGCTATTGTAGTTTCAGAATTCAATGAGGAAATAACATCTAGGATGTTAGATATTGCAAAAGAAAAAGCCAATTTATTGCAATTAACAATTTCTCATATTTGTATGGTTCCTGGAGCTTATGATATGCCTGTAGTGGTTGATAGATTATTACAAAATGAAAATGTTGATGGAGTTGCCACTTTAGGTGCTATAATTAAAGGACAAACAAAACATGATGAAGTGATATCTCATGCTACTGCTCAATCTCTTATCAGTTTATCTTTAAAATATCAAAAACCTGTATCTTTAGGAATATCTGGTCCGGGAATGCAAGAAAGGCATGCTTATGCTAGAATAAGACCTGTTGCAGAAAGGGCTATTGAAGCTCTTGTTAAAATTTCTAAAGAACTGGAAAAAATTTAAAAATGATTCAACTTAGTATTTTAAAAATTACTGAATATGGACCTTGGACTTTGACATTGGGTAGTGATCGAGAACATGAATTACAAATGCTTCAAGCATCTCTTTACAAACAAATACAAAAATTGTTTTCTGAAAAAAATTGTTTAGTCTTTTTGAATAGATCTGATGAATTTTTTGTAGTTTCAAACGGTCTTACTTTAGATGATCATATAGAAATTCAAAAAACACTCAAAGAATTATTTGAAGTTAATTTAACTATTTCAATCGGTTTTGGACAATCACCATTTGAAGCTAATCTCAAAGCATATGATGCCAAACAAAATAATGTAATTTTAAATGAAGAATATAATATTTTTGGATTTATTGATAATCAATCTGAACTAAATGTTTCAATAATGCATTTCGATATTGATAATTTAAAATCAAAAAGAAAAGATAATTCTCCATATGAAATTTCATTAAAAATTTTTGAACTATATTCAAAAATAGCTAAATATTTTGTTGAAAAAAATTCTCTTACATTTTTTATGGGAGGTGATAATTATATGGTAGTTGCAAGTAATGATGCAAAAAATTCAGTTCAAAATTTTATTGACATGATTAAAACCAATGATAATATTTCTTTGAATTGTGGAATTGGAAACGCTCAAACTAGTAGAGATGCAGTCAAATTAGCCACAAAATCCCTTGATACTATACGCGAGATTAGAGATTCAGGAAAACAAAAACCTGACGTATATGAATTATAATGTTATTAAAAAATATCAGTGCCTTATTGGGTGAAAATTTAGATTTTGTTTCAAATATAGACATTCAAATTAAAAATAAAAAATTCCAAAAAATTCATTCTAAAATTAAATCTGGTTTAAAAGAAGACACACTTGATTGTGAAGGTCTGTTATTAATTCCAGGATTCATTAATTCTCATACACATATTGCTGATTCAATTGGTAAAGATATTACATTAAACAGTACTGTAAATCAAAAAATTCATCCTATATTTGGAATTAAAGCTAAAATATTAAAAAATACTTCAAATGAAAATCTCTCTACATTTATGAAAAATACTTGTCATTCAATGATTCGAAAAGGAATTACTACATTTGTTGATTTTAGGGAAGGTGGATTAGATGGAGCACTTTTGCTCAAAAAAGTATCTTCTGATACTCCAATTCGTTCAATTATTCTAGGACGGCTTGATTTTCATCAAAATTCTTCAGAAATTAAAAATAATAGCCCTTTTCCTATAGAAAAAATTCGAGAACTTCCTTCTTTAGTTAAAACATGTGATGGAATTGGTATTAGTGGTGCAAATGAGCATAGTACATCTGTATTAAATTCATATTCTAAAACAAAAAAACTTAGAGCAATTCATTCTTCTGAAACTCAAGAAAGTGTTCGTAAATCTAAACAAATTACTGGTAAATCTGAAACTCTTCGAGCATTATCTGTAAAACCTGATTTTCTAATTCACATGACTCATGCTTCAAAAAGTGATCTTCAGGCTGCAGTTAAGAAAACTAGAGGCATTGTAATTTGCCCTAGAGCAAATTCATCTCTGGCTGAAGGTATTCCTGATATTCAAAAAATGGAAAACGCTGGATGTCTTCTAGCATTAGGTACAGATAATGTGATGATAAATTCTCCAGATATGTTTCGTGAAATGGATTTTCTTTGGAAGGTAACAATGGGAATTAAGAAAAAAAGAATTGATCCAAAAAATATTCTTAAAATGGCTACTGTCAATGGTGGAAAAATTTTGAAAAAAGATATTGGAATAATTCAAAATACAAAAATAGCTGATTGTATCTTTCTTGATAAACATGCACTAGATTTAGAACCAATGCATAATCCATATGCATCTATTGTACATCGAGCATCTGAATCAACAATTAAAGCAGTAATGATTGAAGGAAAAATTGTACATGGCAAAATTTAACCCACATGTAATTTTAAGTGCAGCAATATCCATTGATGGAAAAATTTCTACAAGAGTGGGAGATTCAAAATTATCTTCTAAAGAAGATAGTGTTAGATTACATAAACTACGATCAAAAGTTGATGCAATTCTAATAGGAAAAAATACACTTTTGCAGGATAATCCATTACTTACTGTACGTTATACTAAAGGAAAAAATCCCATAAGAATAATTTTAGATTCTAAAGGTACAATACCAATTAATTCTAAAATCATCAAAACTAGTAATGAAATTCCAACTATAATAGTCGTTTCAAAAAAAATTAGTAAAACAAATTTATTAAAATTACAAAAATTACCCATAGAAATTATTGTAGCCGGAAAAAATTCTATAAATCTGAAATTATTATTGAAAAAACTTTCTAGTAAAAAAATTAAAACTATTTTAGTTGAAGGTGGTGGAACTGTAAATTGGGAATTTATTAAAAATAATCTTTTCAATGAATTGATAATTACATTATCTCCTTTTCTAATTGGGGGAAATAATGCCATTTCTTTTGTTGAAGGGCAAGGTTTTGCAAAAATCTCAAATTCCCCTAAGTTGAAATTAAAATCAATCAAGAGGCTCAAAAATTATCTTGTACTCAACTATGTTAAGGTGTAAGTTCTTATACTTTATCTAAAATAAAATTACAAGAAATTGGCAATAAAAAAGAAAACTACAACAAAAAAGAAAGTTGCACCAAAAAAGAAAGTTGCACCAAAAAAGAAAGTTGCACCAAAAAAGAAGGCTACTACTAAATCAAAAGCAAAGAAACCAGCATTTGGAGGATACGCAATTAATTTTGCAGGTCGTGAAGAAACTGTAGAACAAGTATTTGGAAACAAACCAATCGCTCCTAGTGAGATGACCAAAAAAATCTGGGTATTTATAAAATCAAACAGCCTATCTAATCGTTAAATCCATTGTTAACGAATCCTCGTTAACTAATTTCTATCTTTTAATTATTTTTATTAAAAAGATATAGATATTGGATTTATTTTTTTTTAATTATGTCTACTACATCATTACGACGTGACCATGAATTAATTGAAAAAGTGATCAAAGCAATGGAATCTACAATCCAATTATTAAATGATGATAAACAAATCCCTGAATCAATTTTACTTCCAGTAATTGATTTTTCAAAAAATTTTACCGATGTTTGTCATCATACTAAAGAAGAAAAATCATTATTTCCTGCTTTAGAACAAACTGGACTGCCTACTAACATGGGGCCTATTGCTATGATGTTAATGGATCATCAACGTTCACGAGAAATTGGAACTCAAATGGAAGAATCTGCAAAAGAATATCTTTCATCTGGAAATTCTGTAAAACTAATTGCTGATATGCAACTTTACGTTGATCATATTACAGAACATTTGTGGAAAGAAAATAACAAATTATTCATGATGGCAGAAGCAAGATTACAACATGTTTCTAAAAAAGTTGATGAAGAACTTAATGGAATTGAAAAATTACAATTAAGTGAATTGGGAAAATCCAGACAACATTATGAGGAATTAGCTGAAAATCTTACTCGTGATGTTTCTAATCACGGAAATTAAATTTGGCTAGTAGTATATTTGGTGAAGTAATTAAGGTTAGAAAATTTACTAATGGTGATATTGAAATTGATTTTCATCATGAAGAAAAAAATTACTGAATATCGATATTCTGCTGATCCTGGTAAATTAGGTAATTTTCCAAAAAATCTGGCTGAAACATTAGCCTCAACTTTAGATACAAATGTCTGTATTGAGATTTTTTTCCACGATAATGGAACTCCTAGTCATATTGAATTAGAACAATGTGGGGATGATGATCAAGATGAAAAATTATAAAATTTAATTTTTCTAAATTAATTTACTAAATTTTTTATTATATTCGTATTAGTTATTTCTTAACTGATCAAAATGTTTGTTGCATATCTTTTTTGATTTCATCAATTTTCTTTGAATATGCTTTTCTAGACTTTTCATTCTTTTTGATATTTAAGACATTTTGACATGATGGACATTTGAACATTCCCTCAAGTGCGTCTTCAAATGTAACTCTTGGACAGTCTTCGTTACCACAATGATAAAAATCAGAAGCATTTTCATAATCAAATCTTTGTTGTAATCTTTCTTCAATTTTCTTTTTTTGATTTTCAATAAAATGTTCAACTTCTTCTCTTCGAGTTCTCCATCTGTAGACAAACCATCCTTTTCTTTCATCTTTAACTCTAATACCTGTGATTAGAGATTTTCCAAAAAGATCATACAGTACTTTTCTAACCATGTTAATTCTGAGCCCTGTAGAACTGGCAATCTCTTCATCAGTTGCATCCTCTGCTTTTAATAGCGATCTTGCTACTTTGAGATATTCATCGCCACCAATCATTGATGCAATTCTAACAAAAGGATCTTCGTATTTGTCTACCAACTCTAATCACTCCTAAGGTTCTACTATTAATCCCTTGTCTCATTAACTTCGACATTTTTGCCATTTTTTGTGGGTATGATCTTTCTTTTGGCATCTGGGAAGACTTTTTCAAATTGTTTTCCATTTTGAATTCTGTCTAATAGTATGGCTAATGCACTAATCTCTGAATGAGGTTGGCTTCCGACCCCAATATTATAATCAGCTAATTCATAAATTTCTCTTGGAACTTTTTCTGCACCAACTACTACTAACATTTTTCTCTCTATACGTAATTTTTCTTGAATATCATTGATTTTTTCACCATACATTGATAGATGAATTATTTTAAAACCCTCTTCTTTTTTATTTTTTACAACTGATTTCCAATTATCAATAAATTCAACAATAAAGTTCCCCCCCCATGTGTTGTTGATTTTTTCTAGGGTATCTTTAATTTCTGGATTTACTTCTGTCATGAAAATTTTTTCTGCACCAAAAGCTCTTGCAACTAATGCCACATGAGTTGTAACTCTATCATCCCTTACAACCCGTTGTCCTATTCTAACGACTTCAATAACCAAATGTTTCTGTAGCTCCTTCTGACTCCTTTTTTTTATATTTATATGGATTTTGATTTATTAAAATATTTTCAATTAATTTTTTTAACTCCTTTATGTTTTCACCTGTTTTGGAAGAAACTGAAATTACTTTTTCATTTTCAGTTAAATTTAACAATTCCATTTTATAATTAATTTGATCTTTTTTAATTAAATCTAATTTATTTAATGCAAAAATTATTTTATCTTTTTGAACACCTAATTCATCTAATGTTCTCATACAACTTGCAAACTTTTTCCTTAATTCTAATTGTGAATCACTAATATCAATTACTAGAATGATGATGTCTGTATAAGTTAATTCTTCTAATGTTGATTTGAATGCATCTATCATATATGCCGGTAATTTACTAATGAACCCAACTGTATCTGCAATTAAAACTGGTTCTTGATTAATTATGATTCTTCTTGTAGTTGTAGATAGTGTTGTAAATAATTTTTTACTTTGAGCTTTTGTTTCTCCTGTAGTTTTGTTAAACAATGTTGTTTTTCCTGAAGATGTATACCCTGCTAATGAAATTGTTGCAAATCCCATTCTCTTTCTACCTTGTCTGTGAAGTTCTCTTTGTTTTCCAGCTTTCTCAAGTTTCTTTTTTACTGTCTGCATCCTATGTTTGATATCATTATAGTAGACATCAATCTCAAATTGCCCTATCCCCATAAACCCTGGTTGTTCTCCCATGTTGGCAAGACGAACTTTTTCTTTAGCTCTAACCATCTCATATCTTAATTGTGCTAATTTTACTTGTAATTTTGACTCTGCACTAGATGCTCTACTTTCAAAAATCTCAAGAATTAACCCTTCTCTATCTACAACTTCTCTTTGTAGTTCAGTCGCTAAATTATAATTTTGACTAGGTTTCAGAATCTCATCAAATACGATTACATCTGGTCTAATTTTATCTGCAATTTCTTGTAGTTTTTCTAGGATCCCACCACTAATTCCATATTTTGGTTTTTGGAGATAATTCTGTTGAATTATGTGAACAACTTCGTATCCTGCTGCATCACAAAGTCCTTTTGCTTCATTTATTGCATCCTCTCTGTCATATGTAATTAAAATCGCAGTATCCATTTTGATATATTAATCCATTTTTTTTAATGTCTTTTCTATATTCATATTTAACACAATTTCAGCAATATCGCTGGCATATTCAGAAATCCTTCTGATATTTTCAGCTAATCTCCTTACTCTGTAAATCTCTTCATCTTCTTTAAGTGATTTTGAGGCATCTCTAATTTTCTTCTCAAATTTAGTGATTTCTTCTATTTTTTTGATAGTTTTCTCAGCCTGATAATAGTCCTCTTTGAATAGAGCCAAACATGATTCATCTAACACTTTTAATGAAAAATCATTCATATCTTCTAGTTTTTCTAAAATTTCTTTTTTAATTGATTTTTTAAATTCTAAAAGATCTTTTGCAATGAATGCTGCATGATCTCCAGTTCTTTCTATATTTTTTACAACTAATCTATACCCTAAACAATTTCTAGCATTTCTAAAACCCATTTCTTTTAAAATATGTTCATTTTGTATTGCTATCTTTAATTGACGAATAATATAAAATCCGAATCTATCAACTTCATCATCTGTATTAATAACTTCTTGTGCTAAATCCAAGTTATTTTCTTTAACAGCTAAAATTGCATCATTTAACATTGATTTTGCTAAATGTATCATTCGTTTGAATGCCCCATCTACAGATAATTCTAATAAGTTTACTAGGACTTGAATTGTAATACCATTACTTGAATCTGAAATAATTTCAGAACCCATTAACATTCTCTTAACAGCTTCTTTTGTTGCATTTCTTTGAATTGGATTTAATCTTCCTTTTTTTGATTTTAAGTTAATTGTTTTAAATCCTAAAAAGTATAATGAAATTAATTTTCTAACTATGGAATCTGGTTTTTCATCTTCAGAAATTTCTATTGTGGCCTCTTCTTTTTTTTGTACACGAGATTCAAATTTTGGTGGATACAACTCTAATGTGGATGATCCTTTTCGAATAATTCTTACTTGATCACCTTGTTTTAACCCTAATTCCTTAATCCACTGTTTAGGTAATGAAACTGTATATGATGACTTACCTGTAAACTGTATTTTCCTTGTTTCTCCTTGTTCTTCCATAATCTATTTATAAAAAAACTATCTATATAGTTATTTTTTTTATGCTATATGTTAACATTCAACTAATATTTAGAATAATCCTTAGTTAATCATGGAACATTTTGTTAAACTTCAACATTCTCTGGATGCATTATTTGGGAGTGGAGTTTCAAAATACTTGCCAAAAGATATTGATATAATTTTTTCACGAAAGACTGGAAGAATTAGAACTGTTTCTCATAGAGGAAAATTACTTTGTACTTTGAGAATTGATGGTAGTTTAGCTATTAGTGTTGATTTTGCTCAAACTCTATTACAAAATAAAGCATTTCATGAAAATTGTGTCGAAATTAACAAAGATGCTGCCCCTTTTGTTATGGAGGGAAGATCTGTATTTTGTAAACACATTGTATGGTGTGGAAAAAACGTGCGTGTTGCAGGTGATACACCTATACTATTTGAAAATCAAGTAATTGCAGTTGGTAGATCTATTTTATCCTCTAAAATGATGTCTGATTTTAACCGAGGCGTAGCTATCAAAGTTAGAGATAGTTTAAAAAGTCGTAAGGAGAAAATAGTAGCATGATGCGAGGAGGAAATCGTGAAATGCGAAGAATGATGGATAAGATGGGTTTAGATATGAATGAACTCAAAAATGTTCAAGAAGTTATAATTAAAACAGATAAAAAAGAAATCATTATCTCAAAACCTTCTGTTACTGAAATGAAAGCAAAAGATAGTTCTATTTTTACCGTAACTGCAGATAGTTATGAAGAAGCAGAGTTGGAAGTTCCAATTTTTTCAGATGAAGATATTCAATTAGTTAGTCAACAAGCTGGTGTTGATGAAGAAAAAGCAAAGAGTGCGTTAGAAGAAGCCAAAGGCGATCTAGCAAGAGCAATTTTACTATTAACTACTGGATAAAAGGCCATTTTGTGCCTAAAACAACCTCAAAAATGAATGATTTAATAAATGGGATTTTAGAATTCTTAGTATAATGGCAGATGTCGCTGAATCCAAAGTTACTGGAATAATCAAATCTTTGAATGTATTAGAGGATGATCTTGATTCTTTAACTGGTAAAGTAAGTGATATGAAAAAACAACTAACAGTCAAAACTTTGGGTGAAATAGATGCCTTATTAGAAAAAACTCGTGAAATGGCTACAAAAGAAGCTGAAGTGATAATTAATGCAGCAAAAGAAAAAGCAAATGCTGAATCTGTAAAAATTACTCAAGAAGGTGATTCTAAGTTAGCTGAAATTGAATCAAACACAAATGCTCATTTTGATGATATGGTAAAACATGTTGTCTCTACTATTTTGAAAGCATAATTTTTACAAAATTATCTGTATGTCTATTTGATACATAAATCATAGTAAAAAATGCTTTTTCTCTATATGCTGATAGAAACTTAATCTGCGTTCATTCTTTTTCTTTATTGTAAATTAAATTATAAAATTTGTAATTGCATTTGTTGTAATTGGAACAATATTGCCTCTTGTAGTTTAATGATAATCAATTGAATTTTGATTAGGTGTTTGAATGTAAAAAAACATTAACAATGGTTAGTTATTAGATTAAAAAAATCATTTTACTTTGTAACACGTAACGAAAAAAAGATAATAAATCATCTTAAAATTTTATTACCGAATAACAAAAATAATTATTCCGATTTTCAATTTTGTTTTTTCATTTCACTAATAGCTTCCATTTTTCCCTTTATGAAAGCAAGATCATATGTTCTAAGTAAAACTTCTTCACCATCTTCCATATGCATCTGTAAATATTTTGCCATATTTTTAATAATTTCATCTTTGGATGGAATTTCAGAATTATCGCTCATAGTAAACTCCTATTAGAAATTATCATCAGGATTTTCTCCATTTTCTAACATTTTATTATATTTTTCAACTTTACGATTGTACTCATCAATTTTTTTATTTTCTTCATCAATTTTTTTATTTTCTTCTTCTTCAGAATATTTTATTTTATCCATTTCTATTATGACCCAAATTAGTTAACAAGTAATAAAAATCATCATGGAATTGAATTATGCTAATTTTTAATTTTAAATGATTTATTTTAGATTATACTATATTGTAACAAAATGACATCCAAAATTTTGTAATCTATTTTGGAATTTTAGGTGTAGTTATTATTTGATTTTTTTTTATTTTACTCAATTTTTCTAGAAAATAATGATTTTTTTGCAAAATTACCCTGTTTTATTTACAATTTTTTAAAAATAATGATATAAATAATCTATACATATTTATTATAGTTATTTTGCTTATTTTCTGAAATTTATTATTATTTAATAAAAATACTTGAAATAATTATACTATTTTCGAATATTTTTTGAATTTTATTGCGATCCATGCTTATATAGATACATTTTCTATTTAAATCACTAAAATGACATGTAAAGGAATTTGTGTTAGATATAAGGCTCAAAAACCAGTAGGCACTGGACGATATGCTTCTGGACAACGTAGATGTCAAATTTGTGAAATATTCATTAAATGGGAAGGACTTTGGTGTCCTTGTTGTGGGTATAGATTAAGAACAAAACCACGTAATTTGAAATATAAAGCAAAATTACGTGCAAGAGTTGAAGCTGATTCAATTGAGGCTGAAGCAAAAGCAGTTGAAGTTGTTGCTAAAACAACAAAAGCTAAAACAACAAAAGCTAAAACAGCAAAAGCTAAAACAGCAAAATCAAAGGAAAAAACATCTTGTCAATATTGTGAAAAACCATATGTGTTTATTGACAAACATGAAAAGAAATGTAAGAAAAATCCCCAAAATGAATCAATAGCAATAAAAACATAAGATGTGTTCAAGAGTTATTGAACTCTTCAAATGAATTTTTTCAAAAACTAGTAAATTTGAAGGGTCGTAATTTTTCTTTAAAAATCCAAAAATTTGATAATGGATATTTTGTTTCTGTAACTGAAGGTAATAATAAAATTGGTTCTATGATTGTTTCTTTAGCAACTGGACCAACACCTACAACAACAACTATAATTCCTTCAAGAACTGAATCATTATTTTTGAGACTTGTTGCTGAACGAATAAGTACTCGAATGAATGGCATTGCTATAGTTTCTACTTATATTCAGAAAGAATTAGAATCTGGTACCGCAAAAGCCTTAATGTCTGAAATAATGGAAATGATTGAAAATGAGTGATTTAAGAGAATACATTTCCCAAGTCAAAAAAATAAAAGAACTGAAAACCATTAAAACTAAAGTTTCAACAAAATATGAAATTGCTGGAATTACAGCAAAAGTTGATCATTCCCATGCAGTTTTATTTGAAAATATTAAAGAAAGTAATTTTCGACTAGTTTCTAATTTAGTTGGAACCCGGAAAAGATTTGCTTTAGCAGTTGGTGGCACTGATAAGAATATTCATCAAAAAGTTATTTCTGCTATTAAAAATGCAAAAGCTCCAAAAATAATTTCAAATGGTAAATTCATGGAAAATAAATCAAAAAATATCTTTTCCATGCCTATTGTTACTCATTTTGAGAAGGAATCTGGACCTTTTATTACCTCCTCAATTGCTTATGCCAAAAATCCTGAAACTGGAAAACAAAATTCATCTTTTCATCGAATGATGCCAATTGATAAAACTCATTTTTCTATTAGAATGGTGGAAGGTCGTCATTTACACAGATGTTTTGTTGATGCAAAAGAACATGGTGAAGATCTAAAAATTGCAATCACTGTTGGTGTTCATCCAGCAATCTCTATTGCTGGTGCATATCAATTTGATTGGGGTAAGGATGAAATTGATATTGCAAATTCTCTTTTAGGTGGAAAGTTAACTTTGACCAAACTTCCATTTTCTGGATTGAACATTCCATCTGGTTCTGAAATTGTAATGGAAGGAAAAATTCTTCGTGATAAAGTACACCCAGAATGGATGGTTGAAATGCTTCAAACTTATGATCATAAAAGATCACAACCTGTTTTTGAAATTGAAAATTTGTATTTTAGAAATAATCCTATTTTCCATGATGTACTTTCTGGTTATGCTGAGCATAGATTATTGATGGGAATGCCAATTGAATCAAAATTAAATGGAGAATTGAAAAAATCTTTCTCTCAAGTTAAACAAGTCTCTATGACTAATGGTGGCTCTAATTGGTTACATGCTGTTGTTCAAATAAAAAAGAAAACTGAATCTGATGCTAAAAAAATTATCACAAAAACCTTTGAATCTCATCGTTCTTTAAAACAAGTTACTATTGTTGATGAGGACATTGATCCTAATAATGCAGAATCAGTTGAATATGCTATGGCAACTAGATTCCAGGCTGATAAAGATCTCGTAATTATCAAAAATGTGCGTGGTTCTAGTCTAGATCCTTCAAGTGATCAGAAAAAATTACAGACTGCAAAAATGGGAATTGATGCAACACGCTCAACTTCAAAACGTCCTGAAGGATTTGAAATGGCAAAAATCCCTAAAATTGATAAAATTAAACTAGAAAAATATTTCAAATAATTACAATTAACTGATTAAATTAAATTAGATAAACTCTGAGATAATTTACAGATTAAAAATGCCATCAGAAAATTCTAATATTCCTGAAAAAAGTCCATCTGAATCACATGCTGAAGTAATTGTTAGAATGTTTCCTTCAGATGCAAATCCAGCTGGAAATGTATTTGGTGGTGAAATTTTAAAACACATTGATATGGTTGCAGGTATAGTTGCACAACGTCATTCTCAATCTAATGCAGTTACTGTATCTATGGATAGTGTAAATTTTTTAAAACCTGTTTTTGTTGGAAATGTACTTTCATTAAATGCAAGAATAAATTATGTTCATAATTCTTCAATGGAAATTGAAATTAAAGCAGAAGCTGAAGATATTGTAACCGGAATTCG
>Ga0208391_1000195_pt1 | contig 33428 bp, 27 predicted proteins | sample Knorr_S23_td_Bot_FD_185612 | JGI IMG/M metagenome (GOLD analysis project Ga0208391, IMG submission 185612) | Marine microbial communities from Southern Atlantic Ocean transect - Knorr_S23_td_Bottom_ad_3770_LV_A (SPAdes) (version 2) | ecosystem: Environmental > Aquatic > Marine > Oceanic | place... | reverse complement strand
TACTTCGTTATGCTCCCAGGGATGGAGATTGATGATATGTCCATCAGGCATAAGTTGTGTTACGCCGGGCGAATAAATGCCAAAATGGGTACGGCTGTCTTCTGCCGTTTCCGGGCCTGAGTGTCCCGCTACCCAGATCACTTTTCCCACTTTCAGTTCAGAATCCTGGGCGATCTGGCTGAACAGGCGCATGAGTCCGTACTTCAAATAACTGAAAGAACCATAAGTGCTCACGGCGCCATAAAAACCGTTGAATTCTTCGTAAGTATTTTCGTTGAAATTCACTGTGGCGGCGCCGGCCATCATGCCCGCATTTGTGAATTCAGTAATGCCCTGTGGAAAAAGTGGACTGTCAGGATTGGAAAATTTATCGTAGAGCCCTTTGTCCTCTGCACCATTGTATCCTTTAGCAAATCCGGAAAGATTGGTGGAATCGGCGAGATCAGCGCTCATAGCCAAAACGAGGGGGCGACCATATTTTTGCTGCGAAATCGTATTAATATAACTGGCGTATTTTGAAAAGCCAACTCTGTTCGGTGCTTTTTCACCTGGTGCTACAAAAATATCATCCGGGAGTTTATTTACATTGAAAAGATCAGGATCATGGGCTGGATTTTTGACGGTGACCTTGCAATTCTCATTTTGTTCGGGAACTGATGCGCCCAATTCAACCAATGTATCCGCCAGATAATCCACATATTCCTTGTTATTTTCCATGACAGAAAAAACGGTCTTGAACATGGATGTGGCCTGGTCAACTTGCCCGTCCCATGTATCAGCGGCAGCTTCGCCAAATCTGTCAAATTCGATATTATAAATGGTGGTGAAGTCTTCCTTGGTTCTCCAAAAGAGTTCAGAATTCCGCTTATGGGCTGCACCGTGGCTTTTGTTATCATACACGTGGTAGCCACGGCCTTTCCGTGTTTTGCTGTAAATCATTTTTGGTACATTTGGGTCCGCATTTTTTACCAGCAGTTTATAATAGGCTCCCGTAACCTGTCCCCAATTCTCCCCGTCTTCCGCACCTTCCACATGCCAGCCGTGGGAGCCGAACCAATCTTCCGGTCCGCCATATATAATGGAACTGAAAGGACGATTATCGATGCCGAAATCGTTCCAATCCATGAAATAAACCAGGTTCCCCAAACCGAGTCCCCAGGCAGAGTTAATAGTTTCATGGCTAGCGCCTGTCGTAAATCCGCCTTCACCTTCAAAAGCAAAAACTTTCACATCGGGTGTCCCTGCATATTTAAGCGCAAGTGCTTCGCCGGCGGCATAAGGAGAGCCGTGTCCGCTGGGGCCTGTATTGGCCTTAAAGAATAATGTTTTTCCTTCCATTTCTGCGTGCCCCGGAAGTCCGCCACTTTGCCGCAGGGTTAGCAAGTCTTCCCAAACTAATTGAAAATAAGCGCCCTTAAAATTCTGGTATTTTGAATCACCGGTCTGGCGATATTTGATTCGCAACGCTTCATTCATCACCGCAAGCGTTGCATAAACCACAGGATTACAATGGCCGGCTACGAGAACAAAGCGGTCGCCAAATCGTTTTCCAACTTCCCGAATGTCCCAGCGCATGGCGCCGGATAAAAGGGTGACCACCATAGCGTGAACTTTGGAACGGGAGCCACCGGGATGTCCGCTTTGGCGAAGATTCAGCATGATGTCGATGCATTGGTCGATGAGATCCTTGGTCATTTCCCAATGTTTAAAATATTGTTTCAATTCTGCCGGTGTTTTCATGCGGCGATTTCCTTTTTGCCTAAAATATTTCTTAAAAATGATCCCGTATAAGATGTTTTAACCGCAGCAATCTCTTCCGGAGTTCCAGTAGCCAAGACAGTTCCGCCGCCATCGCCGCCTTCCGGTCCCAGATCAATGATCCAGTCAGCGGTCTTGATCACATCCAGATTATGTTCGATGACCAAGACCGTATTTCCCCGGTCCACCAAGCGCTGGAGTACATGCAGGAGCATCCGGATATCCTCGAAATGGAGTCCCGTGGTGGGCTCGTCTAAAATGTAGAGTGTTTTTGCAGCGGATACTTTGGAGAGTTCGGTGGCCAGTTTTACTCGCTGGGCTTCCCCACCAGAAAGTGTTGTGGCTTGCTGTCCCAAGTGGATATAACCCAGCCCCACATCATTCAGTGTATGGAGTTTTTTTTGGATGGATGGAATATTTTTGAAAAACGCCAACGCTTCCGACACAGGCATATCCAACACTTCGGCGATGGATTTTCCGCGATATTTCACTTCCAATGTTTCCCGGTTGTACCGTTTGCCATAGCATACTTCACAGGTTACATACACATCCGGGAGAAAATTCATTTCAATCTTAATAATGCCGTCTCCTTTGCAGGATTCACAGCGACCACCTTTCACGTTAAACGAAAAGCGGCCCGGTTTATAGCCCCGAATTCTGGATTCCGGAAGTTTGGCAAACAGATCCCGTATGTGTGTAAAAACACCGGTGTAGGTGGCCGGATTGGATCTCGGTGTGCGACCGATGGGCTTTTGGTCGATGTCCACCACCTTGTCCAGAAACTTTGCACCGGCAATGGAATCATAGCCCAACGGATAGGCGCGCGCTTTGGTCAATTCTTTCGTTAATGCAGGGAATAGGGTCTCATTCACCAGGGAACTTTTTCCACTGCCGGACACGCCGGTGACTGCGATAAACCTTCCCAGGGGGAAATCCACATCAATGGCTTTCAGATTGTTGCCGGTTGCACCTTTCAGGGATAATTGATTTGTGGCTCCATTTCGTCGAATCTTGGGAATCCGAATCTTCTTTTTTCCGGAAAGATATTTTCCTGTAAGAGACTTTTTTGATTGCAATAATTGTTCTGGCGTACCCGCAAAGATGATTTTTCCACCATACTTTCCGGCGCCGGGACCCAAATCGATGACATAATCCGCCGCTTCAATTGTTTCCTTGTCGTGCTCTACAACCAAAATGGAATTCCCAATATCCCGAAGTGATTTCAGCGTATCCAGGAGACGATTATTATCCCGTGGATGGAGACCGATGGATGGCTCGTCCAAAATATAAAGGACGCCCATCAATTGAGAGCCGATTTGTGTTGCGAGTCGAATTCGTTGTGCTTCTCCGCCGGATAAAGTGGTGGCGGAGCGATCCAGCGTGAGATAACTCAAACCCACATTCACCAAAAAACTCAATCGCTGGCGAATCTCTTTCAGGATCTGATCTGCGATATCATGTTCCATTTTGGTTAGATCCACTTTTTGAAAAAAGTCACTTAAATCCTGGATGGACATGGAAGACACATGACCGATATTTTTTTTGTTAATGATGACGCCAAGTGTTTCTTTCCTGAGTCTTGCACCCCCGCAATCAGAACAGGGACGCATACTCATAAATTGCTCGATCCATTCCCGAATGCCTGATGATTTGGTCTGGGTGTATCGGCGCATCAAATTAGGAATCGCACCTTCCCAGCCGCCGGTATAGGTTCCGCTCCATCGCTGGGAACTGTATTGCATTTTGAATTTCTGATCACCGGTTCCATAAAGAAGCACCTGCCGCACATTCGGATCCATCCTAATCCATGGCGTTGTAAAATTGAAATTAAAATGGCGGGAGAGACTTTTTAAAATACTTCCGTACCAGTTCCCGCGGGGCTGTTCTCCCAACGGTGCTATGGCACCTTGAATGAGGCTTTTGGATTTATCCGGTACAATGAGATTTGGATCCACTTCCATATGAGATCCCAATCCATCACATTTGGGGCAGGCGCCATAAGGCGAATTAAATGAAAACATCCGCGGCACCATTTCTTCCATGGAGACCTCACAATCCGGGCAGGCGAAATGTTCAGAAAATAAATGCTCCTTGTTTGGCAGTTCATTCACCACAATAAGGCCGCTGCCGATCTTCAATGCCAGTTCAATGGATTCGGTCAAACGTTCATTTATGCTATCTTTCATGATAAGCCGGTCCACTACCACTTCGATGGTGTGTTTTTTATTCTTATTCAGGATGATCTTGTCATCCACGGTCATCACTTCCCCATCTACCCGAACACGCAGGAAACCTTCTTTCCGGATCTCATCAATGACGCCTTTATGCTCACCTTTACGTCCGCGGATGAGGGGCGCCAAGATGTGCATTTTAGTTCCTGATTTGAATTTTCTCACCGTATCCACGATTTGTTGGACTGTCTGTTTTTGTATCGGTTTTCCGCATTTCCAACAATGGGGCTTCCCGATATGAGCATAAAGCAAGCGCAGGTAATCATGAATCTCTGTTACTGTTCCAACTGTGGATCTTGGATTTCTCGCAGAGGCTTTTTGTTCAATGGAAATGGCTGGGGACAATCCTTCAATGGCATCCATATCCGGTTTTTCCATGAGGCCTAAAAATTGCCGGGCATAGGATGAGAGCGATTCCACATACCGCCGCTGGCCTTCTGCATAGATCGTGTCGAATGCGAGAGAGGATTTCCCCGAGCCGGACAAACCGGTAATGACCACCAGTTTATCCCGGGGAATCTCTACATTAATATTCTTGAGATTATGCTGGCGCGCACCTTTGACAATGATCTTATCTGTGGGATTTGGCATGGCGGTTTACACCCTAAAAATCGTGGCGATTTTGAACATCCCGAAATTTACAGACTTTTGATTCATTGCCCCAAAGACGATTTACTTTTTTTCCATGGGTTTTTATAAGTGAGACATCGGGGAAGACTGGTATAAAAATGGATTTGATTTTAGATCGAGAGTATGATAGGAAAATAATTATGTAAAACGTAATACGTAATTACATATTTACGTTTTACTTATTACCAGAAAAATGGTTTTGGTTCATAAAACACAATATCACTAAAACACATTCCCACTTAATCATATTTTACACTTTAACATTTATCCGCCTGTCTGCCGTAATGTAATGAAGGCATGGTCGTGGCGGACTTTAATACATTTGAATCACTTGACACAGAATTTCAAAATAAGTACTTTGAGCCATGGGTTCTTTAAAAAACCAAATCCTTATCTCCATGCCCCACATGGCAGATCTTTATTTTTCAAAATCTGTGATCTATGTCTGCGAGCATAACAAAGATGGCGCCATGGGCATGATCATCAATAAGCAATTCAAGGAACCTGATCTTAGGGGACTTTTTGAAAAGCTCTATATTGGCGATGATGCCATTAACTCTTTGGTGAATGATATTTTTTTCGGCGGTCCTGTCCTTTTGGAGCGGGGGATTGTCCTTCACGATGCAAGCTATGAATCTGAAGGAACAATCAATATCTCTGACCATATTTCCATGACGAGTCAGCAGCATGTTTTAAAGGAACTCCAGCATAAACCGGACATCCCATTCAAATTAATGCTAGGTCATTCAGGGTGGTCACAGGGTCAATTAGAACGAGAGATCGAGAACGGTGATTGGCTCATGCAAAACACAACAGCCGATTTTATATTTAATGTAAGCCCGGATCAAATGTGGCAGCAAGCTGCAGGATCACTTGGCATGGATCTCGGTCCATCCATGGGTATTGGCGGGCAAGCCTGATCTAATATTAGCGCATCAAGGCGCGAATGGTGGCATTGGATTCCGCTAACCTGTCACTCAACAGTTTCACAACATAGGTATGGAGCTCACTGGCTTTTTCGGGTGCATCCTGGTTCAGTTGGTTGAATTTTCCCTTGGATAAATAATAGATCTGGCATGGTTCGTCTGTCACCACAGAGGCAGATGCTTTTGAGCCGAGATAAAGGCTCACTTCTCCCACAACGGTTCCTTCGCCCATGGTTTTTAACCGGATCTCATTCCCGCCTCCCGTGTCCAGGAAAACAGAAATTTGCCCCACATCAATGAAATAAATCCCGCCGGGGTCTTGCTCCTGCTCAATGATGCGAGTTCCTTCCGTTTCTTCCCGGTATTCAAAGAAATCGGCCACCTGTTGAAATCTGTCCTTAAAGGATCTTTCGCGGATTGTTTCGCTTGCATGCCCTTCCAGTTCAAGAGATTTCTGAATGATATGCTCTTCACACCATTCCAGTCCATGATCCAGATCACTGAAAGCATTAAAAATATTGGAATCTTCCGACAAGAGGTTCTCAATTTCAAACTGGTCGTGGACTTCAGCACTCATACCACAGAGCAAAACCCGGAATTCATTTTTCTCTGCCATGATCTGCAGTTTATTAAAACTGTTCACAGCGGAAGAGTCTACGCCTGTCACTTGCCGAAAATCAAAAACAAGATATGACAATTCTATGTCGGGGTCTGAATCGAACCGCCGCTGGACTCGTTCAAGGATTTGGTTGGCGGTGCCGAAAAAGACAAATCCCTGGAGCGGGAGGATAAAAATTTGATCTCCTTTTTCTTCCAGAATTTTCTTCATGTATTCCGATCGGCCCACATTGCTGCTGAATGTTTTTCCTGATAGTTCGTATTTGATCACTTCCACTTTTGAATACTTGATCACAAACAAAGCAATGGACATCAAAAGTCCAATCACGATCCCTTCTAAAAATCCCACAGTCCCGATCACAACCAGAATGAGAACAATCACAAGATAATCCATTTTCTGAAGCCGTTTCCATGTATCCACCAGCCATTCCACTAAAAAATCCAATCCAAGGTTCAGAAGCAACCCGCCCAGGATCACCTTGGGAAAAATGGAAATCACTTTTGCACCAAAAACGAGGGTAACACCGCAAAGGAGCGCCACAATGATATTGGATAATCGCGTCCGGGCACCAATATTGTAGGCCATAGATGTTTCACTTAAGGTGATATATCCGGGAGGGGTTCCTGCCAGTCCTGCCAGAATATTTCCATAACCCGTAAGTCGCAATTCTTTATCCAGATCGAAATCTTCTTTGACGATCAACTCAAGTCCACTGTAATTAAACAGAATGGAAATGGCATTCAAAACCATCATGGTGGCAATGGTTGGGAGATGGGTTAAAAACAAATCCCAGCGAAATTCTGAAATGTAGGGCAAGGGCGTACCGGGGAAGAGTCCACCTTCGGGGAATGGGCCCAACAAATACCCGCCGGATTCCAGATCGCTGAAGGACAATCCCTGAGAAGAAGTGATGCCATAGAACAAAAGAATGCTTCCTGTTAGGATTCCCGGCGTTAATAAATAATGACTGATCCGTCGGCTCGCCAGTAAAAGCACAACGGCAAATACCAAGCCCGGAACCCACTGGATTAATACATCCGAATTAAGGAACGTAAAGGCGTTGGCTAAGGTCAGATCCATGTCTGTCATCATGGTGAAGGAAAATTTGACAATGAGCCAACCCGTCCCAGCCATGAATCCGCCCACCACCGGAAAGGGAATAAACCGGACCAGTTTCCCTAATCGGAAGCGGCCCAAGATCCAAAAGAAGACCCCTACTAAAATAGACGTGACACCAATGGCGACAAAAATAAATTGATAAACATCCTCTGCGGAAAGTTGCTCCCCGATTCCTGTGCTGATTGTAATGGCCATCAAAGCAAGAATGGCGATAGGGATGTCCTGGGGCGCGATCAGTATCAATGGATAGGTTGCGGTAAAGGCAGAAAAAAGGGCGAAAATGACTGAGCCCACTAGCAAAAGACCGATCCCCTGGGGCAAGTAAGTCGCCAATGGTCCTGTGAAGATCAGGGCCGCCAAAGACATGGCGGACACAATAAAAATAATACCATTGATTGTGCCTGCGATGAAACTTGGCAGTAAATTTTCTTTGTAGTTTTCGGTCATTCCTTAGCCGTATAGACAAACCGGAATATAGTGGACTTTTTATTTTCTTTGGATCATAATTATCATGATGCCAGATTATCAAATTAAAGACCTAACGCACCTATTTAGAGAAAACGCCCATTCAGAAAATGCCGTACGTATGGCACAGTATATGAAAGGTCATTTTCCTTTTTTTGGGATCAAAAGTACCTTGAGACGGGAACTCCAGCGGGAATGGTGGCGAGGGCAATCAATCCAATCCGAACTTGAACTTCAGTCCATTATTTCAGTGTTGTGGAAATTGGACGAAAGGGAATATCAATATGTTGGTCTTGATTTAGGAAAACGGAATAAAAAATATTTTACACCGGCATCTATTCCCTTTATCCAAAAATGGGTAACGACAAAATCCTGGTGGGATACAGTGGATGCCATTGCCAGCCATTTTGCAGGAGTGGTGTTTTTTGATTATCCGGAAACGGCTACAATCATGGATGAATGGATAGATCATGAGAATATGTGGATTCGCCGCACTGCTATTTTACATCAATTAAATTTCAAGGACAGAACAGATTCGGACCGGCTTTTTAATTATTGTAAAAAACGGATGGATGAGCCAGACTTCTTTATCCGCAAAGCCATTGGCTGGGCACTAAGACAGTATTCTTATGTGGATGCAACCGCTGTTATCCAGTTTGTAAAAACATATGAATCTGATTTGAGTACCTTGAGTAAAACAGAAGCTTTAAAAGCCCTGAAGCGGGAAGAAAAGATCTAGTAGTTTGTGATTCCGGAATTTTCACAAGCCGGCAGTTTGGTTGGGGTGAGCCAAATAAAGTAGCCAAACCTTTCAAAGGTTATCAATCCGGTGTACACTGAACCTTACAAAAGAGAAAACCTTTGAAAGGTTATTTTCCAGAATCCATCAACTTTAAAACTGGATGCCGGATTTTCATCCGGAATGACATTTTTAACATAAATTCTAATTGGAACCAAACCCGGTTTCAGGTGTTAATCCACTAATCTAACACAAGGAAATTCCATGTTTAAAATGCTCTTATCTTTCTTGCTTGTCTTATCCATTGGATGGGCTGACGGCAAAAGAGACAGATCTGTTGTAAAGAAAAAAGTTATCATGATTACATCTGATGACGACCAAAAAAACCGAAGCATCGAAATTGAAGCCGATGTGGATGATGAAATATTGAAACTCACCATTACGGTAAACGGTGATAAAAAAGAATTTGAAGTTCCACTGGATAACGAAGAAGCGCTGGAGGCCCTGCAAAAAGAATTGGAAGAAATGGATGTGGATATCCATATCGATGATTTCATGGGGCATGATGACGAGGAAGACCACGATTTTATGCGAGCCATGCGTTGGCACGGCAAGGGTAAAAGCGATGGGTATCTCGGTGTTCAGATCCAAGGGCTGGATGGTCAACTCGCTGATTACTTTGGTGCCAAAGACGGTGGTGTTTTGATCACGGAAGTAATTGAAGATAGTCCTGCGGAAAAAGCCGGGATGAAAGCAGGCGATGTAATTTTAAGTGTGGCCGGTGAAGAAGTGGAAGATGCGAGTGATCTTGTAGAAGAAATTCGCGGACATAAGCCAGATACACAAGTGGAATTGAATGTGATCCGGAAAAACCGAAAAAGGAAAATGAAAGTCACCCTGGGTGAAGCGCCTCGGTCATTCAGTATGGGATTTAGTCCAGGTAAAAATAGAATGTTCTTCGGTGACAAGGACTTTGATGAAGATGTGGATATGTTCTTTAATATGGATCGTAATGGGCCTCATAAAATGATGAAACGATTCCGGTTCCATGATGAGGAGTTTGACCTGGATGAGTTGGAAGATGAAATGGACGCATTAAGAAAAGAACTGAGAGACATTCGAAAAGAGATTAAAAAATTGAAAAACGATTCCTGATTTGATCAGGACGCATTCCTGAAAAGCCCCGTTCACCTGAAAGTGCAACGGGGCTTTTTTATATTTAAACAAAGCTGTTATTCCGAACGACGCAGGAGATCCGGAATCCAGAAAGACGCTCAAAATGGATACCGGATATGCGTTCCACGCATTCCAGCATGACAACAAGATCAATAAGTGGATTGGAAAAGTATTGTTTAAACCACCTCTACATTAAATTGAAATCTTTAGATATGCTTAAATTGTCCCCTCCTTTCCAGGGATGGGAATATAGGGGGTGGTTTAGAAGATAAAAACGAAACTACTGCTGATCCAATCAACGATCATTTCTATCGATAAAGAAGATTCTTCTCCCGATAATTCGGGATCAAAATGACTATATTTTTTAATAGGTGGTTTAGGGAATAATAGATTCTGGGTCTTCGCCCTGCCGACCCTCACACAATGAGTAAGCAAGCTGGTCGGAATGATCAGAAATCCGACAGAATAAACACACAATAAATCTCAATTCTGCCCCTAATTTTCATAATGCGAAAAATACTCCCACCGCTCGCTGTTGTATTTGCCGCCCTACTCTGGAGTCTGGATGGATTCTTACGGCAGGAGTTCTATTCCGTATCATCTTTTTTGGTGATCACACTGGAACATGCCCTGGGCGCGCTTTTGTTTTTGCCACTTTTTTTCAAGGCCTGGCCGGAGATCAAAAAACTGGATCAGCGTGGTTGGATCTCTATTCTCTGGATCTCTATCTGTGGTGGCATTCTAGGTACCTTCTTTTACACTAAGGCATTGAGTTATGTGAATTATATCGATCTGTCGGTGGTGGTTCTGCTGCAGAAACTCCAGCCACTTTTCGCCATCTCGTTAGCTGCCATTATCTTAAAGGAGAAACTGTCCCAGCGATTTATTGGGTTGGCATTGGTGGCCATGTTGGGTGGTTATCTCGTCACTTTCGGTACAACATCCATTGCGGACTGGGATGATAAAACAATCATCGCAGCACTGCTGGCAACCTTGGCAGCCTTCAGTTGGGGGAGTTCTACGGTGCTTGGAAAACATGCGTTGAACCGCTTACCCTTTACCGCTGTCACTGCGCTGCGACTTTCCTTAACGGCTGTGGGCGCACTCATCATTTTCACCGTTACATCGGATGGTTTTGAGTCCATTGAACTCAGCATCCATCAATGGCGGAATTTGGTGATCATTGTCATGTCCACCGGCGCTGTGGCACTATTCATTTATTATTACGGGCTCAAGCACCTTCCGGCATCTCACAGCACTCTTTATGAACTGACCTGGCCATTGTCCGCTGTAATCCTGGATTGGGTGATTCATGGACACATGTTGGGTTTCGCACAAATTATAGGTGCAGTTCTGCTCCTGGGATCGATGATTTTGCTCACCCGGGAAAAAACGTATGACTGAATTCACCCTTCGGGATCACAACCATAATTTAAAGTATAACCTGTTCCATGAATTTTGTTGGGGATTCGGTATCGCATTTCATACTCTTTATGCGGTGGTGCCACTTTTTTTAAGGGAATTGGGCGCACCGGAAAGTATTGCTGTTTCCACAGCAGGATTATTCTCGATCCTTATTGCCTTACCCGCTTTATTGATTGCAGCCCTGGGGCGAAATATCCGCAATATCAAACGAGCCGTTATCCTGGTGCATATGATCATTCTAATGGTGGCTTTTTTCATGGGATTCAACTTTTCTATCTTGGACCCGGCACAGGTTCAAACCGCATGGAAAGTTTATTTCGCCTATTTTTTATTGTATGCATTTTCGATTGGTATCATTGTGCCTATTTGGGCTGATTTTTTAAATCAGTCCACATTGAAATCTGAACGAGGAAAATTTTTCGGCCTTGGATTTGCCTTTAACAGTGTCGGGAGTTTTGTAGGCGGATTCGCTTTAAAATATTTATTAGCCAGTGATCTGCCCTTCCCGCGGAATTTTGGGATAGGGTTTTTTATTCTCTTTTTGAGTCTCACCATCGGTACGATTCTGTTTCTGTTTTTCCGGGTCAAACCCCCGAAGAAAGAACAAAACAACAAAACAGTTAAAGATTTCATCATTGAAACAAAATCCATTATAGTTGGACATAAGAATTTCCAGAAATACATTTTATCCCGGATCTTCTTTGCTGCCTATCTCCCGGGGATAGGACTTTATGCGGTTTATTGCCAAGATAAATTCAATTTTGCTGTAAGTGAAGCAGGAGTCTTTACAATCCTGAATGTGATAGCCTCTGGATTTGCCAGTTATTTTGTAGGAAAATTAGGAGATAAAATGGGCCACAAAGCCGGGATGATGGTTGCCTACAGCGCACATTTCACAGCAGTGCTCCTGGCCATTTTTGCTCAAAATATGTTATGGGTTTATGCCATTTTTATGGCCATTGGTGCAGGACAAGGCGCTTTTATGCCCTCGGCCATGAATCTTGTTTATGATTTTGCAGAAGACCGGGATACAAAAACATATATGGCATTAGTGGATTCTTTTCTTGCGCCGTTTGTTTTGATTTTTATTGTGGGGATCGGTTCGCTAATTCGGATTGGTGATTATACCACATCACTTTATATTTTGGGGACAAGCCTTATTATTGGGATGTTGATTCTCCAATTCATCGTTCGTGATCCAAAGCTGCCTGCGGAAACTGCATTTCATGTGAATGGATTTTCTTCTTGATTTTCCGTGAGGTAAAGCTAAAAATTCACGTTCTATTATGATTGATTTTATATTCCGTCACGCCCGACTTCTCCTGCCTGCTTGTCTCGCTCTTATGATCAGTGCCTGCCAAGAAGATCCGTCGCGCCATTTGAATCTTGGAAACTGGTATCTCCAGAAGGGGCTTCTCGATGAAGCCATCATGGAATATCGTGAAGTGTCCCGTCTCTACTCTGGCGACCAAAGCCAACTCACCCGAGACGAATTTCAGGTGCTGGGGAAAGCCCATTTTAAACTGGCTATTGCTTATACAAAAAAAGGCTGGTGGAAATATGCGCTGAATGAAGCGAAGCGGAGTTTTGATATTATGCCCAACAAAGACAGTCATGATCTGGTGGGACTCATTGAAGAAAAGATCGCCCAGGGTCCTGATTCCTGATTTATTCTTTTTTCTTTAGTTCCCTTTTTAAAAAGAACCACCCCATTAAAACCACAAAACCAATGGTCCATCCGCCCAGGACTTGATGCGGAAAGTGGACCCCCAGATACACTCTCGAAAATCCAACCATAAAAATCATAACTGAAGCTGGCACAATTCTATTGTAATGCTTGCCGAACCAACCCCACACCACTACAGCCATCTGGGCATGTCCGCTTGGAAATCCGGAACTGGTGACAGAAACAAGATGAAATTCTTCCGGTGGACGCGGGAGTGAAAATCCGTGTTTCAGTGCTTCATTCACAGCCCAGGAACCAAGAATGATCCCGAGAAATGATAGCCAATCTTTTCTATTTAAAATGAAATAGCTGATGATGAGATATATTGGATAGGTGTAAAAATTTCCCAGGAGTGTGACTCCTTTCATAAGAAAAAGAATGGGTGGAAAATCAAATTGTTGCAGGAATTGGATTAATTCCATTAGGGAAAATTCATTTAACCTTTCAAGGGATGTTTGCTCGCCAGTTTTAAGACGGGGAACCTTTGAAAAATTTATAAGAAATTAAAAAGAACCGGAACGGGATTCACCACCATCACAATAAATGATGGAACAATTGATAAAATCTGCCTCCGGTTTTAAAAGCATGGAAATAGTTCCGGCCACATCTTCCGGTGTGGTATTGCGGCGCATGGGATTTCGTTTCTTGGTATTTTCGATCCATGCCTCCCAGCCTTCGGTAATCTTCGTTAACGCCCGTGTGGGTGTTACGCCAGCCTGGACGGCGTTGGCCGTAATTCCGTATTGACCTAACTCCCAACCGATCTGGCGAATGATGGCTTCCATGGCAACTTTTGCCACACTGACGGGGCCGTAGCCTTCCATGGCCACATAATTCCCCTCACTGGTGAGTCCCATGACTCGGGATCCATTTGCCAGCAATCCTTCTGCATATAATTTTTGCGTCCAGTACAACAGTGCATTCCCCATGACGTGAACCGTCATATCCATTTGTCGTTGGGTGACGGGTTTTTCACCGAAAAAGTTTGTGGTGGTGCCAAATGCAATGGAGTGGAGCAACAGTTTAACCGGTTCGCCACCGGTAATTTCCTTGATTTGTGTAATGTATTTATCCATGGTTTCTTCTGCCGCCGCATTTGTATTAAAATAATGACAGCGACCACCAGTGGTCTCATTCACTTCAGTGATTGTTTCTGCCGCTAATTTTTTAGCTTCTCCACGATCAAAATGAAAAGCGATGATGCCATAACCGTCTTTTGCTAATCGCTTTGCTGTGGCTGCACCATGGCCAGTTGAGCCTCCCAATATTAAAACCCATTCAGACATTTATTTCTCCAAATTTTAGCACCCAATTTACCGGATTATTTCGGATAATTGATCATGAAATGTCGGTTCATAAATTCAAATATTTGTCGTACTCTCATCCCCTTAAAATCAAAAGATATTAAATCATAAAATGAGAGTAAAAAGTAGTTATACAAAAGAAGAATTAATCCAAAGCGGTGAAGGGATTCTGGGTGGAATGGAAAATGGAAAATTACCCTTGGCTCCAATGCTTATGATGGACCGCATCACAGAGATCAATGATGATGGTGGCCAATATGGCAATGGACAGATCATTGCAGAACTGGATATCACAGACGAGCTCTGGTTCTTTCATTGCCATTTTAAAGGTGACCCGGTTATGCCTGGATGTTTGGGTCTTGATGGCATGTGGCAATTGGTTGGGTTCTTTTTATCTTGGATTGGTGGTCAGGGTCGTGGACGTGCTTTGGGTGTTGGTGATCTGAAATTTAAAGGACAGGTCCGACCCTACCATGATACGGTTACATATAAAATCGATATTAAAAAAATCCTGAATCGGCGCGGAAAATATATAATCTGGGCAGATGGCGAATTGAGTACAGGCGAAGATCGCACTATTTATTTCGCGAAAAATCTACAAGTTGGGTTATTTGATAATCTCACTTACGATTTTGGTGGTGATCCTACTCTGGATTCATTTTAATTCATTTCGTTTAACGCAAAGGTGCGAAGTCGCAGAGATATGCTCCGTACCTTTCTGATTATGCGATTGATATTCTTTTTAAACAAATCTTTTTAATCTCAAATTAAAATATGGCCCTTCAATGTGGAATTGTAGGACTGCCTAATGTGGGCAAGTCCACCTTGTTTAACGCCCTGACAGAATCCAGCGTTCCGGCAGAGAATTATCCTTTTTGTACCATTGAACCCCATGTGGGCATCGTGGCATTACCGGACGATCGCCTAAAAGAATTGGGGAAGATCTACAAACCGAAGAAGATTGTTCCTGCTGCAGTGGAATTTACGGATATTGCGGGATTGGTCCGGGGCGCCAGCAAAGGCGAGGGTTTGGGAAATAAATTCCTCGGACAAATCCGACAGACTGCCGCCATTATTCATGTGGTACGATGCTTTGAAGATGATAATGTCACTCATGTTGAGGGCAGTGTGGATCCGATTCGGGATGCGGAAATAATTGAAACAGAATTACTACTGGCTGATCTGGAAACATTAGAAAAACGCCACCGCAAAACGGAAAAGGGGGCCCGATCCGGTGATAAGACAGCCAAAAAAGAATTAGATCTTATCAATCGTTTACTCCAGCATTGCAATGAGGGACACCGGGCGCGTACCCTGCCCATCCATGATGCAGATGAAAAAAAGATATTGCGCTCCTTGCACCTGCTTAGCAGTAAACCGATCCTATACACAGCCAACGTAGATGAAACAGAGATCATGCAGGATAAACGAAATAATAATGTCCAGACCCTTTTTGATTTTGCTGAGAAAGAAGGAAATTCTGCTATCCGGATCTGTGCATCCATCGAACAGGAGATCGCTGTTCTACCGGAAGAAGAAAAAGAATTATTCCTTACAGAATACAACCTTCCTGAACCGGGACTTCATAAGGTGATCCATGCGGGATTTAGCTTACTGGGACTCCATACCTTTTTTACTTGTGGTGATAAACAGGTTCGGGCCTGGACTATTCCTGTGGGCGCATCCGCGCCGAAAGCTGCGGGAGAGATCCACACCGATTTTGAACGGGGATTCATTAAGGCAGAAATATTTCAATATGAAGATATTATCAAATATGGTTCCGAAAAAGCGCTATCAGAATTGGGGTTGATCCGTCAGGAAGGGAAGCAATATACTGTAAAAGACGGGGATTGTATTTTCTTTAAGTTTAATGTTTAATCAAATATTAAATCCTTGTCTTCAGGTTAGGGGATAATGGGAGTTATATTGCTACATATTGTTCATTTTCTATTAGGAAGTACTTCCTCATTTTACCAAAACTATTTTTACCGTTTGTACAAAACCGCCGTTTTCGATTTTAACAAAATAAACACCGCTTGGCTGATGACTTCCATCCGATTGGATGCTGTGATATTCAATAGATAATTCAACTCAACAAACATTTTTTAGGTTTTGCGAATGATTTTATAAAAAAAGGGCAGTTTCCACTGCCCTTTTTAATTGTTAAGAAAGACGCATTTTATTCGTCATCTTCGTCTTCATCATCCTCATCATCCCAATCTTCATCATCTTCATCATCTTCATCTTCATCATCCTCATCGTAATAATAATCCGGCGGATAGGCAAAATACGGATTATTTGCCAGGCCGTATGGATCGTAAGGATTCGGTTGCTCTTCCTTTTTCTCTTCCTTTTTCTCTTCCTCTTCTTTTTCAACGACCACAGGGGCAGCTTCCTGTTTAACAATGATCACCCGCGGTTCATCAGTTGCCTCAACAGAGTCTTGGGATTGCTTAATGGCATCCATAACCAAGTCCCTGTCTGAATCGGAGAGTCCGCCAGGTCCTGCAGCGGCCACTGGAGGGGATTGATTTCGGAAATTTAGTCCGGTAAGGACCGCAAAGAAAAGAATCACCAGAGAAAAAATAGAACCTTCTGTTTGGAATTCGAATCCGCCAAACATATTTTGTGTAACCCCAAATCCAAAGAATATCCCAATAGCAAGCATGATGCCAAACAGCATGATCATGTTGCCCATTTGCTGTGGCATATTTGATTCCATCACCAGCATGTACAGGAACCAAACAAGAATTCCTGCCACGGCGATAATGATGCTCACAAGGAATTCCCCCAACAAGAGAGATGTAAAAAATCCGACGACGCCGGCTGCCGGAATAATAAATCCTACTCCGGATTTCATGTCGTTAGCCATGATGAAACTCCATTAATACCTCGATTAATGTCAAAAATTGCTGTTTGTTCTCCACAAATGCAAGATTTTTTCCACTTGAATAAGTTACAGTTTTCTACCGTGTAATCTCCAATTATGATTCCGTAACTTTTATGCTTATTATGCGAAATAAATCTGTCAAAGTTGGCGTGATCGGTGTGGGCCATTTAGGTCGGCACCACACAAAACATTATGCATCATTACAGGATGCAGACCTTGTGGGTATTTTTGATATAGATCCCCATCGTGCCTCATCCATTGCCAATCAGAATAATACAAATGCATTTACAGAATTATCATCTTTATTGGATGAGGTTGAAGCCGTTTCTATCGTTACGCCAACCCCGTTTCATGCCGAGGTAGCAGAAAAATGTATTCTGACTGGAAAACACGTTTTTATCGAAAAACCTATTACAAAGACATTGGAAGAAGCGGATCGTCTTCTTTTATTATCCAAAGAAAAAGGGACCATGATTCAGGTGGGGCACATTGAAAGATTGAATCCAGCCCTCCTGGCGCTGAAGCCTTACAATATAAGCCCAAAATTTATCGAGATTCAGCGGCTGGCACCGTATACAACCCGGGGGACGGATGTTCCTGTTGTATTGGATCTCATGATTCATGATATCGATATTTTACTTTCGCTGGTAGATTCGCCGGTGAAGACCATACGTGCTACGGGACTTTCTATTCTCACTGATTCTGTAGATATTGCCCACGCAAGAATCCGGTTTGGGAACGGGACGGTTGCCAGCATCATGTCTAGTCGCGTGGCAAAAGATAAGGTTCGTAAGGTGAAAGTTTTTCAACGGGATCTCTATGCCACCATTGATCTTTTATTAGGACTTACGGAAGTCTATAAAGTAGTGGGCGATCCAGATGAGGATCCGCAAGCGCTCATGACGGCTCCTTTTGAATATGGGGGTTCGGAACGATTCATCGCCTACGACAAACCGCCTGTAATTGCCGGCGATGCTCTACGAATGGAATTGGATAATTTTATCAAATCTGTCCAGGGAAAAGAAACACCCATTGTCACCGGCAAGGCCGGGAGGGAAGCATTGGAAGTGGCTATGGAAATTCAGCAAATGATTGTTCAGGATATTCATTGATAAATCTGCGAAAATTTTTGTTTAGCTATCGGAGTTTTACACCGCTACCCCTTGTGATTGCACTATTATATTTTGCCAGCCCTGCTTTGCCATTTGTTTATTTTGGCGTGGCGATGGCATTGATCGGTGAATCTATTCGCATCAACGCAGTTCGGTATGCGGGTGGCGCTACAAGAACAACAAAAGTGGGGGCGCCGTCACTTTGTACCTCCGGACCCTACGCAAGAACCCGTAATCCACTTTATCTTGGTAATATGATCATTTATTGCGGCATGGCTTTGATTGCCGGCGGACCATTTATGTGGGAAATCCTCCTGGTCGTTTTTGCCTTTTTCACTTTTCAATATTCCCTGATTATTGCATTGGAAGAAGAAACATTGGTGAATCTTTTTGGTGCTGATTATGAAACGTACCGTGGCCACGTCCCACGACTGTTTCCAAGAATTACTCCCTGGATGGGCAGCGATGATCGATCACCAGCGCCTCTGATAAAAACACTCCAAACAGAAAAGCGTACCCTGCAAAGTATTACTCTTATTCTATTATTGATCACGGCCCGAACCTATTTTGGATCGCCGGTCTAATTTGTAAAATGGGCCGACCATGAATTCGGAGCCTTTAAAATTCTTTTTGGTTGCAGGCGAACCCTCCGGCGATCTTCATGGTGGTAAATTGATTCGCGCCATGCAAAATATTCATCCCAATTCCACGTTTATGGGACATGGGGGAAATGCCATGAAAGATGCTGGTATGCAGATCTTAGAGCATACAGATGATCTATCCATAATGGGATTTGTAGAAGTAATAAAACACCTGCCCCGCATGATGAAGATCATGGGTAAAACGATTGATACCATTACTCGCACAAAACCGGATCGTGTCATTTTAATCGATTACCCTGGGTTCAATCTGCGGCTTGGTAAAAACATTCAACATTTAGGAATCCCGATTACCTATTTCATCCTGCCCCAAGTTTGGGCCTGGAAAGAAAAACGGGTTGAAACCATGAAAGCAGTTTTGGACCAAGCCCTTTCTATTTTCCCTTTTGAACAAGATTGGTTTGAAACCCGAGGATTACCCACCAATTATGTGGGACATCCATTTGCTGAACAGGAACACGTGGATGAAACTTCTAAGGATTTTTATCAACGACATGATTTGACGATTGAACATCCGGTGCTGGTTTTACTCCCTGGGAGCCGCCAACAGGAAGTGGATCGCCATTGGCCCATTTTTCTCAAAACGGTAGAAAGATTAAAACAAGACAATCCAAACCTGCAGATCATGGTTGGCAAAGCAGTTAATGTTTCCTTTACTCCCATTCCAAATACATTTAAAATTGAAGATAATGCCCGCAAGGCTATGGTGGCCGGAACTGCTGCCCTTGTGTCGTCTGGTACTGCCACCCTGGAATGTGCAGTGGAAGACACGCCAATGGTTGTATGTTACAAGTTGTCTGGCGTTTCCTGGTGGATGGCCAACACAATGGCATCGGTGAAGTACGCCTCCATGGTCAATCTCATTGCGGATGAAATAATTGTTCCGGAATTCTTACAACAGGACATGACCGCCAGTAATCTGGTTGCTGCGGTATTACCGCTTTTAGACCATAAAAATAACCTACGTAAAAAAATGCTCACAGGATTTGAGAAAGTTCGCCGCACTTTGGGCATGCCCGGAGTTTACGACCGTGCTGCTGAATCCATTCTCTCCAAAACAAAAGTAGAGCATGACTGATTCCCTTGCCATGAAAATCAAGGTGAGTCTCGGGAGTCTCCTGCTCAAATTCTTTTATGGTACCAATCGAAAGGATGTGCGCGGCAGAAACAATTACGAATCTTTGATCAACGAAGGAAAATCCGTCATTCTTTCTGCTTGGCATGGACAATTATTATCCATTGTTTACGATTTAAGGAAAGAAAATTTTCATGCCCTTGCCGGGACTCATAAAGATGCTGAAATCATTTCCCGGATTGCCACAAAGTGGGGCTGGAATATGATGCGTGGTTCCAGTAAAGAAAAAGGTGAGGTTGCTTATAAAGATATGATCCGCGCCTTGAAACAACCGGGAAAAGTCGTTTTCATTACACCCGATGGACCAACGGGTCCAGCCCGTATTCCAAAGCCGGGGGGCATCCGTGCTGCCCAAACTATAAATGCTGCCATCATTCCAATCAGTGTTCATTCCACCCGGCGTTGGGGATTCACCAATTGGGATACATTCTATTTAGAACAACCCTTCGGGAAAATTTTCATCCAATATGGAGAACCCGTCTTTTTTGATAAAGAACATGATTTTAATGAATGCAGCCAAATATTGATCGAAAAAATGGATGAAGTAGAGCAAATTAACTTGCATTATGCAAATAATGAGAGTTTCTAAAGAATACCAGGCATATTTGTTATTTCCCTTTGCCATGTTCTACTGGGGACTCGTTTATTGGCGAAGTTTATTTTACAAATATGGTTTTTTTGTTTCCCGGCGTTTACCGTGCCATGTCATCAGTGTTGGTAATATTACGGTGGGTGGCACAGGCAAAACGCCTACCGTGATCTTCCTTGCACAGTATTTACAAAATAAAGGGAAGCGGGTTGCTGTATTGAGCCGGGGGTACGGACGCTCCACCAAAGGCACCCTTTTAGTTTCCGACGGAAATGGACCAAAAGTAGCTTGGAAAGAATCGGGAGACGAACCCTTTTTAATATCAAAAAAATTAAATAATGTCCCTGTGGTAGTGGACGAAGACCGGTTCCGCGGCGCGATGTTTCTTGTGCAGCAATTCAATCCGGATGTGATTCTTTTGGACGACGGCTTCCAACATCGGGCAATTGAGCGAGATTTAGACCTCGTGCTGGTCAACAGCGGTGATTCTGTCTTTGATCACAAACTTATGCCCTATGGCATTTTAAGAGAGCCTTGGCTCAACATTAAGCGGGGCAACGCATTAATCTTGACAAAAACGAATTTGAAAAAACCGCCACCTTTTTTAAGGCGTAAAGTTCGGGAATTAGGATTGCCTGTTTTATGGTCAACCCTGCAATCATCTATTTCTTTTTTATCACCAGAAACTCCGGAAAATATAAAAGGAAAGAAAGTATTTCTCGTTTCCGCCATTGGTGACGTTGCTGGATTTAAACAAACTATCGAAAAGATGGGCTGTAAGATTGTTGGGGGGGAAGATTTTCCAGACCATTTTAATTATTCTCAATCGGACTGGAAAAACGTGGAAGCACTTTCTACTGATGCGGATTATATCATCACAACGGAAAAGGATTGGGTGAAGATTGAGACCTTTTCTTTTTCAAAACCAGTGGTTTTGGTGGAAGTGAAGGTGGATATCCAGCCTGCAGAGAAACTGGATGAATTATTAGAGTGTTGTTTGTAAAAAATAAAACGTAATGCGTAATTACTTCATTAAATAATTACGTTTTACGATATCTTTAAATCTGCGCCATGCCCCAGGCAAAAACAACGCCCACAAAGGTGAGCATCAAGGGCCAGCCCGTATTCACTAATTGCTGTGAACTGGGATCATGGAAAACATGAACCTGAAATTCATGGGTTGTTGTTGCACCATGTTCATCCACCGCCATTAAGATAAAATCATTCATGCCCATCTGGTTCTTACGCGGTGTCCATTCCACAGTCGCTTTCTTTTTATTGAAGCGGGCGTATTTCGGCAGCCTTACGGCACGATAAGCCACCTTATCCCCATTCAGGTCCTGTGTGGTCATTTTATAACGCCAAGAATGCCCGGTCAATCCAACCGGTTTCGGATTAGATATGACCGTGGGTGCATTATTCACAAATACTTTTCCCATCTGCACATCTGTGCCATAACCATCGCTTACAGCCACTTCAAAGGAATTATTATTGATCTGCGCTGCTTTTGGAACCCAGAGGATTTTCCCATGCCGATCCATTTGCATCCCGTGGGGTCCTTTCATCAGGGTGTATTCCAATTGTGAATTTTCATTTTTATCATCCACGCGAACCTGATATTTGAACAATTCTCCAACCAGTCCCATGTGCGGTGGATTTGAAACGATCGTGGGTAAATGATTTGCATAGATTTCAAATGTTTGTTCATCCTTAGTGTAACCATCAGACACAACGGCGGTGATTCGGTGTGCATCGGTTTGTTCCACGGAGGGCGTCCAGCGGAGTGTTCCCGAGGCACCATCTACAACCATGCCTTCGGGAAAATCCAATAGGGAAAATTTCACATGATTCACACGTTCAACTACAACGCGGGGCGGTTTCCCTTTGCCACCATGGAAAAATTCCCACAGAAAATCTTTAATTTTGATGGTGCGGCCATCAATTGTTTCCAAAAGTACCCACAACCTGTCATCCTCGAAGAAAACGGAATGGGCGTATTTTTTCATATTAAGCCGGGAGACAAGTGAATCTGCCGGATATTTCGAATCCACGTAATAGATGGCATCGGCATTGTGCCAATCACCTAAATACCGATCCACATTCGCCAAGGCAACATCATCGGTAATATTGATGGAATACATGCGAATGGCGGAAACATTTTCCACTTTTACCACACGGTTAAATGGTAGGAGGGAACCTTTATTTTTATCATTCACCATGATGCGATAAGCATATTCATCACCCACAGTGGCAGACATGGTGGGCACAGAAACGATCTGTATCGGCGCATTCACAAAAAAGTCTGATTCCAGCATACGGGATTCATGTCCGTCTGATACTTCGATTTTTAAGGTATGGAAATCCAATTCATTCATGGTGGGTTCCCATCTCAAACGGCCCGTGTGTGGATCCATGCGCATGCCTTGGGGCAACTCATGGGCTGTATAAACCAATTGATCATTCTTGTTGGGGTCTTCTATTTCCAGCTCAAAATCCCAGATTCCGCCCACATTGATCTTGTTCATGAGACTTGGCGAGGCCTTGATGATTGGCGGGTGATTTACAAAAAGATCCACATATTGTGTATCGGTAGCCACACCGTGACTCACCACTATGGCATATTTTGCTGTATCAACCTGCACCGGATTCGGCATCCATGAAACCGTACCGGAGGGATCCATTTTCATACCATCGGGACCATAAAATAATTTATAGCTGATCTTTTGATCAGAACGCTGGCGCCAAACCTTTACAGGATAATTGTAGGTATTTCCAACACTGGCAGATTCAGGCGCATGGGAAAGAATCTTAACACCGGCCCGGGAAAAAAGCTGGAATTCTTGGGCAGTTCTTTCAAAGCCGTCTGTTACAACCAACCGCACATCATAGATCTCTACATGGGCACTGTCCGTTTTCCAGGATAAGACGCCATTTTCAAAGGTCATGCCCATGGGAGCCACTTCCAATTCATAACGAAGTGCAGCATCTTTGTTTCGATCCTGGACAATGGGTTCATACCGAAATGTTGAACCGGCAATAAATTCTGTTATGGTGGGTTGAGTTAGAAATCTTGGCGGATCATTCACATAAATCCACAGACTTTCGTCCCGACTTTCCAAAACGGGGACCGCTTTATAAACTTGCTCATTTTCCGTGGATGCGCTTGCGGGTTCCATGATTTCAGCCACTTTCATGCGCACCAGGTAGGAGATCGGGAAGGCATCCAATTGTTTCTCTGTGGGTACCCAATTAATGGATTTACTTTCATACAGGAAGTACATCCCTTTCGGGGGCTGATTGTCCCAGCGGAAGCTGTAAAATTCATCTGTGCTGTCTTTGGGAATCTCATACAAGAATGGCTGTCCGGGCGTCAGCACATAGCGGGGAAGGATGTGTTTCGGCAGGCGTTGTCCCACCGTTTCTTTCGGTCGTGGTTTCTTAGGCTGCTCCAATGTCCGGGCAACTTTTTTCGGGATGGAAACCTTGGGTTGTTCTCTCAAGACTTTACCTTCCTGTTGTTCCGGTGTTAGTGTGCTGGGAATATAACTCCCGGGGGATTGGCCAAGATCGGTGATTATTTTTTCTTCCTGCTGAGGTTGTAACGGTTCTTTTTCACCAGGCAATATTTCAATATACACTTCTGGTACTTCCGGTTCATCATCCTGCACATTGGACAATAAATCAGGTAAGCGTTTTGAAATGAAATCGGATGTGATTAAATAGCCCTGGTCCAACCGAGCAGACCTTTTGCCCAATTGAATAATATAGGTGGAATTCTCTTCTCCATCCCATCCCGAAACCAACACATTTCCTGTATATTGGCCCGCCTTGGACATGGGCACCATAGCAAAAACCTGCATACCCGCAGGAACATTTCTCATGGCATTTTCAACACCTTCCACGCCGCCGTCTTGCCCTGAAACCAATGTTAAAGCATTGATATCAGAAGACAACATTAAAATATCTTCAAAAGTGTCCTGATTAAAATCCTCTAAGGCGATTTGTGTCAGGGGACCCGGATTTACAGGTACATCTTCGATCACCAGAGTTGCAGGTGTAAGTGTAAAAGCAGCAATATCTCCGGAATTAAAGGGCACAAGTACATCCAAAAATCCATCAGCGTCCCAATCCGTTAATTCGATGGAATAAGGCAAAATTCCACTCAAACCATCAATTCTTTTCCGTACCAGATGACCGGAATCAAAAACACCGCCAATATTGTAAAAAGGCTGTGCTTTTATGGTGTGACCTTCCGGACTGAGTGCCAGGACATCATCATAGCCGTCACCATCATAATCCACCACACCCACATAAAGCAATCCGGAGCCTACCAGTAATTCATCAGGACGGACTTTTTTAGTAAGAGATAAACCAGATGATGATGCATCCACAATGGCAAAGCCGCGGAATGGACTGCCCAATGCCAAAACCAGTTCCTGGTCTCCATCTGCATCCTGGTCCAACAATTGAAAATTATTACAGCGCAGGGATCGATTCTTTTTGCCCACATCCAAGGTAGCGGAAGGGATTTCGGAAAAATGGGATCCATCCCAGGGATAGGTGGCCACAAATACATGTGGTGTGATATTATCACCAAAGCGGGACAGGTTCATAACCAATACCAATTCCGGTGCGCCATCACCATCCAAGTCACCTATTTGTGCATCCACAAATTGTCCCTCCAAGGCGACCGGTGGCGTAAATTCCCAAATCAGGGTTTGGTAGCCATCCGAATCAATTTCATAATACCTGACAGCTGTTGGGAATACATCTTTATTCGGATCCAATTCCAAAGCAATGAACTCAAGAAGCGCGTCTCCATCCAAATCGTAGGTCCCATTCATATGAACAATCTTCTGGCCAAAGGATAATCCCAGAATAATGGTCAGTAAAATGAAAATCCTGCGTACTGTGTAAGATAGATCCATTGAACTACCTACTCATCACTCCCGTCATCTTCTTCAACTTTTGTATTCTCTTTTTCTGATTCATTATTCGGTTGGGATTCTTCCGGTGCAGCAGGTTTTCTCTCTTCAACAGGTGTAATTGGTTCTTTCCGCTGCTCTAACTTGAGTGAATCAATCAGTGCAGGTGGTAGATCGGATTCCAATTTTTCCACTTCTAACACCGCAGGCGCCACTTCATCTTCCTGGGTTTCCGGTGTTTCAGACGCAGTGACAGATTGGTCATCTGTAGAGACTTCATGCTCTTCCGGAACATTACTTTGTTTCGGCTCTACAGGGATTTCGGGATTCGCCTGGTCCGGCTGGGCTTCGGGTAAACGGGGTTCTCGCGTGATCTTGGGTAGTTTACCCGCTGGGCCAAACAAAGGTTCTTCCAATGTAGCGCCCTGAAGAAGTTTAATTTTTAATTCGTCCGGAAAAAATTCCCGGATCAGCCGGGAAAACATGACCGCAGGCTCAACTGTACCAACCAGATCGAATTCTGTCGTAACCTTCTTGGAACCGTTGGCTCGCACTACCACCTCTCCTCGAATAGCCTGGAGGGTCCCCTCATCCATAAAAACAGCCAAGGATTGGGAAGGGGTTGATGGCGTCGTTGAAGAAAGATAAATGCCCTGATAGGTTGAATCTTTTTCTCCGTCAAAGGAGAATCGGATCAGTTTATCCGTAAAATCCATGTCCAAGGATGTGGGAAATCCTTCAAAGAAATAATTCGGAAATTCAAATAATTTTGGATCAAATGCTTCCGGCTGGTAAGATTGGGATAATGAATCCTTTGTAGGCGAAATGGAGAGGAATACCACATTGGTCTGCATATCATGAACCATGGTCAAGGTTGTGATGCTGTCTAAGCGCGCATCCCGCAGTGAATAGGCAAAATCATAGGATTCACCCCGTTTCAAACCTGCCAGGTTCGCAGAAACACCGTGTTGAAAATGGGTCACCTCTCCCATGGGAGGCACTTGGTTCACCGCTACACCAAAAGGAGCTTCCCCATCAAAGATATAGCGGTCTTTTGTATCTGAAGCAGGCGTCATGGCCAACACGTAATAAAGGTCAATCTCGTTTTCTGACTGCATATCCAAGGTCGTGTCTGAGTTCACCACTTTTGGAACGAGCGCTTCCTGCACCGTTTTTGTAAAAGTGGATACGCCGGTATCTTTCTCAGGGATCGGTGAGGTGACGGAATCGCTTACTGTCTCTTCGGAAATATACTCACCAAGGTTCACTTGTGTAAAACCGGCTTCATCGGCCCAGGTGACGCTTTCCATTTCCTTGTTCATATTCGGGACAGAAGTCTTTTCTAACGCTTCTGTTTCTTGGGGTTTATCCTTTTTCACACTGGCCAAAAAGTCCCCAAGCGTGGGAGTCAAAGAATCATATTTTACCTGTTTGTTCACTTTTTCATCCTGGGTGCCATAAACTTCATTTTGGCCTGCGGGGAGACTAGTGAGATCCTGATCAGGGGTCATGGCAATCGAGTTAAGTGTTGCTACTTCGTCTGTTAACGGAGGGGGTGGCGGGGGTAGTTTGCCTTTTTCTGTACGGGAGGGGAAATAATGCGAAAGGGTTGGTTGTGCTGCATACACTTCTGCATCACGTCTTTTTGCGAGCACATTAACAATATTAGCTTGTCCCTTTTTGGCTGAGATCGGATAAGCGCCCTTTCCGGACAGACTTGTATTAAAAAGTTTTGTTTCTTTGCCCTCCACTTCCAGAAGAAAAACATCGTCGGATTCAAAGGGAATTAACAAGCCATTTTTATTGGATCGTTTGGAACGGAATGCCTGAATGCCTGCCCCCAGGGGAACCCGTGCATTTCCCAATTGTATCAGGGAAGATTGGATAAGTTTAAAATTTTGTCCTACATCAAAAATAGCTGTTTTGAGCTGATTGCGTTCCGGAGAAAGCATGGCTATAAAATGTCCGCCATGACTTGTAAACCCGCCTGCAAAAACCAGTCCATAACCATTGCTGATGATGGGAGCCACGAGCATCTGAATATTTGAAAGAGAAATATCATGATCCGACATCTCGATCTCGAAAACCATGCCTTGGCGCAGGGTTGCGCCAAAGGCAACGGATAATTTTGGAGATGCGCCCGGAACCAACGAGAGGTTTGACGGGCGGACGATATTGAATCCCAGGGATTGATAACTTAAGGTGAGCGGATCTTGTGCAAACCCGTCGGCACTGCCTGGGAAGACATAAAGCCATGCCTGATCTTTAATGGATGGAAATAGATCCACCACGGCTATTAGCTCATGGTAACCGTCGTCATCCATGTCCACTATTTCTGCATCATTGAATATTTGCCCTTGGGGCAGTATATAAGACCAAAGGGTATCCACATGGGATGACTTTGAAATCTCTACCCAAGTCGCAGATGACGCACGGGTATTGAGGATGAGCGTCTCCGCCAGCCCATCTTTATCCAGGTCATAGGACCCGTAAACATGGAAAACCACCTTGCCTGTGAGATTAGACAAGAGTAGGACTCCAAGAAATATTCCTTTTAAGAAGCGCATTTCAGCTCCTTTGAACGTACTTAACCTCATGGTTTAAACCAAAATTGGATGCAGTTATTCGGGAGGCAAATCACGTTTTGATCTCCCTTACCTCGTTTACTCTTCAAAAAATATAGGGTGATAGGGGTATTTTTACAAGGAAAAGCCCTTGTCTCCCTTTTGGTTCTAATTCTTAAATTTATGGCTATATTTTCTTTCTAAATTCAACGATGAATCTTAATTTGGTACATTCCATCATGCGGAGAACCCCATAAACATGAAAAACATTGTTTTATTCATCACGCTGAGTACATCTATTTTACTGGCACAATTCAGTTATCCGACAGAAGATTTTCTGGGCGGTGGAATTGGCTACAGCCCCATGTATATTAAACTCGATTCCATTCCGGGATCATCCTATTTAACAGGACTGGGACTTGACCCCAAACAATTCAGGGATCCTTTTGTTATTCATGGCGGAGAAGGATTTGCCCACATCACAGGCAGGTGGCGCATTGGCGGGTACGCCGGCGTGGGTGCCACCACCGTTGCATCGAGCCCAACTATAAAAGTTTTTAGTGATGATAATAATAATGATTCCCTGGATACGGGTGAGGCTGTTAAAGACTATACCGGATTTTTCAACCCAACCATTGAAGCAAAATTTACTTTTTCATTGGGTGCTACTTCCGTAGAATATGTTATGCCGCTTTTACGGGATCTTGAATTATCAGCAGGAGCCCTGATGGGCCTTGGTCGGGCCAGCCTAGCCATTGATCAACAAAGTGGAAATCCACGGTGGAATAACGTTTTTGAGAATGTTTATGGCACCATGGACAGCACCGGTACGCTGTATTATGGTGTTGACAGCACTGAGTATGCAGATCCGGATATTTTACCCGGTGCAGTACCGGGATTATTGCGTGATGTAAGTGCAACCTTCTTTAATTTTCAGCCCTACATTGCCGTAAAATGGCAATTTTTAGAGCGGTTGGGACTTCGCATCAGTGTTGGGTTTAATAAAGGTACCATCTCCGGGGGAAATTGGGAATTGAATGGCAGGACAAAAATCAGCGATTCTCCCACGTCTGCGATCCAAGGCCCTTCATTTCGAACGATGCTCTATATTGGTCTGTAACAAAACAATAAAAAATCATGTTTAAAAAATTACGCCAGATCTGGCCATTGGCCTTATCTGCAACCATGGGCTTTCTACTGGCTGCTTTCCTTTTCATTCCAAGGGCCTATTCCAGCAATCAAAATGTGTACAAGATCTTGAGAGAAAAGATCAATGTCCTGCAACAGATCATCTCCTACGTGAATCATTTTTATTTTGATACCGTTGATATGGATAAGGTTATGGATGGTGCCTTCCATGGACTAATGGAGGAATTGGATCCCCATTCCACCTACATCCCTACCAAGGAGCAGAAAAATATTAATGAACTTTTTAAGGGAAAATTCCAAGGTATCGGGATCGAATTTGATATTTTGGATGGGTTTATTACCGTCATTTCTCCTGTACCGGACAGTCCATCAGATATTGTGGGGCTCATGCCTGGAGACAAGATCATCGCCATCAATGGTGAAGATGCATACAAGATCACCAAGGATGAAGTGTTCAAGAAACTGCGTGGACGGAAAGGTACCAAGGTTAATGTAACCATCAGTCGAATTGGCACCCGACAACCATTTGACGTGACAATTATTCGCGACAATATTCCTATTTACAGCGTGGGTGCTGCCACCATGATCGATGATGAAACCGGATACATTTTCTTAAGGCGGTTTTCCGCCACAACAGAAAAAGAAGTCACAACCGCCCTGGATAAACTTCAAGCCCAGGGTATGACACGGCTTTTGTTTGACCTGCGTGGAAACAGTGGAGGATTTTTAGAACAGGCAGCAGCCGTATCAGATCAATTTATCACCACAGAGGATACCTTAGTTTATACCCGGGGAAAAATCAAAGAATCCAACAAGGTCTTTTTGGCTGATCCGAAAAAAGGGTGGGATAACTTTTCACTGATTGTCATGATTAACCGAGGATCAGCCAGTGCCAGCGAAATTGTTTCTGGCGCTGTTCAAGATTTGGATCGAGGACTCGTTGTGGGTGAAACAAGTTTTGGGAAAGGCCTTGTCCAGCGGCAGCTTCCTTTGGAATCCGGTGCCGCTGTGCGGGTCACCATTGCCCGTTATTATACGCCTTCAGGACGCCTGATTCAGCGCCCTTATGAAAATGGCAATGACCTGGCTTATTACAGGGAATTGTATGCGACAGATCGGGAATCCAAGATTGACAGCCTGAAGGAATTACGTCCGAAATACAGCACAAAAGCGGGGCGCGTTGTGTATGGCGGCGGCGGCATTACACCTGATGTTTATATTCCTTACAAAAGCACCATTAATGCAGAAACGGGGAAAGTTTTAAGAAGTGCAAAGCGGCCGATCTTCAATTTTGCATCTGAATTTGCCTCCATCCACCCAGACCAGTTTACATCGTTTTCTGAATTCAGGGATGAGTGGGTTGTTTCTGCTAATATTTTTAATGATTTTCTTCATCATCTTCAACAAGATTCAATTTCAGTCATTGAGGATTCTTTGCTATTGAATACGGATTATATTTTCAATAGAATTAAAAGCGAGATCGCTAGATCCGTCTGGGGAAAAGACGAAGCAGCCAATATCCGATTGCAGTTAGATAATCAGGTGATCGAGTCTATGAAACATTTTAACGAAGCTGATGCATTCTTAGAATCCTTAAACTAAATTTGGAGTCTTGTAAATAAACTTTTTTATTATCTTAAGTTATATTAATTAGATCATAACCGGAGTAACACCATGGTCCATTATTTCCTAGAAGGCGGCGGCTTCATGTGGCCAATCCTATTGACCCTTTTATTTGGGCTTGGATTTGCCATTGAGCGATTTTATTCACTCATGATGTCTGCCGTAGATTCACAGTCTTTTTTCGATGAAATTACCAGTGCAATCAATGAAAATGGCTCAGCAGCCGCAGTCCAGGTTTGTGAAGAAACCGAGGGGCCTGTAGCCGCTATTTTTCATGCCGGCCTTTCCAGAATGCATCGCGGGTTGAGAGATGTTGAGAAAGCAATCCAAAATGCTGGTTCAATCGAAATGGCTTTTCTTGAAAAGAATATGATCTGGCTGAATGCCGTGATCACCATCGCACCTATGCTCGGGTTTACCGGAACGGTTGTGGGGATGATTGCCGCATTTGATGCGATCAAGGCTGCCAACGATATTTCGCCTGCTGTTGTGGCCGGGGGTATTTCCCAAGCGCTCCTGACCACTGCATTCGGACTCATCGTGGCTATGATCATTCAGACCTGTCAAAATCTTTTTGTATCCCGAATTGATAAACTTGTTCTGGATATGGAAGAGCAGTCTGTAAAGATCATGGACCACCTGTACGAACAAGAAGCCAAGAAGCAGTAAGACTTCCCAAGCTGCATGGGCAAAAAACGCAGATTCAAAGGTGGGGAAATTCCCACCTCTTCTATGGCAGATATTGCCTTTCTTCTTCTGATCTTTTTTCTGGTAACCACCACCATTGATACGGATAAAGGGTTGGGAATTGTTCTCCCGCCTCCCGGGGATATAGAAATTGAGATCCGGAAAGAAAATATCTTAAACTGCCTGATCAATTCCCAAGGAAAAGTGCTTTTAGATGAGGAGCCCACCAGTGTGGAGCAGATCCATCGCATCGTGGGACAAAGACTTCGGGAAAATGATAAACTCATCATTTCCGTAAAAGCACACCCAAAAACAGCGTATAATGATTACGTTCGTGTGATCGATCAGCTGAAAATGGCTAATGCGAAAAGAATCTCAATCGCCAACAGTAACTAATGCAATTTTCACGTAAAACGCAGATCTCCAGCGAAATCCCCACCGCATCCATGCCGGACATTATTTTTATGCTCTTGGTCTTTTTTATGGTCACAACGGTATTGAAAGAGTACTCCGGACTCCCTGTGAATCTGCCCAAAGCTAGACGGATCGAAAAGTTGAAATCTAAACGTCACACCGTTCAATTGTGGGTTTCAAAAGAAGGGTTGATCTCCATTGATGATCGTTTGCTTAGCGTAGATGATATATCCCTGGTTATGTATGATAAACGGGTGGCAGACCCACAAATTGTTGTTTCTTTGAAAGGAGACGAAGAAGCAGAGATGGGGCTCATTTCTGACATTCATGACAATCTTCGTAAGGTGGAAGCATTGAAATTGAATTATTCTACCAAAACGCTGGTGGACTGATGGCACATGTAAACCCGCTACAAATAAAATATCCTGTTGTGGTCCGGATTACCGGATTGATCGGCGTGGGGCTGGTGATCATGAATTTCCTCGTGTTTCCCCGGTTTTTGAATACCATGGAATTTGAACAAGTGAATCGGGTGATCATTGAGAATATTGATATTCCACAAACCCAACAGATTGATAACACGCCCCCGCCAGCGCGACCCTCCATTCCAGTCCCTTCAGATGATGAAGATATTGCTGATGATCTCACTCTGGATGAATTGGACTTTGATGATTTTTCGAATATGGATGCACCCCCTCCACCGCCATCTGGCCCTAATGTCGTCTTTATTCCATATGATTTAGCGCCAAGAGCCAAAACACCCATAAAACCGATTTATCCTGAAATCGCCCAGGAAGCAGGCATTGAAGGTGTGGTTATCGTACAGGCTTATATTGACGCAAAAGGCCGCGTAAAGCAAACACTGATCTTAAAAGGCGTTCCCAATACAGGTCTGGATGAGGCGGCCATGGAGGCAATCCGCAAGACAAGATTCCATCCGGCAGAACAACGTGAACGACCTGTGGCAGTTTGGATCTCTATCCCGGTTAATTTTAAACTAAAATGATAAACACCGCCATTTTATTGATAAAAAAAGCCTCGGAGATTCCGGGGCTTTTTTTTGGGGTCATCACATTAATTTGAATATGTGTTTATGCTTTACCGCCAAACACCTTTTTCCATAACCAGATAATTGGATCGTAAAACCGGTCAACAACTCGCTCCTTCAATGGTATTATGCCATTATCAGTGATCTGGATATGCTCGGGGCAGACATCTGTACAACAACGGGTAATATTGCACATTCCTGAACCAAAATCTTCCTTGATCGCTGGTATCCTGTCTTCTGTATCTAAAGGATGCATGTCCAAGCTGGCTAGGCGAATCATGAATCTTGGCCCTATAAAACCATCTTTACGGTTATGATCCCGAAGTACATGACACACATCCTGGCATAGATAGCACTCGATACACTTGCGGAATTCCTGAATCCTATCAATATCCTCTTGAAACATCCTGTAGTTGCCTTTTTCATCTTTTTGCGATGGATCAGGTTTAAATGGAGATATTCGCTTATTTTGCTCATAATTCCAGGACACATCAGACACCAAATCCTTTATCACC
>Ga0208391_1000185_pt1 | contig 34581 bp, 24 predicted proteins | sample Knorr_S23_td_Bot_FD_185612 | JGI IMG/M metagenome (GOLD analysis project Ga0208391, IMG submission 185612) | Marine microbial communities from Southern Atlantic Ocean transect - Knorr_S23_td_Bottom_ad_3770_LV_A (SPAdes) (version 2) | ecosystem: Environmental > Aquatic > Marine > Oceanic | place... | reverse complement strand
TTCGAGTCCTACTTCATCCTCACCTGCACGAAGATTATCACTAAGCTCTTTGGCCCTTTCCGCACCCAACGCTTTCGTCAGCGCGTTCTTGACAAAATCAGGTGAAGAGCTAATGCTCACACCTTCATCCGCCATTACTGAATTTCGATAGAATTCCTCGAGAACAATGTCCAGTTCTTCCGGAGAAACATCTGTAAAACGGCTCATATAATAACCGACCTGCTGGATTTCCGCTTCTTCCAGATTTTTCATCACATCCGCTGCAGCGTCTTCACCCAGGGCAAGCAATAGAATTGCAGCCTTTTTGGGTCCTGTCATTTTACCAACAGCCATTTAACCTCATTTATTTAGTTTCTGGTTCATTTAAATTATTTTGAAATGTCTCTCGCACCACTTTTCAAAACATGAAATTCAGCATCAGCCTTTCAGCATTTCAAGAAACCGGCCAAACAGGTACGATGCATCTCTTGGTCCAGGAGCAGCTTCCGGATGATATTGAACAGAATATGCTTGATGAGTGAGAGATTCAATCCCCTCTACAGTTTGATCATTCAGGTTTCGGTGTGTAATCCGGACATTTTTTGGAAGCGATTTTTCCTCTACTGAAAAGCCATGATTATGACTCGTAATTTCAATTTTATTGCTTGCAAAATCCATGACAGGGTGATTGCCTCCATGATGACCGCAAACCAACTTATAAGTCTGGCAGCCCAAAGCCAAGGCTAAGATTTGATGACCAAGACAGATTCCAAAGATAGGCAATTTGCCCAGCAAATTTTGAACTGCTTCAATCGCCTCATTGACTACAGCTGGATCACCTGGACCGTTTGACAGGAAAACACCTTCCGGATTCATCTCCAGCACTTCTTCGGAAGACGTATTCCACGGCACCACTGTCACACTCAGTCCCAAACTATTCATGATCCGTAAAATATTGAACTTTATACCAAAATCATATGCGACCACCATCATAGGTTTTGTCTTTGCATCAGAAGGCCAAAAATATGATTCGCGGGTGGAAACTTTTCTAGCCAAGTTTTGACCTACCATCGATGGCAAATCCAGTGCTTCTTCACGAAGTTCATCCAAAGTATGACGAGAATCTGATGGAACAAGAAGGCCGGAGCATTCACCGCTTGAACGGATAGCCTTTACCAAAGAACGTGTGTCAACTCCTTCCAAAACAGGAATCCTGTGTTCTATCAGCCATTCATCCAAGGTTTGAGTTGATCTCCAATTACTACTAATATGACTTAATTCACGAACTATAAGCGCAGAAGCATGAGTGGTTTTTGACTCCATGTCATCCAAGTTTACACCATAGTTGCCAATTTGCGGGTAAGTCATTGTCACAATTTGACCGGTGTAAGAAGGGTCGGTCAGAATTTCTTGATAACCGGTCATAGAGGTGTTGAAAATCACCTCACCGGTTGCCTCAACCGGAGCACCACGCAATTTGCCACGGAAAAAACGACCATTACTTAATACAAGCAGGCCATCTGTCGTACCTCCCATATTGACAGGAGGGTAAGTTTGTGCCATGAAAGCTTTAAATCACTTTTGCGGAGATTAGATCAAATTTAACAAACTAACTCAAAGTATTCGGAAACATCTCTTGTCCGCAAATTTTGCTCAAATTTAAGTTATGCTGTTAAGAATTAAAAGAGGAGATCACCTTGTTTAATAGTTTGTAGCAGTGTACGCTCTATGCATGTAAGTAATCGGGATTGAAATGATCTCTCTCTTGCCTGTGAATATACTCCTTTTGAATAGAAACGTCGAGTGCTTACTTTGAAATTTTCCACTAAGTCTTCAAAGTTGCACTCTTATAAATTTACGTATTTGTTCACAGAGATTACTTATTTGCAAAAAACAAAATTAACGTTTTCAAACTATAGCTGATAATTCGCGAAATAATGATTTGAAACCTTTTGAGTTAGCTAAAATGAAAAAATTATCAAAAGATAAACCACTAGATTGCGAAAGAGAAGAGGGATTTTGAAGACAACATTTAAGAACAAATCACAGACAATACATCACATTTCTAGTCTTGATTTTAAAAAAATTCAAAGGCAAATAATTCAGGCCACCGAAGACGTCAACAAACTCAGCAATTCTTCATTTATCTTGAAGATGCGCAAAACGATAATACCTTCAAATGCCGACTCAAAAGGAACCCATATAGATGCAAGCATCATCGGCAATATGGCAAAAAACTCTGAAATTTCTGCATTAGTAGCAAAAATTCGCAGCTCCCCAATATCAAGTGCGGCAAGGGTTAAACTGGTTAGAAGCATGATGCGCGACAAACGAGATTTCCCTTTGTCACTTTACCGCAACCTCTTGATTCAAGCTGCTCTCACAATTTATTTAGGAGACATTACTCCTGCAACTTTGCAAATTGCGGGACAAACATATCGGTTATATTTAGAAAAAATCATCAGCACTCACAAAAAAAACCTGCTCGTGGTTCATTCTAAGCAACTAAAAAATGTAAATCTTGATGTTATCTCTATCAAAGACTTGATAAAAGCAGATGAAGATGAAGAAGATATTGATGAAAATGAGGCTTTGATAATTCAGGAAATAAAAATAACTTTAAAGTTGTTGGAATACACAGATTCTCTGGATGAAGATACTCGCGGCAGCATTACAATGACCATGCAATTGAATGAGTTGGATGAATTAACTTCAAAACATAGAGTAAAAAGTTTATTTGGTGGCTCTGGAAGTACTGATTCCTCAAAGAATAAACACACGCTTGTGGTCCGCAAAACTTTGGCAGCTCTTGAAGTAATTAAACGAATACCGGTCTTACATCAAATCGGGCTGAAGCTTGTGGCCAAACTACAGGAAATTGACAGTAAACTTCCTTTGCCCTATCTGATGGAAGCCAGAGTACACATGCAAGCTTTACGGATTTTAACTTTACATGTGGTGATGCGTGACTTAACTGCTCGGCCAGCATTGACACCAACTTTCAACAAAGCAATTGTCGCATACCACAAAGCATTAAAAAGATCATCTTTCACTAATCCTAAACGTGGAGACATTACTGTTCTGTCAGAATTCGCGCAAATCTCATACTACGCTTATGAACAGCGTAAAATGCTGAGCCTTGCAAATCATGGCGTGTTGAAAATTCTCGAAATGGGGAAAAAGGCTGTGGATGTGCTTGCGCCTACTAACCGAGCTTACCTCAATCAGCAAAAGCAGATCCAAACAGCACTCAAGTCAATGAGAAGGTTTGCTTAATTTTTTTTAGGCAAAAGCGGCTCCAAATATTCAAGTACAGTCCGGGTGATAATTTGATGCCCTTCCGGATTGGGATGGATACCGTCTGGCTGGTTCATACTGGAAACACCTCCAACTTTATTGAGCAGAAAAGGGATCATCGGCAGTTTATAATTTTTCGCCAATTCATAAAAAGCTTTCCGGAAAGACTCTGTATATTCCGTACCATAATTCAGAGGAATTTGCATTCCAGAGAGTAAAACAAGTATTTTTTCGGACTGCGCTAATTCAATTGCTTTGCTTAAATTATGCTTCATATGTTCTACACTTAAACCCCGCAAGCCATCATTTCCGCCAAGTGCTAAAATAACTATGTCGGGTTGAATCCGGAGGTACCACTTGAGTCGTGAAACGGCGCTGGCACTGGTGGATCCGCTGATTCCGGCATTGATCACCTTCACTGCATGCCCCTTGCTCAAGAGTTCTTTTTCGAGCAAGTATGGATAAGCTTCTTCCCGACTGACTCCAAATCCCTCTGTCAAAGAATCTCCAAGTGCAATTATCAAAGTTTGCGCAAATGTAATTCCTGAGAATAAAATTATTCCGAAAATAATCAGAGCAAACCCGTAAAAATAATGTCTAAATAATTTCATCTGTCAGCTGGCTTCGAGTTGTTTAAATTGTGAGAAAAAAGCAGAGCGTGATTCTCGACTGCGCTCCTTTTTTACTTCTTCAGTAGCTTCTCCAACAATCGGAACAGCTAACAGTTCAGGATTGATGTCAAGGAGAAACCGTGATGGTTCCTGCTTGATGCTTTCGCCGAAACGCTTCCGAAATTTGGCCATGGAAAAAGTTAATTCTTGCTGTGCCCTCGTGATGCCTACGTAACATAAACGACGTTCCTCGTCTTCTCCTCCTTCTTCAAGCGCCCGATGATTCGGGAAGACTCCTTCAGACATGCCAACCATAAACACAAATGGAAATTCCAGACCCTTTGCACTGTGGAGAGTCATTATCAAAACTTGATTGGCTTTGCTTTCCGGATCGTTGTCACTTTGCGTAAAAAGGGTTACACGCTCCAAATAACTTTGAAGATTTGCTTCCGGAAATTTTTCAGAATATTTCCGGATACTTACCAGTAATTCAAGCACATTCATCACACGACGTTCGCGCACTTTAATATCACCACTTTGAGTTTCAAGAAAACTGAGATAACCAATTTCATCCAGCAAATCTTTGAACACTATATCTAATTTTTCATTGGCAAAACGTTGCTGAAAACTGCTGATGATGCCTGTAAATATTTCCATTGTGAAGGCTGAATCTTTGGGAATACGTTCATATTTCCTGGCACGGCTCATAACTTTAAATAAAGGCAGGTGCGTTTCCTGACAACACTCATTAGCCTTCATCAATGATGTTTTGCCAATTCCACGCCGAGGTGTGTTGATTATGCGGTGCAAGCTGACTTCATCATTTGGATTATAAATTACTTTAAGATAAGCCAGTGCGTCACGGATTTCTTCACGATCATAAAAACTCGTTCCGCCCAACATACGATACGGAATTTTTGCTTCACGCAACGCTTCTTCAACAACACGCGACTGGAAATTGGAACGATAAAGAATCGAATAATCTGAATAACGTCGGCCATTCTGTAAAATCTTTGTGCGAATTTTTCTTGTAACTGCTTCCATTTCTTCCACTTCATTTTCGGCTTGAAGCCAATCCAGCTTTTCTCCACCCTGTTTTTCTGACCAAAGTTTTTTTGGCATACGCTGAGTATTTTCAGATATCACTTGATTGGCCGCAGATAAAATATTTTGCGTTGAGCGGTAATTTTGTTCCAGACGAATAAGTTTTACTTCCGGAAAATCCTTTTCAAAATTGAAAATATTCCGAACTTCCGCACCACGCCAGCCGTAAATTGATTGGTCATCGTCGCCAACCACACAAAGGTTCCTGTGACGTTTTGTGAGGTACTGAAGTAATTTATATTGAATGCGATTCGTGTCTTGATATTCGTCTACCATAAAATAACGGAAGCGTTGCGTTAAAGTGTCCATGACATCCGGAAACTGCTCAAAAAGAGTCAAGGTGAGATTGAGGATGTCTTCAAAATCAATAGCATTACAGCCTTTCATTGTATTCTGATATTGACGAAAAATCTTACCAACCATTTGTTTTTGCTGTGATTCCTGTTGTTCCAAAAAAGATTCTGGTCCCTGTCCAGTAGACTTTGCCTGGCTGATTTCATAGTGTACGGATTTGGGATCGATCAATCCGCGATCATCAAAATCATTATCTTCCATTATTGTTTTGATCACCGAAATTTGATCGCGTGTATCATAAATAATGAAATTGGGACGGTAACCTAAATGATGAATCGACTTGCGCAATAGACTCACTCCCAACGCATGAAACGTACTCAAATGTACGCCTTTTTGTTTTCCTGAAAGCATTTCATTTAAGCGCCCCCGCATCTCTTCTGCCGCCTTATTTGTAAAAGTAACCGCAAGAATTTGCTGAGGAGGAACCTGCTTTTTCTGGATCAAATGAACGATACGCTGTATGATGACGCGAGTTTTCCCGCTGCCTGCGCCTGCAAGGATCATCACTGGACCTTCCAGAGTAGTTACTGCTTCCTTTTGCTGTGCGTTAAGTGCAAACAATGAATTCATTAGACGGAAAAGATCAATAAAGTTTTTGCTTAATTTGTGCTAAAGTATTGTTGATCAAACTCAGGTGTTACAGCAAGCCATTTCAAACTATTGGCTTCATCTATAACCTAAATGTGCAATTGCGGGATTTAGGTGACAAAGAAAATTCCAAAATTTAAAAACGAAATTGAAGAGGGAGAGTTCTGGAGTACTCAGGATGTTACGGACTATTTTGATACAACCGAGCTTGAATCGGTTAGTTTTCCAAAACTTAAACCTTCAACAAAAACAATATCTATTCGTCTACCTGAAATGATGTTAGATTCAATCAAGATATTAGCTAATAAACGAGATGTTCCTTACCAATCGTTGATTAAGACATATCTTCAGGAAAAAATTGACAGGGAATTCCACACCAAACCGGCATAATAAATGGATTCAGGTGTAGGCTGGATTCAAGACTTTTTGAGTGAAGGTTTTCTCTTAAAAATAGGTTGAGATTTCGGGCAGAGATTTTCGCTGAATATCCGGAACTTTTGCGTTTTTTTCTGGATATCCTACGACCAGTAACAGAAAAGGACGTTCCTGTTCCGGACGCTGCAGGATTTTATTGAGAAAGCGCATCGGACTCGGTGTATGAGTAAGCGATGCTAAACCGGAATGGTGAATGGCGCTGATCAATAATCCGGCGGCAATTCCAACAGACTCGTTGACATAATAGTGTTTGACACGCTTACCGTCTTCATCGATTCCATGGACTTTAGCAAAAATGGCAATCAAATAAGGAGCGGTTTCTAAAAAAGGTTTGTGCTCATCTGTTCCAAGCGGTGCCAAAGCTTCCAGCCATTCTCTGGTCACGCGTCTCTTGTAAAATTCCTGCTCCTCCTTTTCCGCAGCCTTCCTAATTTGCTGTTTTATTTCCGGATCAGAAACCACGACAAAATGCCATGGATGCTGATTTGCTCCGTTCGGTGCGGTGTCCGCTGTGCGTAAACAATTTTCAATTATATCAAGAGGTACTTGTCGTTCGGAAAAATCACGAACGGTTCTGCGCCGCTTCATATTTTCGTAGTACTCCAGCGCGCGCCGCTGAACTTCTTCAACTGGATATTCTTGATAATTCAAGGGAATGGAAGGGATTTGAGCGGAGTTCTTTGAATTTCTGCTGTCTTTCATGGAAATTATTTTACAAGAAGAAAACTTTTAGGCTACATCATGTTAGGCGGATATGGAAGCGCAAACGGCAGACCTGTTTGACCGAAAATATAAATTTATAGCTTGACATGAACATTATACCCCTATATAGTATATCTTGACTTTGATTAATAGCAAATCCTGTAAACAGAAATACGGAGAAAAAAATGGAGCAAGAAATAGAGGTTATCAATTTAGATATACAGGGAATGAGTTGTGCCAGCTGCGTAATTTCTGTGGAAAAGGCTTTGGGAGACGTGGAAGGTGTAGAATTGGCGGAAGTCAATTTTGCGCTGAACCGGGCAGCCGTTCATTACAATCCGGAAATCGCGAATCCGTCTGCATTGGAAGCCTCGGTTGAGGCTGCCGGATTTGAAGCGAGTCGCCTGCAAGATTTTGCGGACGCTCCGGAACCTTCTGAGCAGTCTGAACAGGAGTATGTGAAATTTCGCGGAAAAATGTGGTTAGCACTTGTATTTACTGTGCCGCTGGTTTTGCTGGCGATGGGGCCGATGCTGGGATTTTCGCTTCCACTTTTGTTTTCACCGGAAACGAATCCGCTGCGTTACGGACTGATTCAATTGCTGCTGACGTTACCGGTATTATGGGCCGGACGTGATTTTTACAGCAAAGGCGTTCCCGCATTTTTACGTCGAAAACCGAACATGGACACCCTCGTTGCCTTGGGAACCGCGGCGGCAGTCGGCTTCAGTTTGTGGAATTTATTTGGTACGCAGTTGAACGCTGAAGGATTTTATTTTGAAACCGCCGGTGTGATCATCGCACTCATTTTGTTGGGAAAATCACTTGAAGCCAAAAGTAAAAGTCGTGCTTCCGCAGCCATCAGTTCGTTGTTGAAACTGCGTCCAAAAGAAGCAATTCTCGTGCATGAGGGCAAAGAATCGAATATTTCCATCGATTTGGTACATCCCGGCGATGTCTTGCGTGTACGTCCTGGAGGCATTATTCCGGCAGATGGAATTGTTGTCGAAGGTGCCAGTTATGTGGATGAATCGATGTTGACTGGCGAACCTGTTCCGGTTGAAAAAACGTCCGGAAAGTCCGCTTCAGACGGATCTGAAGTTACCGGAGGCACGCTCAATACAAACGGTTTGCTCACGATTCGCGTAAAACGTGTAGGAGGTGAAACCACTTTGGCCAGAATCATTCGTTTGGTTGAAAATGCGCAACTCGCGAAAGCACCGGTCGCACGTTTGGCAGATCAAGTCGCAGGAGTTTTTGTTCCAATCGTTTTAGTAATTGCGGCTTCGACTGGATTTTTCTGGTGGTATTCCGGCGCATCCGCAAATGAAATTTTAAGTTATACGGTCGCGGTTTTGGTAATTGCCTGTCCCTGCGCTTTGGGTTTGGCGACGCCGATCGCAATTATGGTTGGTACCGGAACTGGAGCGCAACACGGAATTCTATTCCGGAATGCTCCTGCGCTTGAAGCCGCACAGGGTTTGGACACAATCATTATGGACAAAACCGGAACGCTTACAGTAGGCCGCCCCCAAGTCACGCAAATTCTGACAGTAGAAGGAAATTCTGGAGTTCCTGTGCCGGATGAAAAAGAGGTATTGCGTTTTGCCGCGGCGGTAGAGCAAGGTTCGGAACATCCACTTGGCAGAGCTGTGGTTGCCGAAGCGGAAAAGCAGGAACTTGATTTGGCGGATATTTCCGAATTTGAAGCAAAAACCGGATTTGGTGTAAAAGCCGTTTGTAATGAAAAATTAGTTTTAGTTGGCAATCCGGCATTGATGCGTGCGGAAAATGTTTTTAATGAGGTTCCGGAAAATTTGGCAAAACAGATTATTTCAGGTAGCACACCGATTTTCGTGGCTGTTGATGGAAAATTAATCGGTGTAATTTGTCTGGCGGACGAGGCACGTCCGGAAAGCAAAACAGCCGTCCGTAAATTTCAGGAATTAGGTTTGGAGGTTGTGATGTTGACAGGAGATCATCAAAGTTCTGCGGAAGCAGTGGCTTCAAAAACCGGAATTACAAAAATTCATTCCGGAGTTCTTCCTGAAGAGAAAGCTGAAATTGTAAAACAGTATCAGGCGCAAGGTGCTCGAGTGGGCATGATCGGCGACGGAATAAACGACGCTCCGGCGTTGGCGCAGGCGGATGTCGGAATCGCGATGGGTTCCGGAACCGATGTGGCGATGGAAACCTCGGATATCGTACTGATGAAAAATGATTTGCGGCATGTTGCTGATGCGTTACGACTCAGCCGCGCGACTTTACGAAACATTCGTCAAAATTTATTTTGGGCTTTTGGTTACAACGTAATCGGGATTCCGATTGCGGCTGGTTTGCTCGTGCCTTTCGGTGGACCAGCTTTGCATCCGATGCTCGCTGCAGGTGCGATGGCGTTCAGTTCTGTTTCAGTGGTGATGAATTCCTTGCGCTTACGAGGGTTCTCCTTTTTTAAAAGTTGACTTAAAGCCAAAAAGTTCAGCAGTTCATTAAACTGAATAAAAGTCATTTGATTGGGCATGGTACGCCCCTACATCTTCATTGTCATTCCAATCAAATGTGGGAATCCAGGGGGACTACTTCAATACTTGTTCTCAAACTTTGTGGAGGACTTAATCCCATATCAAATCCTTGCTGACAAAAGAAATACGTTTTCAGTAAATCCAATTTACATTTGAAATATTAGCATTGTTTCTTTTATCTGTTGGCGAAATATGAGATAATAATTAGTTATTGCAAAAAGATTGATTACGTTTTAGAAAGGATTCAGTAGTCTGTCTAAGATAAAATCAGTTGTTTTCCACCCCACCTTAAGCATTTAAAATGATCAGTACTTTTAGTCAATTCGAACTCAAACCGGCTCTCCATAAAGCATTAGACGAAGTTGGTTATGAAACTCCCACCCCAATTCAGGAGCAGACAATTCCGTTGTTGCTGGAAAAGAAAGACGTCTTAGGGCAGGCACAAACGGGCACAGGTAAAACCGCGGCTTTCGCTCTACCTTTGCTTTCCAACTTAAATTTACGGCAGAAAGACCCACAGGTTTTGGTGCTGACTCCAACTCGTGAATTGGCGATTCAGGTCGCGGAAGCTTTTAAAAAATATGCCTCTCAAATGAAAAGTTTTCATGTGCTACCAATTTACGGAGGTCAGGAATATCGTGGTCAAATACGCGGTTTACAGCGTGGAGCACATGTAGTGGTTGGGACTCCAGGACGCGTGATGGATCACATGCGCCGCGGTACTTTGAAACTTGGTAAGCTCAGTACACTTGTTCTGGATGAAGCAGATGAAATGTTGCGGATGGGATTTATTGATGACGTAGAGTGGATTCTTGAGCAAACACCTGAGGAAAGACAGATTGCGCTTTTTTCCGCTACCATACCGCAGCAGATTCGACGCATAGCCACGCGATATTTGAAAGACCCTGTACAAATTACGATCAAAGATAAAACCACCACTGCCCCTACTATCCGTCAACGTTTCTGGCCGGTAAGCGGGATGCATAAACTGGATGCGCTGACACGAATTTTGGAAGCAGAAAACTTTGAGGCGATGCTTATTTTTGTACGCACAAAAACCGCTACCGTGGAATTGTCCGCAAAACTTGAGGCGCGTGGTTATGCTTCCACTCCGCTGAATGGTGATATAAAACAAAGTCAGCGTGAACGTACAATCGAGTTTTTGAAGAATGGCAAACTGGATATTCTGGTTGCCACAGATGTTGCCGCACGCGGACTCGATGTTGAGCGAATTAGTCATGTAGTCAATTACGATATTCCACATGATACGGAAGGATATGTACATCGAATCGGTAGAACCGGCCGCGCTGGACGTCAGGGTGACGCGATTTTATTTGTTGCTCCACGTGAAAAACGGATGCTGCATGCCATCGAAAGAGCGACAAACCAGAAGATAGAATTAATGGAACTTCCTTCAACCGAACTAATCAATGATCAGCGAATCGCAAAATTCAAACAGCGTATTACTGATACTTTGGCTACGGAAGAATTGGGTCTGTTTTATCAGATGATTGAACAATATCAACAGGAACATAATGTGCCTGCCCTGGAAGTCGCCGCTGCACTGGCCAAGCTTTTACAGGGAGACTCGCCCTTTATGCTACAGGCAAAAGCTAATCGGCATAAAGAAATTGAAAGTTGGCAGGACGATGATTCTAAACCCCGTAAAGGTCGCGGTGCGGATAGAGGAAAAGAACGCGGAAAGGAACGTGACAAAGGTCGTGGAAAAGATCATGATAGAGCTCCTAAAAAGGAACTTCCTCTGGAAGAGGGTATGGAACGTTTCCGGCTGGAAGTCGGGCACAATCACAATGTAAAACCAAACAACATTGTAGGCGCGATTGCAAATGAAGCAGGACTCGAAAGTCAGCATATAGGACGCATCAATATTTATGATGACTACAGCGTAATTGATTTGCCGGAAGGAATGCCCAAAGACGTTTTCAGTGACTTGAAAAAAGTTTGGGTGGCAGGCAAGCAGTTAAATATTTCGCTGTTAAAAAAAGATAGAAAGTCAAGAAGCTCAAAGCCCAGTGACAGAGAAGAAAGAAGCGGCAAGGGCGGAGGAAAAAGTTTTTCAGCTCCGAAAGCAGGGCGAAAAAAGAAAATGAGCAGAAAATGAGTTTGGGAGGAAGTTGTTCAGTTTATTTTAAAAACAGCGCCGCTTCCGGTTTTTTCTAAAAGTAATTTTCAGCATTCCGCAATCCCTGCCAATTGTCCCAAAGTGATCGGTTTGAGAGGAGGTCGTCCACGGAAAAAGCCGACTTCCTGCGCTGATTTTCCTTGAGTATTTGCGACAATTTCCGCGACCGTCAAAGCGCACATCCTTCCCTGGCAAGGACCCATTCCGCAGCGTGTAAAAGCTTTCATTTGGCTCAGATCAAGCGCACCCCATTCCACCGCCTGACGAATCTGTGCTGCCGAAACTTCTTCGCAGCGGCAAACCAAAGTGGCATCGTCCGGGGGAACCAATGTTTCCGGATTCGGAGGATAAAGATGTTCCAGAAAGGGGCGCACCGCCTGATGATGACGAATTGCTTTTCGATAAGATTTGGACGCTGAATCCCTTTGATTTTTTGTAATCGCACCCAACTGACAAGCAATTTCAAGTGCGGCAAGATGTCCGGATGCTTCTGCGGTTAAGGCTCCGGCAACGATTCCTCCATCACCCGCAACCGCAACGCCTTCCACGCTAGTATTGCCCCACTCATCCAACAATGGATGCCAGTAACGCTGAAGTTTATTCCAACTGTGTTCACAACCCAACTGCCGTGTGAGTTGAGTGTTAGGAACGATTCCTTCATGAAGCAAAAGTGTTTCCAGCTCAAATTTTCGGGATTGTCCACGATGAGTGAAACACACTGTTTCGAGACGTTGTGTGCCTTCTGCACGTAGATTTTGAATTCCGGAAAAGACAGGAATCCCAGCTCGACTCACCTGCCGTTTTAGGCGCAATCCTTTGAGCAAATATTCAACTGCCCGCAAAGCTTGCGGAAGATACGGTAGTGCTTTCAGGTAAGACGAAAAATTTATGGTTTCGAGAATTGCCAAAATTTCGACTTCCGCCTCCACAAGTCGGGAGGCCGCCAACCACAATAACGGACCACTCCCGGACAGCACCACTCTTCCGGAAGGCACTGCACCAGAAGACTTGAGTAGCACATCCGCTGCTGCCGCGCCCATTACTCCTGGAAGAGTCCAGCCCGGAATTGGAACAGGACGCTCCATTGCTCCTGTTGCAACTAGTAAACGTCGGACTCCGACTTGAAGCGATTTTCCATTCCGCAAAAAATGCACTGCTCGATCTGGGTCTACTTGCCAGACTGCAGCTCCTGATAAAAATTCGATTCCTGCCTTGCGAAAAGCGTTTTCCAGAGTTTGTCCGTGTTGATAATCAGCACCGAGCAGCTCATAAGTTTCAGGTCGTAAATTTTGGGTTGTACGGACGGAACGATATATTTGTCCTCCAACTTCGCTTTGTTCATCCAAAACCAATACCGAAATTTGATACTTTTTGGCTTCGAGTGCTGCGGCCATCCCAGCTGCTCCAGCACCAATAATCACCAGATCGTAAATTTGTTTCATGCGGAATCTCCATCATTCAAAGCATGTCTGCGGATTTTCATTCCCTCTTGAACAGGAATCAAACAGCTTTGCAGATTTGGCTGTCCATCTATTTCCAGCAGACACTCAAAGCAGACACCCATCCAGCAGTATGGTGCACGTGAAGTTCCGCTGACTGGAGCAGTCCGTATATGTTTCACCCCTGAGCACAAAAGTGCTGCTGCAACGCTTTCGCCCTCATACGCAGCAATCTGCTTTTCTTCAAAGAAGATGGTTATTTTTTTTGATTTTGAACTTTGAATCCGTTTAAGCATCAAACCTCCTTGAATGAAACTGTTCAAAACCTTCCGGAGTTGTCCCTTCAGCAATCCAGTGTGAAATCCGGCTCGCGTGTAGCGGGGCGAGAGTGATGCCGCTATGGGAGGTAACAACAAAGGCTCCAGGACAGTTTTCGGATTCGACGTAGATCGGTTTGCTATCCGGAGTGAGAATGCGCAAGGCTCCCCAGCAGCGTACCATTTGCAATTTTGACAATTCCGGAAAAACCTGAACCGCGTGGCGTGCAAGGCGGCGTATTTCATCCAATGTGGTTCCGCAGTCAAGACCCACATCTTCATGCGATGCGCCGATCATGAAGGAGCCTTCAACTGTTTGGCGGAGAGTGACAAAAGGCTGCGCGAGCAAAGGCAGTGTCCGTTCAGTCACAAGAATTTGTCCACGCTGGGGATGAATCGGAATTTCCAGTCCAATTTGACTCGCCAATGTTTTGATTCCCAAACCACATGCCAGCACCACTTTTTTCGCCGAAAATCGTTCCGTAGTTGTCTGGACATCAAAGCAATCATTCCGGAAAGAAATTGATTCAACTTGCTGGTCCGGATAATAGCTGGTTCCGCTTTTTTTGATTGCGGCCGTCAATGCGCTCAACAAAAGCAGAGGATTCAGGTGTCCGTCCAGCGTTGAAAAAGAAGCTCCGGAAACGAAATCTCCCAAGCGCATTTCCGGAATCAATTCCTGCATGTTCCGGCTATTCAGCATTTCGCATTTGTCGATCCCAACAGAATTTGCAACGCAGTTTGCTGTTTCCTGCCGCAGCTGCTCCAATTCCGCTTTTCGCAGAGAAAATTCTTCCTCGCCCAGACAAACTTCAAATCCACCCGGTTGCTGATAGTCCACATCAATTCCGGTTTCCTCGAGTAAATCCGCAGAAAACTTCGGCCAAGTTTGCGCGGCTTCTAGAGTCCATTGCGCGTAACGCGGCATTCCAAGCCCTTTTCCCTGTACCCAGACAAGTCCGAAATTTCCCCGTGAAGCGTTGGGCGCGATTCCGCCTTGGTCCAACAATGTCACTTGCGCACCTCGTTCCGCCAGTCCATACGCTACTGCCGCACCGATAACTCCTCCGCCAATCACCAAAATATCTGCGGTATTCATGTTTAATCAGTTTTGATTGTTTAGTAAATAGTCTGAAATCTTAATGATATTATTGTAGTAGCCTGACCCTGTTTGAAATGTCAATAAAATGAAACTTCATTCTTCTCCAATTTTACTATAAGATAGAGGTTCATCACACAAAAATTTCTACTGCATATTTTTATTAGTAATTAGCTGACTACTATCATGACTCCACTTTCCTATTTAAACAACGCTGATATTGGCGCATTTGAAGGACTTTATCAGCAATATCAACAAGACCCCGATTCTGTTGATCAGGAGTGGCGAAATTTTTTTGAAGGTTTCGAATTTTCAAAAACAGATTATTCACAAGTTAAGGCAAAAAAAACGGATGAAAGTCTTGCTGAAGATTTTGTGCCGGAACAATTTCAAAAAGAACTGTCGGTCAGTAACCTGATAGGTGCTTATCGTCAGCGTGGACATATGTTCGCAAAAACAAATCCTGTAAGGCCGCGTCGAAAACATGATGGTCCAATTGACCTGGAGAACTTTGGTTTGGGCGAAGCGGATATGGATACGGAATTTCACGCAGGATCCAGAATTGGACTGGGAACTGCTACTTTAAGGGAAATACAGGAGCTTTTGGAGCAAACTTATTGCGGTTCAATCGGTGTGGAATATAAATTTGTGCGGACGCTGGAGATTATCACCTGGTTAGAGCAAAAAATGGAATCCTGCCGCAACACGCCAAATTTTTCCCGTGAAGAGAAAATAGAACTTTTGCGCAAAACAAATGAGGCTGTTGCTTTTGAAAGCTTTCTCCACACTAAATTTGTAGGTCAAAAACGTTTTTCACTGGAAGGCGGAGAATCAATTATTCCGGCACTTGATACAGTTGTAGAATATGGAGCAGAACTTGGAGTTGAGGAGTTTGTTATCGGTATGGCTCATCGCGGTAGGCTGAATGTTTTAGCAAATGTTCTGGGAAAAACATATAACGATATTTTTGCTGAATTTGAGGGCAAAGCAATTGGATCAGACGGATTTGCCGGTGATGTTAAATACCACATGGGCTATTCAAGTGACAAAAAAGTTCGCAGCGGAAAAAAAGTGCACTTGAGTTTGACGCCAAATCCTTCACATTTGGAAGCTGTAAATCCGGTTGTAGCAGGAATTTCACGCGCGAAAATAGACCAATATCACGATGGTAATGTTAAAAAACTGGTGCCGATTCTGATTCATGGAGATCATTCACTGGCCGGTCAGGGTATCGTCTATGAAGTTCTGCAAATGTCGCAGTTGCCTGGATATGGAACGGGAGGAACTGTGCATCTAGTGATAAATAATCAGGTTGGTTTTACTGCGGATTATGGAGAGGGGCGTTCCAGCACCTATTGTACGGATATAGCAAAAACGACACTTTCTCCGGTATTTCATGTAAATGCCGATGATATTGAAGCAGTGGTTTATGTGATAAAACTGGCCCTTGAATTTCGTCAAAAATTTCATCGGGACGTGTTTGTTGATATTTTAGGTTATCGGCGGCATGGACACAACGAAGCGGACGAACCAAGATTTACACAGCCCGATTTGTATCGACGTATTGCCAGGCATCCAAAAGTCCGTGAGGTCTACAGTAAGAAACTCGTTGAGTCCGGAAGTTTGACTGAAAAAGAAACGACCGAAATAGAGGATGAATTTAAACAGTACCTTGTCGATCGTCTTGAAAAAGCAAAACAACAGGAAACCGCTTCTGTGACTTCATTTTTGAAAGGAGTCTGGTCCGGAGTCCGAAGAGCGGAAAAAAAGGATTTTGATGTATCTCCGCAAACAGGTGTTGCAGAAAATAAATTTTTGGAAATCAGCGAGCGGGTGACGGATTTGTCACGAAATGGAAGTTCGGACTCTAATTTGAAATTCTTTGCGAAAATCCAAAAGCTCTATCAAAACCGCCGCAAAATGGTTGCAGAAGATAAACAACTTGATTGGGGAATGGCAGAAACTATGGCATATGCGGTTTTGGTCACAAACGGGACTCCTGTCAGACTAAGTGGTCAGGACAGCGGCAGGGGAACATTTGCCCACCGTCATGCAATAATCACCGCGGAGGACAACACCAAACACGTTCCTCTGAACCATATTTTTGATGGACAGGCACCGTTTGAAGTTTACAATTCGTTTCTCTCAGAATATGGAGTTCTGGGTTTTGAATACGGATATGCTTATGCCGCTCCGACTTCTTTAACAATTTGGGAGGCGCAGTTTGGGGATTTTGCAAATGGAGCACAAATTATAATTGATCAGTTTATTGCATCATCTGAAACAAAATGGCATAGGATGAATGGCGTGGTGCTCCTGTTGCCGCACGGACATGAGGGGCAAGGATCGGAACATTCATCTGCGCGAATAGAACGCTTTCTCATTCTTTGTGCGAAAAATAATATGCAGATCATAAACTGTACAACTCCTGCAAATATCTTTCATATTTTGCTGCGCCAAATGGCTTACCCGTTTCGAAAACCGCTGGTTATATTTACACCAAAAAGTTTGCTGCGTCACCCTTTGTGTGTGAGTCCGCTCGATGATTTTCTGGAAGGAACTCGCTTCCAGGAAGTCATTGATGATCAAATTTTGGATGCAGAATCTGTCCGGAAAGTTTTGTTTTGCAGTGGTAAAGTGTATTATGATTTGCTTGATCGTCAGCAAAAAAAGGATGTCAGCGACATTGCGATTGTGCGTTTGGAACAGCTTTACCCTTTTCCTGAAAAACAACTGCGCTCGATATTTAAACGTTATACGAAAGCAAAACAATGGCGTTGGGTGCAGGAAGAGCCGGAAAATATGGGTGCGTGGAGTTTCGTTTTGCGTACATTCCTTAAAGCAGGTAACAGTCTGGAACTTGTTGCACGTGAAGCAGATAGCTCGCCTGCGGTCGGTTCGCCAAAACTGCACGTAAAACAACAGGAAAATCTTGTGCGAAGAGCATTTGAGGATTAACACAGTTTTGCATTCTCTCAGATTCATCATTATTTACTAACCCATTTAAAGGTCTCTTTTATGTCTATTGTGGAAATAAAAATTCCGAGTCCCGGAGAATCAATCACTGAAGTTGAAATCGGCAGTTGGTTCAAAACAGATGGTGATTATGTCAAACTTGACGAAACAATTTGCGAAATTGAAACCGACAAGGCGACCTTACCTCTGATTGCGGAAAGTGATGGTGTACTGAAAATTTTGCTGCATGCAGGAGAAATCGCGAATGTCGGTGATGTGGCCTGTTCGATTGATACTGCTGCCGCGAAGCCGAAATCTGTTTCAACCAAAATATCCAGAGATTCTTCCGAAAAATCAACTGTTGAGGATAAATCAGTTGCGAATGCGGATTCCTATGCAGAAGGACATCCCTCACCAGCCGCAAGAAAAATGATGGCTGAACAAGGTTTAACAGGTGTTTCCGGAGAAGGTCCAGGAGGGCGGATTACAAAACAGGATGTGCTTCAACATGCTCAACAAGTTCCTGAATCTGTTGCTTCAACTACGGTATCAAAACAGGCGCCGCCACCTGTTGTTTCCGCTTCCAGAAATATAAAGAGGGAACGATTGTCCCGATTACGTAGAAAACTTGCGGAACGTCTGGTTGCGGTAAAAAACGAAACTGCAATGTTGACGACTTTTAATGAAGTTGATATGCACGCAATTATTGAGTTACGCAGTCAGTGCAAAGAAACGTTTCTGGAAAAATACGATGTAAAATTGGGCTACATGAGCCTTTTTACCAAAGCTTGTACAGAAGCATTGAGGGACTTTCCGGCAGTAAACGCGCAGTTGGATGGAGAAGAAATAGTTTTTCACGACTATGTTGACATGGGAATTGCCGTTAGCGCGCCCAAAGGTTTGATGGTTCCGGTAGTTCGAAATGCGGAATCATTGACACTGGCACAAATTGAAATGGAAATCGGCAGGCTTGCTAAACGCGCCCGTGACAACAAACTCAGTATAGACGAAATGGCAGGCGGAACCTTCTCTATCACAAACGGCGGAGTTTTCGGTTCGATGCTTTCAACTCCAATTCTGAATCCTCCGCAAAGTGCAATTCTGGGAATGCACAATATCGTTGATCGGCCAATGGCAGTAAACGGAAAAGTCGAGATTCGTCCCGTAATGTATTTGGCCTTGTCATACGATCACCGCATTGTCGATGGCCAGCAATCGGTGAGTTTTTTAGTTCGTGTAAGAGAATATCTGGAAAATCCGACAAGGATGCTTTTGGTTTAAAAAAGGCACTGAGGCAGAAAAAAGGCACTGAGGCACTTAGACACGAAGTATGAGCTAAGATCAAGATGGGAACGATAAACACATTTCGTGATTTGATTGTTTGGCAAAAATCTATGGATTTGATAACACAGATCTATCGAGCATACGGAAAATTTCCAAAGAGTGGAGTTTTATGGTTTGGTTTCACAGTTACGCCGTTGTGCAGTTTCAATTCCAAGTAATATTGCAGAAGGGTATGGACGAAGATCAACCAAGGATTATATTCGTTTTCTGCAAATTTCAGTAGGTTCATTATATGAGTTACAAACTCAACTGGAAATTGCGAAAAACTTAGAATACCTTTCTGAGCATGAATTCAACGGCCAATATGAAACAACTCGAGAAATAGAACGAATGCTGCTATCTCTGATTAGCAAAATCAAAAGGGCTAGTTGAATTTAGTGCCTTAGTGCCTTAGTGCCTAATCAAGTAATGCCTTAGAACCTTTTTTACTTTCTCTCAATATAAAAAACAATGCCTGAATTTCAAACAACAATAATCGGTTCCGGTCCAGGAGGATATGTTGCCGCGATCCGCTGTGCGCAGTTGGGGATGAAAACCGCAATCATTGAACGCTATCCTACGTTGGGAGGAACATGCCTCAATGTAGGCTGTATTCCTTCAAAAGCACTGCTGGATTCAAGTGAGCATTTTGAAAACGCCAACAAGCATTTTGAGGCACATGGAATAAAGGTGGAAAAGATTGAGCTCGATTGGCCGCGGATGCGTCAGCGTAAGGACGAAGTGATAGAGCAGACTTGCGTGGGGATTCAGTTTTTGATGAAGAAAAATAAAATCAGAGTTATTAACGGACATGCCACTTTTAAGGACAAACAAACGATTTCTGTAATTGGGGCAGACGGGGCCGAGGAAACAGTGAGTACAGAGCGTGTTATCATTGCGACGGGTTCCAAACCATCCAGTATTCCAGGAGTGGTTTGTGATAAAAAGCGTATCATAACCTCCACCGAAGCCCTGAGTTTGGAAAAGGTTCCGGAAAAACTAATTGTGATTGGCGGAGGCGTAATCGGGTTGGAACTAGGTTCTGTTTATGCCAGACTTGGCACAGAAGTTCAGGTAGTGGAATTCCTTGATCGCCTTATTCCAGGAATGGATTTTTCGCTTGCAAAAGAAATTCAACGGATTTTAAAAAAACAGGGTATGAAATTTTTTCTCAGCCATGCGGTTCAAAATGTGAGTGTTAAAGGAGAAGGCGTAAAGGTGGTTGCAAAAAACAAAAAGGACGAAGAAGTAGAATTCCGCGGAGATTATTGTTTGGTCGCAGTTGGACGCCGGCCTTACACGGACAATCTAGGTTTGGAGAACATTGGTGTTTCTCTAGATGAACAGGGGCGCATTCCGGTTAACGAAAATTTGGAAACAGCAGTTCCCGGAATTTATGCAATTGGTGACGTGGTGGCAGGAGCAATGCTGGCACACAAAGCAGAAGAAGAAGGAACGTTTGTGGCAGAAACGATGGCCGGTCAAAAACCGCATATCAATTACAAAGCAATTCCGGGCGTGCTTTACACATGGCCGGAGGTGGCGGGTGTTGGATTTACCGAGGATGAATTGAAGGCTGAAAATTACAACTACAAAACCGGCAGTTTCCCTTTTAAGGCACTTGGACGCGCCCGTGCATCGATGGATACAGACGGATTTGCAAAAGTTCTGACGGATAAGGAAACCGACGAAATATTAGGTATTCATCTGGTTGGCGCACGTGCCGCAGATTTAATTGCGGAAGCAGTTGTTGCGTTGGAATATCGCGCCAGTGCGGAAGATATTGCCAGGATGTCACATGCGCATCCGACATATGCGGAAGCGATCAAAGAAGCAATGCTGGACGCCACAGATAAACGTTCGATTCACATGTAGTGACAAAAAGTAATGCCAGTCGATGACAACAGGGCTACGCACCGAATATTGATTGTTGACGATATTGAGGACAACTGTGTTTTGATTGAAGACCATCTGCGGCGTAAATTGAAGTGTGAGTTTCGTAAGGCTTCGTCGGGCAAGGAAGCGTTGAAAATTCTGGATAACTGGCGTCCGGACTGCATTTTGATGGATATTATGATGCCGGAAATGGACGGTATTGAGGCCACGAAACGCATCAAAATGATTCCTGTATGTCACGATATTCCTGTTTTGATGGTTACCGCCAAACAGGAAATGAAATCCTTTGAGGACGCTTTTGATGCGGGAGCAGTGGATTATATTTACAAGCCCATTGATCGAACCACTTTAGTGGCTCGTGTAAAATCTGCGTTGCGCAGCAAAGAAGATATTGATCGAATCAAAGAACTGAATCAGGAGTTATTTCAAAAAAAAGAGGAGCTTAGCAATTTTTCACACACGGTCAGTCATGATCTGAAATCTCCAATTGTAGGTGCCGCCAGCCTCTATGATTTATTTCTGTACCGGATTAAGAATGAATATCCGCAAATTGTTGAGGATGAAAGTATAAAAGATATTCTGGAGCGAATTCCGCAGACATTCCATAAAATGCTGGATTTCATCAATACGCAACTTGATTACGCAGAAGCAGGGCAAGTAATTGGGGAATTGGAGTCAGTTTCAATGGAGAAACTAATCAGGACTGTGATAGTAAATTTTGAGTATGCGGAACGTGAAGGAATGGTCAGTTTTGGCAAACTTCCGGAAATGCCTGAAGCACGGTGTGATCCAATCCGGATGCTGAAAGTTTGGCAAAATCTGATTGCAAATTCCATCAAATACAGGGGTTCAAGAAATCCGGTGCAAATCGAATTTGGTGGAGACGAAAGTGCAGGCACGGTTAAATATTGGATACGTGATAACGGTCCCGGAATAATTCAGAAATTTCAGGATAAAGTGTTTGAAACAAATGCGCGCTTGAATTACGATGTAGAAGGTTACGGATTTGGCTTGGCCACAGTTAAAAAAATTGTCGAAGCACATGGCGGCAAAATTTGGATTGATGCTGAAATCACAGATGGAGCATGCTTTGTTTGTGAACTTCCACACGAATCAGTGAATATTGAGTGAAATATGGAAAATCAGGAAAGCAAAACTAAGATAATAAGGACTAAATCAAAAAAGCTTGTGCGAAACTTATGGCCTTTTGCAAAAAAAGAAAAACCTGTTTATAACCTTAAGACCATTAAAATCCCCAGAACAACTGGGCGTGCCCTGAAAATATTGGTAATGCTTATACGCACACCTGGAATTCGTATGCTCCTCATTCCGCTGCTTTTGCGTCAGGCGGGTCTGCCAAGTTTACGAAAAAGCAAAGTTGAAGATAATCCTGTGATGGAGCCGTTCCATCCTGTGGATAGTAAAATTAATTCTGCAGACGCAAAAAAATCAATCAAGCAGTTTATTGATTCAGTAGATAAGAAACGACCAGCTTTAACTGCCGCTAAGAACGCCATTTCCGCAAAGCAAAGTCTTTTTCAGCCGGAAACGTCAGCCGATTTTCATCAGGCTTATCTGGAAGGAAAAACAACTCCTGTAGATGTTGCCATGCGTTTGCTGGACATCATTCGCAGTATTGAAGAAAGCGCTGTGCCCTTACGTCCGTTTATCGCATGGGAAGAAAAGGAATTGATGCGGCAGGCAAAAGCTTCAACTGAGCGTTATGAACGCGGTGAATCATTGGGGATCCTGGATGGTGTTCCGGTTGCCGTAAAAGATGAGCTGGATATGTTGCCGTTTCCGACAATGGTCGGTACCAAATTTTACAACAAAAAAGCACCTTTAAAGGATGCAACCAGTGTTGCCCGCCTACGTTCTGCAGGGGCACTGATGGTGGGTAAAACCAATATGCACGAAATTGGTATTGGAGTCACCGGACTCAATATCCATTATGGAACAACAAGAAATCCGCATCATTTAGATCATTATCCAGGAGGATCTTCAAGCGGTTCCGCTGCCGCTGTTGCCGCAGGATTGTCGCCAATTGCGCTTGGAATGGATGGTGGCGGATCAATCCGGATTCCTGCCAGTTTGTGCGGTGTTGTCGGTTTAAAAACAACCTGGGGCCGAATCAGTTCTGCCGGCGCTGCTCCACTTTCCTGGAGTATTTCGACACTTGGTCCAATAACTTCCACGGCTAATGATGCCGCCCTGGCCTATTCTTTTCTTGCCGGACCTGATCCCAAACAACTACTTACGCAAAATCAACCACCTGTTGAATTGCGGGATTTTGGTGACGCAAATTTGACAGGAGTAAAACTGGGTAAATTTTCAGCGTGGTTCAATCATGCGTCTGCGGATATTGTTAAAAATTGTGAACGAATGCTGGATGCTTTTATATCACAAGGAGCTACCGTAGAGGAAATTGAAATTCCTGAATTGAATGAAGCACACATGGCGCACATAGTCACGATTGTGACCGAAATGCTGACTTCACTGCAAGCGCATTTTAAAACGTTTCGACAACCTTTTGGATTGGATGCATTGCTTAATCTCACCCTTGCGAAAGAGTTTAGCGGGAGTGATTATGTAAAAGCTCAGCGGATACGTGCCCAACTGATAAGAAACTTAACCCAAATATTTCAAAACGTTGACGCGATTGTAACTCCGACAACAGCCTGTACTGCTCCTCCTATTCTGCCGGATTCTTTGACTCATGGAGAATCAGATCTCAGTACATTAACGGAGTTGATGCGTTATGCTCCGGAAGCAAGTATTGGCGGCTTTCCCGCGATTTCATTTCCGGTAGGATACGACGCAAAGGGTTTGCCGGTGGGAATGCAGATAATGGGACGTCCCTGGGAAGAATCTTTTTTGTTGCGGATGGCAAAAACCTCAGAACAGTTTTTTGCGCGTAAACCACCGATGATGCGCTTCTCACTTTTGCCAAGTTAATCCGGAATGATGCTGTAATGCAGGTGATTCTTCTTTTAATTATTTCGGAAAAGTCTTGTTTTAACTCCGGAATGACAGCTAAAATAAGAGGATTGGTTTGGGCCAGTAGCTCAGTTGGTTAGAGCTGACGACTCATAATCGTCCGGTCGCAGGTTCAAGTCCTGCCTGGCCCACCAATAATTTGATGCTTTGCGGGAATTGAACTTTTTTAAAAGTTTTTTGGAATCCACTTAGTTGTCTTTCATTCCGGATTTTCTTTTGATCCAGCCATTTCATGCCCTCATTTCATCCGCAGTAACTGTAATGTGACGTTGGAAAGTGTTGTCTTCATTGTGACAAGACTTATGCTTAATCATGTCAAGAAACTATCGATAACCAGCAAAAATGAAATCACAAAAATCCATCGTATTTCTCGGAGTTATAATAGCTTTCATGGTTTTTTCCTGTAAAATGAATTCCAATGAAATTTCAATTGCAGGCAAATATTGTGATGACTGGGCCACCAAGGATGCAAATGGTTACCGTTTTTCAAACAATGTCTGGGGAAAGGGTTCTTACCAGAATGGGGTAGATTACACTGCTTGTATAACTGTAACAGATGACTACCCCGCAGGAACTTTTATTGAATGGAGTTGGCCCTCGACTAATGGTGGTGTACGTGCGTATCAGGAAGTCTATGTTGGTCGAAAACCGTGGGATTCAAAAGGTACAGAAAATTCACCATTTCCAATCCAAATCAATAATCTGAAACAATTCAAGGTTGAATTTGATTTGGAAAGAAGTTATTCATCTAACGGCTTTAACATTGCTTTGGAGAGTTGGTTGTCTAATGATCCTGATGGAGGACAATCTGCCATCACAGATGAGGTCATGATCTGGTTACACGAAGGTAGTGATCCTAGTCCATCAGGCGGAAATGGAAACTCTGCAAATTTAGCGCTGACACCATCTCATGCCGTTTGGCGAAATGCAAACCACAGTGGTTGGGACTATTCCGCAGTAGTTTTTGACACAGATTATCTTAGCGGTACAGTAGATCTGAAGCTTGTGCTTGATGAATGGAAAAGACTTGGTTGGGTTACAGGTGAGGAATATATCCTTGATCTGGAGTTGGGCGCAGAGGTTGTTTATGGAGATGGCAGTTTAACTATAAAAAAGTTCATCGTAACTGCAAATTAATTTAAAGCATACTTAAGTTTATGAAAAAAAATGTTTAATCCTGTTGTTTAGAATTTGGCTGTCTATTTTCAGTTTTAAGAAATTTATTCATCATAATCCATAAGAAAAAATAATCTTCAAAAAACAAATATGAAAATCCGTTTTTTCTTAATTGTGTTGATTCCAACTTTTTTGCTCACCTCAACAGTCGGTATTTATTTATTAGAATACATTCTGTCTGGGAATGAAGAGAGCCCCTACAGTTCAGTATTCGATTCTCTATGGTGGACAGTGGTGACGTTTACCACAGTCGGCTATGGTGACATGTCACCTGTAACTATTCCGGGAAGAATATTTACTTTTATGGTAATGGCGGCGGGTCTAATCAATTTTTCAATTGTTGTGTCATTGGTGACAGACAAGTTTCAGCAGTATCGCTCCGGACGTGACCGCGGTCTGGACTCTATAAAAATAAAAAGGCATGTGTTGATCTGTTCGGATGATCCAACCTGGATGCTGGAAATAATTTCGCAGAATAAACAATTTGTTGAAAAAGACAGAGTTGTGTTGATCTCTCCAAAAGGTGAGCATCCGCTGCTGGCAACTTCTTATAATAACTTGAAATGGGTCTCTGGAGATGCTTTTGATCTAAACGTTTTAAGGAAGGCATCAGCATCAAAAGCGAAAATTGCCTATGTTTATTTTAAAGAAAACAGTTTTGCCCTGATGACAGTTTTGCAACTCGAAACTTTGAGTGAAGGAAAAATTGTAACTCAAGCACAGTACGTTGGCCGAGAATTCAGAAAATATTTTGAGGATGTAGGATGCGATCATGCTTTGGATCCATACGATCTTTATGTACCATTGATGCTGTTAGCTTTTCATTCACAAGGAGCACCTGAATGGATCAAAGAAGTGATCAATTGCTCACAGGGACACATAATCACTGCCAGTAAACCGGATCCAGCACACATCGGTGGAACATGGCTGGAGCTCATAAAAAAGAAAAAACAGAAACACGGAATTATGCCTCTTGCGGTTGTTATTGATGAAGTAGTGCTGATCAATCCGGATTCCTCATTTGAAATTCCTAAAGGTTGTTTAATTATGCAAATAGAACCGCCTTTAGCACGCCCAAGAGGTGATCTGGAAGAACACGCGATTGATGTAATCGGAATGGACGAAATTGGTCTTGATGGTCACATTTTGATTAGCTCAGACAATCAGGTTTTTATCAATCGCTGCTTGCTTGAAATGAGTCAAAGAAATCAACAGGAGAAAATCGTTGTGCTTTCAGATATTCCAATGTTCGAGGAAATTCCAAGCAATTTGGAAGTTGAGTGGATTGAAGGAGATTCAAACTCGGAAAAATCTTTTCTGGAGGCCAGATCAAGTGAGGCGAAAGTAGCACTGATAGATCATTCCGATGATGGACAGAACCTTATGTCTGTCCTGCGGTTGGAACAGGCAACGGATGGCGAGGTGTTTACTATTGCTACTTATCACAAAGAAGATTTTGATCAACAACTCTTTAAAGTGGGTTGCGATTATTGCCTGGATCCGGAAGAGTTGATTGCTCCCATCCTTTCCCAATCAGCTTTAAATCCGGGATTAGGCACTCTGATTGAAGAAATTATTTTGGAGGAATCAACTACTCAGAGTCTGCATGTACGTCATTTAAGCCAGGAATGGGAAGCAAATAGTTGGCTCGCGACAATTTTGGATTTGAAGTCAAAAGAAGAAGAACTGCTTGTAGGTTTGATCCGCAGTCAGACTCAAAAACTCCTGGTTAATCCTAATCCGGAACTTAAGGTAAATCCTGGTGATCGCTTAATTTATATCGCACCGGTGAAAGTTGCCGCTCAGCAAAAAGGTTTTGAGGAGGATTTCAATGATGAAACAGACGGTGCCCAAGTTGAAGTTAAACCTTCAGCAGAGGCAGAAAAATTGTTCCGCAGAGGACTGAAGTTGATCAAAAACGAAGAAGATTATGAGGAGGCATATAACTGTTTTCATCAAGCAGCAATTCAGGACCATACTCGTGCAAAATATAATCTTGGACTGATGAATTTTAATGGAAAAGGTGTGACCAAAAATTTGGATGAATCATATCACTGGTTCCGTGAAGCGGCAAAATACGGGAATGAGAATGCAAGAAAAGCACTTAAAAGTACCAGGGTTTTGAGAAAAATAAAAATGGATACTACTGAGCATGATGTTCCTGAGTTTGATGTTGAATTAGTTGGCCGAATGACTGAAAAACAATTGTTTTGGTTTGCCGGTGCTGTTGTTGCGATGGTTATGGCAGACGAACACATAGATCTTCATGAACGATCATTTCTGCATTCTGCGATCCGTATGGTGAAGGATAAGAAGAAAATTCAGGAGTTGGAAGAGTATATTCTACGTTGGCAGACGCCCCCGATTGAAGCGATTAAATTCAGCAAAAAAGAGAAGGGAAAACTGCTTGTGATTCTACTCAATATTGCTACTGTTGACAGGAGTTTTGATGAGAGGGAAGAAAAGTTGTTGTATGAAATTGCAGCAGCAATAAATGTTCCTGAAGATCAAATAGAAAATTTGATCAAGCTTGGACACAAGCGTGTAGAACAGTTCCGGGCAAATCAACTCCGTGCACCGAATGTGCGGGCAAGAATTTGACAAGAAAAAATCTCAAGGTCATTGCTGAACCTTGAGATGCTAATCTTGAAAAATTAGACCAACTTGAATATTTCTCCCAAACCATCTCTGATGGAACGAGTATCCTTCCAGTGATTACTTCCTTCTTCCACAAAAGACTCAGGAGCCGGCTTGTCAATTTCTTTAGCAAAAACTTTTCTGAATGTTTTTGAGGCAAGGTGGTCAGTCTGAATAACGTAGCGTGCCCCACTTTCGTATAGTTTCAGGGAATCCTCATGAGAGGCTGTGACCGCTAAAACAGGAAGGTCGGGAGCTTGACCTTTAATGAAACCGACAAGCTCTACATCCGCATCAACGTCACTTCCAGTACAGGAAACAATAACCTTTGCCGCACTTAGTTTGTACTCTTTCCACACATTCGGATCTGTTGGGTCTGCATAAACAGGGTCAATATTAGAATCCTGGCGTGCCTTAAAATAATCAATTATTTCCGGATCACAGTCTATCAATAAAACACGCTCTCCTTTAGGTTCATAAAGTTCACCTATTGCTTGTGAAACTTCGTTAAACCCAAGTAGTACAACATGGTCTTTCAAAACAACATTTTGCTTAGTTTCCAGTTCTGCCGCAGAAATATCACGGTTCAAGAAAGCGACTAAGCCTTTAAAAGAATTGTAGAGTCTTGACTGAACTGCATGCCCCATGGCAGAGAAAAAGAGAGAAAGCAGAATTACCGCAATCACAATCGCAAAAAGACGATCATTGAAAACGGTTGCTTTCCAAGCCAACAAAGCGACTATAATTGAAATTTCTGAAGACTGGTTTAAGGTTGTGCCGATGAAAAATGCGGTGCGCCCTTTGAGCTTTACCGCATATCCGGTGATAATTAAAAAAACCGGTTTGATAAAAACGACCAACAGAAGAAGTGGAATTATTGCACCAAGGTTGTTGGAAAAGTTTGCTGATTTTATGGTTGCCATTTCAACACCAAGTGTCAGGAAAAACAATGCTCCACCGAATGATTTCAGTGGTCCAACCTTGTCCTCAATGTCCAGTCTATAGGGTAGATTTCCAACAGAAATTCCGGCAAAGAAAGCACCTGCTTCCGGAGAAATACCGATGTATCCGCAAATCGCCGCAATTCCCATACAGTATCCGAGTGCGCTGACAAAGAGGAGTTCTGACGAGCGTAACAAATAACGCACAACAGGTTCCAGCACAACTTTGGAAAGAATCATGAGAATAACAACCAACAGCACCAATTCTTCTGTCAACCAGAGATTGAAAACCATGGTTTCTTTGTGCATGTTAAATGAGGAAAAGAGGTCTGAGGTTTCGGAATATTGGCTTACAATTCCGGTTGCACTTAACTTTGCAATGAGAACCATTGCAGCCAGAGAACTTAGCACAGTGATTCCGGTTGAAATTTGTCCCTGCAGAGATTCTTCCGCACCACTATTTTCAAGGGCGGCAGCAACCAAGATGCTGGAAGGAACTGCAAGACAAAGCGCCAAATAGATGCTTTCACTAAAACCATCTGTTCCCGCAAATTGAACCGCGGCCCAAAAGAAAAGCAGAAAACCCAGACCCATATAACCGACTCCATTGACCAGAATCAAATTCAGGCGTTTGGTAATATCCTTCAGATTGAATTGCAAACCGGCCATGAAGAGAATCAGCACAATGCCAATTTGCTGAAATCCGCCAAGAATGGAACGAATCCCGCTGTAATGTTCATTGAGCTCATCCAGTGTGGTTTCCGGAAGTCCGGCGACACTGGCCATGATGTAGCCCATGATCACAAAAGCAAGGATATTAGTTTGCTTTAGTTTTGTCAGTAATATCGTCAACAGCATTGCACCGCCGAGCATTAGTCCCAGGGGCTTAATGAACCAACCGCCACCTCCCGCATATGCAGGAAATGCTGCGAAAAGTCCAACAGCAAATATTGCCGAAAATCTGTAGAAAAGTGATTTAGTCATGAGACCTCTTGGTAATGTTGTTTTGCGTTTAATCAAGCTTTGGCAAAAGCGTCGCCTAGACCCTCTTGCAATTTTTTTGTTTCTGAAAGATGGCTTTCACCAACTGTACGGAAAGCGTCTTTAAGTGGTTTGCTGACTTCAATTTCAAAAATTTCTCGGAACGACTTTGCCGCCAGGTACTCGGTTTGAATTACATAACGCGCACCAGCTTCATACAATTCCAAAGTTTCTTCATGAGAGGATGTTGCCGCAATAAAAGGAACGTCTGGTGCTTCCTTTTTGAGCCAGCGGGAAATCGCCATTTCTGCTTCCTGACCGCCATCCATACAGGAAATCACAATTTTTGCTTTGTTAAACGCTAAATCTTCCCACACATCAGGATCGGCCATATTGGAGTAATGTGCATGGATGTTGCTGTGTCCATGCTGATTTTTAAAATAATCTGTGATGTCCGGATCAAGATCGAGTAGCAAAACCTGTTGTCCACGCTTTGCATAGAAATCCGCAATTTCGATTGCTAATTCGTTATATTCCATAATGACTACATGACCATCCATCTCAAATTCTTCTGATCCGGATTCTTCCGCAGCAGTAGATCGTCCATCCATGAAGCTCAGTGTTTTGGCAAATGCACCATAAATAGGATCAAGAAATTGGTGTCCCAATGAAGAAAAGAAAAATGAAATCAGAACTACCAAAGTTATTACTATAAAGAGATGTGGATCAAAGAGCTTGTACTGCCAACATAGCACTGCCAGCATCAACGAGAACTCTGAACTTTGATTAATGATGGCACCCATCAGAAATGATGGTTTTCCATTCAATCGGCTCAGGTAACCCAAGAGTAACATCAAGGGGATTGTTAAGACTACTACCAATACCGCAAGTATAAATCCTTCTGCTAAACCACCGAGCATTTGTTCCGGTTTCAATTCGGAAATATCAAAACCCAAACCCATAAAAAAGAGAATAATGCCAAAGGCTTTCAGTGGTTCTACTTTATCTTCAATCTCATGTCGATATGGAAGAGCCGCCAGAGTTGCTCCCGCAAAAAAGGCACCGATTCCGGAAGAAAAATGGATTACTTCGCAAAGCGCTGCCACTCCCATTCCGTAACCTAAAGTTCCTATGAAGAGTAACTCACCTGATTTCGCAAAGAATTTAAACAGAGGATTAAGCAGATACTTGGTCACAAAATAAAGAACAATTGCCAGTCCAATCATTTTCCCAAAAATCATCGCAACTTCCACACCTAAAGAGGCGCCGCCGACTTTGTCAGGATTCAAGCTGCCGAGAATGGCGAGTGCAACCACTGCCACAATATCCTGTAGTACCATCAAACCGAGTGCAACTTGGCCGTGCTCCTGTCCAATTTGGCCTGTGCTTTTGAGAGTTCCAATGACCAGAATAGTGGAAGACAAAGTGAGACAGAGCGCGAAATAAATTAAAGCAGGTGTAGCGTTTTCTGCCGGCAGTCCTGCGGCTACCATATAATCCGTGTCAATGCCAACGTACAAAAGTCCCAATGCCGCACTGATGCCGAATAGACCAATGATCTGGCCAAATCCGTTGATGATCAGCAGTTTCCAGCGTTTAATCAATCCGGGAATATCAACTTCCATTCCGGCCATAAAAAGCAAAAGCGTAATTCCGATATCTACAAACGCGGTCATCACATCTTTGTTGATTACTTCTCTTACACCAAAGATTCCACCTAAAACTCCGACAATAATGAATGCAAATAAACTCGCTTGTTTTGCGTAGCTCAAAATAATTGCAACCACGGCAGCCGCCAAAAGCATTGCGCCCAAGGGTTCAATCAAGCTGTTGCCTCCGCCGCTTCCGCTTCCGGCAAATACAGGGAACCCAACCAATAACATTATGAGGGCAAAGACCCCGTGACGCATATTTTTCATTAGAATTACTCCGAAGTTATGTTTTCCAAGCTTGAAGTTCAAATTAACTCAAGTACTTAGCGAAAATATTTTATATATCTTTTGCCGTTAGATTGTCACACGTTCAGCATGAAATACAAGCCAAAAGTGCAATCTAATTCTAGCTTGACGTATTATAACGTCAACTTAATTTAGCTAAAAAACTATTCTACATGCAAAAAACAGGAAATGTTTTTAGCCGCAGATTATTTTAATTCAATTCAAAGTCCAAAATAAAAATAAAATTGAAGCAAAGAAGTTTCTTCTGCGAAGCTTACTGAAAAATTAATTCAGGAAAAGACCAGGAAGTTTCCTTTTCATAGGCACGCGCCGTACGAAACAAAAGAGCTTCCTCAAAAGGCGGTGCTACTAACTGAAAACCTGTCGGCAAACCGTTATCAGTCTGTCCCGCAGGTACCGACAAAGCCGGGAGTCCGAGGTAATCAAAAGGGCGTGTGCAATGTCCGAGCTGACTGAGATATTCGATGAAGCCAGGATTGGCTTGGATGTTTGATTCAGCCAAAGTCGGCACCGGAATTGGAACAACTGGTGTGTGCAGAACGTCCACTTTAGTAAAAACGGTTTGCAGAAATTCTTTCAAAACCACTTTACGTAATTTTAGTGCTTCAAGATAATCAATCGCGGAAAACAACGAACCTGTCAAAAGACGTTCACGGGTTTGTGAACCATAATCATCTGCTCTCTGCTTCAACCAATTTGCATGGGCGGAACTGCTCTCAGCGCCTGCGATTATATTTGCCAGGTCGTTGCAAATTTCAAAACTTTCCGGAAGCGGAATCGGCACTATTTCAGCTCCTGCGCTGCGAAAAACGGCCAAACTCTTTTCCATTTCCCTAAGTACCTCAGCATGTACAACATCTAAAAATCCGCAAGGTCCGGAACCGTACGTTGTTGGAACACCAATTTTTAAACCAGTTATTCCGGATTCCAGTTCAGCAAGAAAATCAGTTTCCGGATTTAAAGCGGAGGTTGTGTCGATTGTGTCTGAACCTGAAATGATATTTGTGAGAAGTGCACAATCCTCGACGGTTCTGGTGAGTGGACCAATGTGATCCAGAGAAAAGGACAGCGGCATTGCGCCATAACGGCTTACGCGGCCGTATGTTGGCTTCATCCCTACAAGTCCGCAGCATGATGCCGGAAAGCGGATTGAACCTCCGGTATCGGAACCAAGCGATCCGTAACTCAAGAAACTCGCTACCGCTGCGGCCGGACCACTTGAAGAACCTCCAGGAATGTATTCCGGATTCCACGGATTTCGAACATCACCTGTAATTTCGTTGTGACCGGTCAGTCCATAAGCAAATTCAACCATGTTCAAACGCCCAATATCCAGCGCTCCCGCCTGATCCAGTTTGAGCAAAACTGTGGCTGTAACTTCCGGTTTGTATTCCTCACATATTTTTGAACCGCATGCCGTAATTTGTGCGTTACGGTAAAACATGTCTTTGTGCGAAAGCGGAACTCCGTGAAGCGAACCGCGTGAATTTCCGGAAGCTAATTCCATATCTGCCTGCTGGGCATCGTACAGAGCTTTTTCCGGAAAAATACGGGCCAGGCAATTCAGTTTGGAAGCATGATTTTCAAGTTGTTCCAAACTGTTCCGTACAACTTCCAGTGAAGACACCTTTCGTTTGGCGATTGCTTCGGAGACATTACTCAGACTCATCCGCGACAAAGCTTCATCAGCCATTCCTTTCCTCCGGCTTCAACTTTGTTAAATTCCAGTCAACAAGAACTTTTTCAAAATCTGCAGGTTCTGCTTCAAATGACAAACGATGCAGAAAAACGGTTTTAGTTTCAGTGAGAATTTTTGCAGATTTTAAGGCAGACTCAACTTCCGGAACATCAGCATTCCGCTCAAAAAAAGCAGACCATTTGTGTCGCATCGTTTTTATGGGGAAGGAATGAAAACTCAGATTTAGTGCCGGGAATTTTGGTAAAGCGCAATGATGCTCTTGCAATCATTCTGCCGGTTGCCGGGTTAAGCCAAGACCTAACCCGACATGTCTCTCAGTCGTTTTTAAGAATAAAAACGACTAGCTGGAAGGAACCTTGGAGATAATTCCTTTGACGTAGAACATCATACCTAGCATCTCGCCATCACTTAAGGCTTTGGTAACGCGAGTTCCATCCTGCTTGGTAAATCCATGGCCGAAAACATCCATGGCACCGCTCAGAATTCTTCCCTTTTCCCTGTTCATTTGGACAATCAGGGATTGAGGAACATCCGGATGAAAACTAGTCAGACCGACAATTCCGCTGTCAAGTCCCCACCAGTCAGCACTGGATTTCCAGGTTCCATTTTCCACAGCTTTTACGGCCGCAAGATAATAGACATCCCAGTTCCAGACTGCCGCGGTCAAATGCGCTTCTTTACCATAGATGGCCATGTCCGTATCATTTCCAATGGCATAAACTCCATTCTTCTTGGCAGTTTGTACCGTTGCGGCGGAATCGGCCATGGTGACAATTATGTCCGCGCCATTGTCAATGAGCGCCTGTGCCGCGTCACTTTCTTTGGCAGGATCGAACCAACTGTTGATCCAGAGCACTTCCACCTCAATATTTGGATTTACTTGCTGCGCGCCCAGGGTGATAGCATTGATATGCCGGATGATTTCCGGAATCGGTTGGGAGCCGACAATGCCGATCCGTCCCTTTTTGCTCATTCCGGCGCCAATCATGGCGGCCAGATATTTTGCTTGATACATGCGTCCGAAATAGTTACCCATGTTTTTGCCCTGCTTAAATCCCGAGCAGTGCAGGAAGGTTTTGTCAGGAAACTGTTTTGCCACTTTCAAAGTGGGATCCATGTAACCAAAACTGGTGGTAAAAACTATGTCGTGTTTACGCGCCATTTTACGGATCACACGTTCTGAGTCACCTTCAGGAACAGACTCCACATAGCTCGTTTCGTGACCGGCAGCTTCGAGGGCTTTCCGTCCCAGATCATGAGCATAAGTCCATCCACCATCGCCGACGGGGCCGACATAAACGAAGCCAACACTGGGCTTTCCTGCCCAGGCGTAGCCGCCAACCATCAACAGAGTCAGGGAGACTCCAATTATTTTTGAAATTATTTTTCTCATTTTATCTCCTAGAGAAAGATTAAAAGAACCTCAAA
>Ga0208391_1000183_pt1 | contig 34672 bp, 36 predicted proteins | sample Knorr_S23_td_Bot_FD_185612 | JGI IMG/M metagenome (GOLD analysis project Ga0208391, IMG submission 185612) | Marine microbial communities from Southern Atlantic Ocean transect - Knorr_S23_td_Bottom_ad_3770_LV_A (SPAdes) (version 2) | ecosystem: Environmental > Aquatic > Marine > Oceanic | place... | reverse complement strand
GCTAAAAAAGTAACTAAAAAAACAGCAGCTAAAAAAGTAACTAAAAAAACAGCAGCTAAAAAAGTAACTAAAAAAACAGCAGCTAAAAAAGTAACTAAATCACAACGAACTAAAGTAATTTGTATTTCTCATAAAGAAGATTGTGATGGAATTAGTTCTGCTGCATTAATTCGACAAGCTTTTGGAGGTGATCAAATCTTGGTAGATTATCCTGGTCAAATGGAAGCATTCAACCAAGTAGTCTTAGATGAAAAATTAAAATCTTTATTCATTTGTGATTTAGGATTAAGCAAAAAAACACAAGATGAATTTATTGATATTATGACTCGACTTAGAAAAAATAAAGTCTCTGTAACTTACATTGATCATCATGATATTGATCCAACTGTTGTTACGTCATTAAAAAAACTCAAAGTAAAAGTTATTCATGATATCAATGAATGTACTACTGTTCAGGTTTACAATGCTTACACATCGAAATTAAATGATCATGCATCTTTTGTTGCAACCTGTGCTGCTATTACTGATTATATGGAGGATAGACCACTTGGTTCAAAATTACTCCAAATTTATGATAGACAATTTGCTTTGATTAGTGCAACTGTGATGACATATAATATTGTGGGACATCAAAGAGAACCTGATTATTTGCAATATTTAGTTGAAGAATTATCTGATTCAAAATTCCCTCATGATATTCCAAATACTTTTGAATTTGCACAAATTCAAGTGGAAAAATTATCTCAAATAATTGCTAAGGTCAAAAAAGGAATGAAAACTATGAGCAACCTTGGTCATATGGAAATTTTAGATTCTGGTGCAAGTGGTGCAGTTAATTTTGTCATGGGTTTATCTGGAAAAGATGTTGGTGTTGCATACAAAGAAAGAGTTGATCATGGAATTTATGCAGTTTCAGTTAGAGGATCTAAGAATTGTAAAGTTCATTTGGGTAGAATTGTGAATCTCCTGGCAACAAGTTTAGGTGGTTCTGGTGGAGGACATGATAAAGCATGTGGTGCTGTAGTTCCAAAACCAAAAATTAAAAAATTCATTACTGAATTAAATAAAAAAATAAAATAACTTTTTTATATATTGATCTTTTCTTTTTAAATCATTTTTATTTATTCTGAAAATTCAATTACAGCATCAATTTCGGTCATAGAATTTAGCGGTAAACATGCAACCCCTACTGCGATTCTAGAATGTTTTCCTTTATCTCCAAATATTTCGAAGAATAGATCTGATGCAGAATTAATTACTTTTGGGTGTTGGTAAAATTCTACATCTGAATTTACAAATCCTGAGAGTCTTACAACTTTTGTTACTTTATCTAAACTTCCAAGTTCTCTTTTAATTTGAGCTAAAAGATTGATTGCACACATTTTTGCTGATTTTTGAGCTGTTTCTAGATTGTCATCTGTAACTTTTCCTGTGAATAACACTTTGCCTTCTTCCATTGGAATTTGACCTGAGATGAATAGTAGATTCCCTGTCTTAATTGCAGGAATGTATGATCCTGCAGGAGTTGGTGGAATTGGAAGTGTAATTCCTAATGCTTTGAGTTTTTCTTCAATCAATACTGTATTGTTATTTGAGGCTGATTTTAGTTTTTACTAATTTTGATGTGAATTTTTTCTCCTTTGTTGGAGTTATTTTGATACACTGTTCTTGTTTTGTAGCCTTGCTTTTGCAAATATCCATCCAAAATTGAAACCCATGGCAATGAATGACCGCTGTTAAGTTTTGACTCTATTGTAATGTTTTTGGTATTTGCTTCAAAATTTACATGTCCTGAACATGTAATTTGAATAATTGCATCAATAATTTCAATAACATCATCTAATGATTTTAATTTTAAATTTATTCCATTTTTTTCTAATAACTTTATCATATCTAATTCTGGTTTTTTTGATATCATTGTGGAATTTAGAATATGCCTCAAACCTGTTTCATTAATAATTTTAATAATTTTATAAATTTCATGTGCTTCTGTCTTTGTCATATCTGCAACAACTTTAGTTTTGATTGAATTTTTCCAAATACTTGAAAATACTTTTTCTTGATGTATTCCTAAAACCTCTGTTGATGAAAAAATTGCACCTTTCCCATTATTGTTATTTATCATCAATAATTCTGTCTCATCAAAAATAAAACAGTTTTGAGCAATCTCTGATGTTTTAATTTCTACCCCGTCTGGAATGGCTTTATAAGATTCTGAACAAATTTGTGATGTTGACACAATTAATTTAATATCTAAATTTCTTCGAATCACTCCCAGCAATTGCTCCTTACACTCAGCTAATAACCCTAAACCACATTGATCTGTCATTATTTTAATTGATGATTTTGAACCATCAATCATAGTTTGAAGTTGAGTTAAAACTTTGTTTGTACTAATATGAAAATATCTTTTTTCTTCTGATCCTCTTGATTTTCTACTTTCTTCACTTGCTTTTTTTAAATTTGATACTAGCGTATTCATGGCATTAATTTTGTTAATTTGTTCATGAATTACTTCATCAAATGCATCTTCTGGTGAAATAGCTGTACACATTATTGGTTTACTTTTTGAAATTATAACTAATTTTTTTTTCTCTAATTTTAGTAATGTTGGATAAATTTTTGTTCTGGGAATTTCTGAATAATATGCTAATTCACTTGCTGAAATAGTTCCTTTAGAAATTAAGGCTATGTATGCCTGAGATTCGTATTTGCTAAGCCCAAATTCTTCTAAACTTACTGTTAATACTTGCTCATTTACCATGTTTTAACTAGATTTGTTATTAGGTAAAATTGAGAGCTAAATTCCTTTATACAAATACTCAAAAAAATTTAAAATTGTATCTGCTGATTGGTGTCACCGTGGTTACTAAAATTACTGTTACACCGTACTCAAATACAAAATTTCCTTTAACAATATAATGCTAGTAAAATATAGTCTTGATGCATTAGCATCTGAAAATACTTCTTATTCTGTAACTCTTGTCCCTCGATTAGATTTTTCTATTGATCTACTTACTAGTATTATTGAAATTCTTCAAGAACAAAGAATTGAATTAAAAAATTTAAACAAACATCTTGTAACAGATTTTGATGAATTTAACCAATCTCATCTTAAGAGTCTCAAATTAGAACAAATGATAGTTTTTTCTTTAGATATATTATTTCAAATAAAAAATCAAATTGGTCTTATATCTGGAATCCAAAGTATTCCTAAAATCCTTCCTTCATCCATCCCTATGATTAGAACTGTTAGTGCCCAATTGTTTGTTGTTTCTCCTACATCTAGTCAAAAATTGTCTGAATTATCTGTATGTCTTGGTAGTATTGTATTGGATTCTGCTGTTCTTACCCAAGCACGTTTTGATTTTAGTAAATCTAATGAAAAATCTGCAATGTTGCTTGATGAAGTAAAATTGATGGTGAACTCTAAATTAAATAAGCAGTATCCTATTGTTGATTTTTTTAAACTATCTAACGTTTGATAATGCTTAATTCTAAACGTGATTTTTTCAAGGATGTTGAACATATTCGTTCTCTTTCTTCAATAATAGACAAAAAATTATCTGAAGTAAGACCTTCAGAAAGTGATAAGATCAATAATTTAACTTTAGATGAATTACAGGATTTAGATAAAATTGCTGGAATTGCTAATTTCATGTTATCCAAATATGCTGATAAAAAAGAAATGCGGTCGATTTTAAAGCATTTTACGTCTATTATTGCTGAAACTACTGATTCTATGGGTGATTTGGATGATGAGGTTTCTGAATTAATTCTTTCAGCTGAAGATTCTATTAACAAAGTAAAAGATATGCATGCTAATATTGATGATAAATCTAATTTTAAAAAAAAATATTGTAATGGCCCTGACTATAATCAAGATGAAACAAGTGGAATTAATTTAACCAATTTTGTGACAGAGATTAACACCGTAGAATACCAACAAAATTCTTCAGGACATATCACAAGGTAATTGATATGAGTTTAGCACCACAAGAATTAGAAAACACTGCAAGCAAGTATGCTTCAGAAGCAATTAAGTTTGATTCTCAAGGTGCACGTGGGATGGCCATCACTCATTATCAACATGCAATAGATTCTCTTGTAAAATTATTACAATTATATCCAAATAGTAAATTAAATGAAATTTACAAAGAAAGATGCCGTTCATATCATAATAGAATTGGTGCGTTACAACAAGCACATGGTGTAGAACCTGCAGTAGATCCTAAAGCCTCTGAGTCTGAACAAAAAGCATCTGTAAAAAGACAAGAAAATGAAAATGATTTTGAAGAACTTGTAATGAAAGAAAAACCTGATGTAACTTGGGATCAGGTCATTGGATTAGATGATGCTAAAAGTGCACTACGTGAATCAATTATTTATCCTACAAAACGACCTGATTTATTTCCCCTTGGATGGCCAAAAGGAATGTTATTGTATGGACCCCCTGGTACTGGAAAAACTATGCTAGCAGCTGCAACTGCTAATGAAATGGATGGTTATTTCATTAATGTTGATGCATCTTCTATGATGAGTAAATGGTTAGGAGAAGCAGAAAAAAATGTTTCAAAATTATTTTCTATGGCAAGAAAATATGCTCAAAAAGAAGGTAAGCCTGTAATTTTATTTGTTGATGAAGTTGATTCTCTATTGGGTTCTAGAAATAGTGAAGTTGGTGGAGAAGTTAGGACTAAAAATCAATTCCTAACTGAAATGGATGGTGTCAATGGAAAAGGAAAACAATTGATGCTTTATGTAATTGGGGCGACCAATAAGCCTTGGAGTCTTGATTGGCCTTTCTTGAGAAGATTTCAAAAGAGAATTTATGTTTCATTACCTACACAAGCAGCTAGAGTAAATCTATTTGATCAATACACCGCCCCTCTCAACAAAAACTATGATGTCAATAACACTGAATTAGCAAAATTATTTGACGGATATAGTGCAAGTGATATCAAAGATGTTTGTCAAGCTGCACAAATTAAAACTGTACATGAAATTTTTGATTCTCCTGATTATCACGAACCTGTTGAAGGTGAAGAACCAATACAGCCAAGAGATCTAACTACTGCTGATTTCAAGGACATTATGACTAGACGAAAACCTAGTGTTTCTGTTGAAATGATTCGTGCTTATCATAAATGGAGTGAAGAGTTTCAAGCACTATAATTGCTTGAATCTACAATGCGATCATTTTTTTAAATTTATATCTCACATAAAACTTAAATTCACTTTGGTAAGGACTTTACGAGGGTTACAATTACTACAAAGAAATCTAATCACGCAAATAAGTTTGGAAAACTAATTTTTGATGATGGTACTGTTCTTGATGGTCAAGGATTTGGTTATTCTACAACAACTTTTGGTGAAATTGTATTTAATACTGGAATGGTTGGTTATACTGAAGCTCTTACTGATCCATCATATAATGGACAATTACTAACTCTGACATATCCTCTAGTTGGAAATTACGGTGTTCCTGATCCTTCAATAACAGATACTGATGGAATCTCTAAATTTTTTGAATCAAATAAAATTCAAATTCGAGGGTTAGTAGTACATGAATTATCATTAACTGCAAGTCATTGGAATCTTTCAATGACATTAGATGAATGGATGTACAATGAAAAAATACCTGGAATTTCTGGAATTGATACTCGTGCATTAACCATGAAACTTCGTAATGGTGGTGTTATGATGGCTGCATTAGTTGTATCTGATTCTGAAATTGATGTTGAAGAAGTAAAAAAACAACTTGCATCTGCAACTCATTATGATTCTGAACAATTTATGGATGTTGTATCTACAAAACATGAAAAAATTTATGGTGATGATGAACAATCTGTAGTTGTCATTGACACTGGTGCAAAAAATGCAATTCTAAGAAATATTAGAGAAATTGGTTATAATGCAATTTTGGTTCCTTGGAATACATCATATGAAAAAATTATGTCTTATAATCCAAAAGGTGTTGTACTTAGTAGTGGTCCTGGTGATCCACAAAAATGCCCTGATACAATTATTGTTGCAAAAAAATTAATTGAAAATAATATTCCAACATTGGGTATTTGTTTAGGTGCACAAATCATAGGCATAGCTGGAAATACTAATACTTACAAACTAAAGTATGGCCATAGAGGACAAAACAAACCTTGTGTTAATTTAGAAAATAATCACGTCTATGTAACTAGTCAAAATCATGGTTATGGTATAACTCCTGAATCATTAGAAAAATCTGATTTTAATTTATGGTTTACAAATGCAGATGATAAAACAGTTGAAGGAATAAAACACAAAAAACAAAATTGTGTTGCAGTGCAATTTCATCCAGAAGCTGCACCTGGTCCTAATGATTGTAAATTTATTTTTAAAGAACTACAAAATTTAATGGAGTCGAAAAAAAATGCCAAAGAATGAATCGTTAAAAAAAATTCTTGTACTTGGAAGCGGTGCAATTAAAATTGGTGAAGCTGGTGAATTTGATTATTCTGGAAGTCAATGTCTTAAAGCAATACATGAAGATGGAATAAACAGCGTATTGATAAATCCCAATATTGCTACAATACAGACTGATACTAGATTTGCAGATAAAGTGTATCTACTTCCAGTAACCCCTGAATATGTTGAATCTATAATTGAAAAAGAAAGACCTGATGGAATTATGTTGGCATATGGTGGACAAACTGCACTAAATTGTGGAGTAAATCTTGATGACGCTGGAATTTTACAAAAATATGGTGTTAATGTCCTTGGAACTCAAATTCCTGGAATTAAAAAAACTGAGGATAGACAACTTTTCAAGGATTCTATGAAACAATGTGGAATGCCTATTTTGAAAAGTAATACTGTGACTAATTTTGAAGATGCTAAAAAAACTGCAGAAGAATTATCTTATCCTGTAATTATACGTGTGGCGTACACTTTAGGTGGAAGAGGTGGCGGTGTTGCATATAATGAAATTGAACTTCATGAAATTGTTGAACGTGGTCTGAAGGCCAGTCTTGTTGGTCAAGTATTAGTTGAAGAATACATTGGTCATTGGAAACAAATTGAATATGAGGTGATGCAAGATTATGATGGCAATAATGTAATTGTTTGTAATATGGAAAATGTTCTTTCCATGAAAGTTCACACTGGTGACAACATTGTAGTTGCACCTTCTCAAACTATTGACAATCATGAATATCATATGTTACGTACAGCTGCATTACGTGCAACAAAACATGTTGGAATTGTTGGTGAATGTAATATTCAATATGCTCTTGCACCTGATTCTGATAGATATGTTGCAATTGAAATTAACCCCCGACTTTCACGTTCGTCTGCACTTGCAAGTAAGGCCACTGGATATCCCTTGGCATACATGTCTGCAAAAATAGGGCTGGGTTATAATTTATCAGAACTTGTAAATCAAATTACCAAAACTACTACTGCTTGTTTTGAACCTTCATTGGATTATCTTGTCTGTAAACATCCTCGATGGGATTTTGAAAAATTTGAATTAGTAAATAGACGGCTTGGCCCTACAATGAAATCTGTTGGTGAAGTCATGGCTATTGGTAGAACTTTTGAGGAATCTTTTCAAAAAGCAATTCGAATGTTGGATATCGGTAATGATGGTTTAGTTTTAAATCGTTCAAATGGGATAACCTACACTGAAGAAGAAATTGAATACAAATTATCTCATCATGATGATCAAATTCTTTACCATGTTGCCATCGCATTAAAAATGAAAGTTCCAGTAAAACGAATTTATGAACTATCTACAATTGATCCTTGGTTTATCGAAAAAATCCAGAACATTGTGAATATTGAAGAAAAATTGAAAAATTCTGAATTAAATGAATCGCTGCTTTGGGAGGCTAAAAAAATGGGCTTTGCTGATAAACAAATTGCCCGTACACAAGATAAAACCCAAGATGAAATTCGTGATTTAAGAAAAAATTTAGGTATAATTCCTTGTGTTAAACAAATTGATACTTTAGCTGCTGAATGGCCTGCTGTAACTAATTATCTGTATATGACTTATGGCGGTCATTCTAACGATGTAGTGATTCCTCAAGATGAAAAAGGAATTGTTGTACTTGGTGCAGGACCATATAGAATTGGAAGTAGTGTTGAATTTGATTGGGGTACTGTTAACATGGTTTGGGGACTACAAGAAAATGGTGAAAAAAATGTTTCTGTAGTTAATTGTAATCCTGAAACTGTTTCAACTGATTATGATATTTGTAAAAGACTTTACTTTGAAGAATTAACTCAAGAACGGATTTTAGATATTGCTGATTTTGAAAATCCAAAAGGTATCATTACATGTGTTGGTGGACAAACTGCAAATAATCTTACTCCTGGACTTGCACAACATGGTATGAATATTATGGGAACCAGTGCACATGATGTTGATAGAGCTGAAGATCGTTCAAAATTTAGTGCAGAACTTGATAAACTTCACATTCCACAACCCCGTTGGCAAGCATTTTCTAATCTTAATGAAGCTAAAACTTTTGCACAGGAAGTTGAATTCCCTGTAATTGTTAGGCCTTCATATGTTTTATCTGGCGCTGCAATGAAAGTTGTTTGGTCTCAAGAAGAATTGAAAACATATGTGAAAGAAGCTACTGATGTATCTCCAGATCACCCTGTTGTAATTTCAAAATTTATGTTAAATTCACTTGAAGTTGATGTAGATGGTATTAGTAATGGTGAACAAGTAGTCATTGGTGCAATTGTTGAACACATTGATAGTGCTGGAGTTCATTCTGGCGATGCTATGATGGTAATCCCTCCTTGGAGATTAAGTAATAAAATTATTGAAACAATTAATGAATATACAAAAAAAATCGCATTAACATTTAACATTCGTGGTCCATTTAATCTTCAATTTTTAGTTCATGATGAACATGTATATGTTATTGAACTCAATATTCGAGCTTCACGTTCTATGCCATTTGTTTCAAAACTTGTAAAATTAAATTTGATTTCTCTTGCATCCAAAGCAATATTGAATAAACCTCTGCCTAAAATACCTGAAAATAAATGGCAAAAAATTACTAATTATGGAATTAAGGTCCCTCAATTTTCTTTTATGCAATTAGAAGGTGCAGATATTACATTAGGTGTTGAAATGCAATCTACTGGCGAAGCTGCATGTTTCGGAAATAGTTTCTATGATGCATTGTCTAAGGGATTAACTTCTGTGGGATATAATTTACCTAGTAAGGGAACTGCTCTTGTAACTGTTGGAGGTTCTCACAATAAAGAGCGATTAGTATCTTCAATTGTCAAACTTAAAAATTTAGGATTTAAAATTTTAGCAACTGAACATACTGCAGAATTTTTTGAAGAAAAAGTTGGTCAAGTTGAAATTGTTCATAAAATTTCAGAACCTGAAAGAAAACCCAATATTTCTGATTTACTTTATGAACGAAAAATTGATTTTATAATTAATATCCCTAGTACTTCAACGTTGGAAAAATATGTTGGAATGTTAGATGATGAATATCAAATTCGAAGAAAATCTCTTGAATTGGGTGTCCCTGTTTTGACTACTATTGAACTTGCAGATTCATTTGTTAATACTTTAGAATGGCTTAAAGATAATAATCCTACTATAGAACCAATTGAACCTTATGATAAATTTGAATAATTATTTTTTGTTTTTTAAATCCTAATTATTTTAAAAAATTATTATTTTTAAAACATCAAGGTTATACCCATGATATATAATTAATTAACATGAGCAAAGATCCGGACCGAATTGAATTATTGGTTTCCGAAAAGCGTGTCAAATTACATCTTTTTGAACCTAGTCAAAGAAAAATTTGGACTGTAGTGGGAAAAGGAGAAGAACATTGGATTGATCCTGATGGTGGTTTTTGTTCATGCCCTGGATTTTATTTTGGTGAATTAAATGGAAAAACTTCTTGTTATCATTTAGACTCTGCACATTTTGCTAAACGTGAAAATAATGTTGAAGAAATTATTTTTTCTGATGATGAATTTTCTGATTTTTTATTTGGTTTGATTTCTGATTTATGAAAATTTATTATTAGAATGTATTATTAAGTAGAAATTTTATGATTAACTATGGATGAAGACAAACAAAATTTAGAAATTGAAAAAATTGCAAATCTTATGGTTCATGATGATATTTCTTCTGATGAACAAGATATTACAAAATTAGAAAAATACAAAAATCAAATTAAAATTGATTGTGATGTTAATGATGAAGAAGCAATGAAGATTGTTTATGAAACATTAGTTTATAGAAAATTAAAAAGTTCTGATTCCAGTGATATGCTGGAAAAAGGTACTGATTTTGGTGCTGGATTCAGTTAATTCATTATAACTGAACTGTATCTATATCGTCTTTTGAAACTCCTTTCCAAAGACCCACCATTCCTTCTGGTTCCACTTGATCAACTTTGGTAATTTGTTGAATTTTTATGTGATCTGGATTTGGTGGCATCCACAACATTGCCATATAATCACCAACATTTCCAACTTTTGTTGGTAATGCCATTATGACTTTATCTTCTGTGAACCCCTTTGTAATTAGAGCATTCATTGCTTTTTCTTTAAGATCCATTTTTCCATGTAGGAACAAATAAACATCTTTTTGAGTATCAATTTCTGCCATAATCAGACTAATTTTTTAAACTAAATCAATCTTTCCTGATCTACTCCCTTCCAAAAAGGGTTAAATTAGAATAAAGAAGTTTTTAATTATGAAAATCTTTACTGTTGGAAGTAAATCCTTTGTAACTAGTTTCCAATTGGCAGGAATTCCTGGTATAATATCTGAAAACCCTGATAATGCTTTGAATGAAATTACAAAATTAACTAATGATTCTGATGTTGGACTAATTTTAGTTAGTGATGATATTACATCATCTATTGATGATGAATTAACCTCACTTAGAGCCCAAAAATCTACTCTTGTTTTTGCATTACCTGCAGCAGGAAGTGAAAAAACTGAAGTTGATTATAGAGTCATGTTGAAAAAGATTCTTGGTGTTTAGTGACAAATTAGTTAAACAAACTCACATAGGTTTTACATTTTGAAATCATGTTTTATGAGATTTTTAGTAAATTGGTAAAATTATTTTGATTTTAAAAAAGAGTATTTTCTAATTCATTACAAATTGTATGGCAAAGTGATTTAAATCAAGTTTATTTGATGATGAAAATATTTTATTTGAAATTAAAAAATAATAGTTTAATTATTCAAAAATATTATGTTTTTTAATCATGATTCAACAAATTGAACATAAAGGACAGTGTCCAAGATGTGCTAAAAATAAACTGGTAACTGATAATGAATCAGGTGAAGTATTTTGTGGCTCTTGTGGGTTTGTAATTAATGATAATTTGATAGATAATAGTCCTGAACGAATGTTTTCAGACTCTACGGTAAACAAGTCACGTACTGGGGATAAAACATCACTAACTAGACATGATCAAGGTTTGAGTACCATAATCAACCCAATTAACAAAGATGCATCTGGAAAGCCATTATCTTCATCAATGAAATCAACTATCAAACAACTTCGAAAATGGGATACCAGAAGTCAAATTAACAATAGCACAGATAGAAATCTAAAACATGCACTAGGTGAATTACTTAAAATGAAAGAAAAACTATCTCTATCTGATTCTATTGCAGAAAAAGCAGCTTACATTTACAGAAAAGCATTAGAAAAAAAATTGATTAGAGGAAGAGCAATTTCATCAGTAATGGCAGCTGCCCTGTATGTTGCATGTAGAGAATTAAACATCCCACGAACACTAAATGAAGTTTCAAAGTCTGGGAATATCCGAAGAGGTGATGTATCAACATGTTATCGAATGCTACTAACAGAACTGGAATTACAAATGCCAGTAGTTAATTCAGTTACCTGTGTTTCAAAAATTGCAAGTGTTGCTACACTATCTGAGAAGGTAAAACGTTATGCAATAAAACTGCTAGATATAGCACAGCAAAAACAAATACTTGCAGGAAAAGATCCTATGTGCATGGCAGCAGCTGCACTATATTTATCCAGTTTAAAAAATGATGAAAACATCACACAAAAAGAAATTGCAGATGCTGCAGGAATAACTGAAGTAACAATTCGAAATAGAGCAAAAGATCTTAGAAATCTAAATTGACTTTATCTCACTTGACAATTAACAATAAATTGTATAATTTGAAATAGGAAAATGTTTCATACTGGCTGAAACTGGTTGTATACGTGACAAATATTCAAGTATAATTTAATCTACTTATACTCAATTTTTTAATCATTTACCATGAAAACGGCTTCTGTTAAAGGACCATCTGTTATTTCTGTTGATGAAACTCAAAAACCCATTTTAAATTCTGGTGATATTCTCGTTCAAATGCATGCATGTGGTATTTGTGGTTCTGATTTAGAAAAAGTATTTGGAACATATGGTCAACCATCAATGCGTCTTGGTCATGAACCTGCAGGAATAGTTTTAGATGTTGCTTCCGATGTTGTTGATTTCAAAAAAGGCGATCGAGTGTTTACCCATCACCATGTTTCTTGTTATGATTGTATCTTTTGTAATCACGGTAATGAAACAATGTGTAAAAAATACTCTGAAACTAATCTTTCTCCTTGTGGTTTATCTGAAGAATATGTTGTACCTGCATGGAATGTTTCTCATGGTGGTGTTTTAAAAATTTCTGATTCTTTAAGTTTTGAAGAAGCGGCAATGATTGAACCTTTGGCATGTTGTGTTAGGGCTTGGAAAAAATGTTCTTATCAAGAAGGTGACTCTGTTGCCATTTTTGGAGTTGGTCCTACTGGAATGATGCATGTGATGCTTGCTCAGGCAAAAAAATTCTCTAAAATTTTTTGTTTTGATGTTAATGACTTTAGATTAAATTTTGCTAAAAAATTCAATATCACTGCATCAATTTCTTCAATTGATGAAAATCGCAAACAAAAAATTTTAGATCAAACTAATAATCTTGGTGTCGATGTTGCTATAGTTGCAACTAGTAATCTTAAAGCTCTTGAAGATGCAATAGATATGGTTAGAAAAGGTGGAACTGTAATGATGTTTGGTGTACCATCAAAAGGCGCAATGATTAATCTAGATATGAGTAAAGTTTACTCTAAAGAAATTACTATTGTCACAAGTTATGCTGCATCTGATGGTGATACTAAAGATGCACTTGAATTAATTGAATCATCTTACATTGATGTTAAACAACTAATCACTCATACTTATTCAATTAACGATTCCCAAAAAGCATTTGATCATGCACGTAGTGGAGATAAGGCAATGAAAATTATCATTACAAAATAAGAAAGGCTTAAGAAAGGTATTTTTTTTATTTCAAAATCGAAGAGATATGGATTGGGGATTACAAAATAGATTATCTAGAATTATCAAACCTCACAATAATCGTGCATTAATGTTGGCTGTAGATCATGGGTATTTCCTTGGTCCGACTGAAAAATTAGAAGAACCAAAAAAAGTTATTGCTCCACTTTTGAAATATTGTGATTCTTTAATGGTAACGAGAGGTGTTCAAAGAACTTCAGTTGATGCAACCTCTGACACTCCGATGGTTTTGAGAGTATCTGGCGGTTCAAGTATTATTGGTGATGATTTGTCTCAAGAAGATATTACAGTTTCACTTGAAGAGGCAATTCGTTTGAATGCAAGTGCAGTTGCAATGTCTATTTTTGTTGGTTCAAAATATGAGTATCAATCAATTGTTAATTTAGGAAAATTAGTTAGTGAAGCAGAAAAATATGGAATCCCTGTTTTAGCTGTAACTGCAGTTGGAAAAGAATTAGGCAAAGATGCTAGATATCTTTCATTAGCATGTAGAATTGCTGCTGAACAAGGTGCACATATTGTTAAAACATACTATTGTGATAATTTTGAAAAAGTTGTTGAATCTTGTCCTGTTCCAATCATTGTTGCAGGTGGAAAAAAAATTCCTGAACGCGATGCTTTACAATTAACATACAATGCTATCAAAGCAGGTGCAGTCGGTCTTGATATGGGTCGAAATATCTGGCAATCTGAACACCCTGTTGCAATGATTAAAGCAGCACGCTCAATCATTCATGGTAATTCTAATGTTGATCAAGCCTACAGTCTTTACAAAAAACTATCTGCAAATGATAAACCAAAAAAATCTAATCAAAACAAAAGCAAATCAAAAAAACAAAACAATACTAATCAAAACAAAAGCAAATCAAAAAAACAAAACAATACTAATCAAAACAAATCAAAAAAACAAAACAATACTAATCAAAATAAAAAATAATTTTAAATCCTTTCTAGATCTTTGATAAATGAATATGTGCAATTTTCCATGTTGGTTGCTTTGCTAGTACAAATGTTGCACGCCCATTAATTACTATGTGTTCACCTGTGTATGCTTTGTTATCTACTAACATCCCTTTTTGAATAAGTTCCAAAGCTACAATTGCAAAATTTTCGAAAATACTTATTTTTGGACTTTTTATTTCATAACTATAATCTGATATGCTGATAAATCTTAGTTCTTCTAATTCAATTGTAGTTTGATAATCTTTTAGATCATATGGGGGCAAATCACTAAAACTTGAAAATTTAGGATCATCTAAATGAATTTCTCTTAGTTTACTTAGATCCTTTGTAACTCCTGATTGAAATAATGTTTCTATGATTTTAATAATTTCTTCATTATCTGTCAAAATGATCACTTCAAATTTAAAAATTATCTGTTTAAATCTATCTGAGTAAAAACTACTTTACAGACATTAAACAACCTAATTTTGCACTAAAGAATATGGCTCGTCTCTACCTTGTTATTTCTCAAAGATAACTCATTGATGAAACTAGGTAAAGAATAGTGAAAAACAATTTTTTGATATATCAGTCATATTCTATGTGCACGAATTATTCCATTAAGTAGTCAAAATTGACTCGTTAAAACATTTTAAATTATGGTGAGAAATTTAATAAATAATATGGAAACTATGACTGGCGCAAAAGCCTTGATGACTGCTATGGAAAAAGAAGGCGTCAAACAAGTATTTGGATTACCTGGAGGTGCAAATCTTCCAATGTATGATGAATTTGCTCGATGTGATATTAGACATATTTTGGTACGACATGAACAATCTGCATCACATATGGCTGATGGTTTTGGTCGTGTTAGTAGGAAACCTGGAGTTTGTTTTGCAACTTCTGGACCTGGTGCTACCAATATTTTAACTGGGCTTGCAACTGCACAAGCTGATTCTTCTCCTATGGTTGCTGTAACTGGTCAAGTACCTGTAGCCATGATTGGTAGAGATGCATTTCAAGAAAGTGATATTATTGGTATGGCAAATCCTGTTGTAAAATATGCATTTCAACCAAGATTGCCAGGAGAAGTTCCTGAAGCTGTAAGAAAAGGATTTTACATTGCAGAAACTGGAAGACCTGGACCTGTACTTCTTGATCTTCCAAAAGATGTTCAACAAAATGAAGCCCCAATGAATTTTCCTGAAGAATTTAAAATACAAGGATATCATCCTTGGAATGATCCTGATATTGTTGCTATTGAAAAAGCAATTGATATGTTGCTTAATTCTGAAAAACCAATTATTTTGGCTGGTGGTGGAACAATCATTTCATCTGCATTTGCTGAATTACAATCTATTGCTGAAACATTAATGCTTCCTGTAGTTACAACTTTCAAAGGAAAGGGTGCATTTCCAGAAAATCATCCTTTATCATTAGGCCCAATTGGAATGCATGGTCATGCTGAAGCAAATAAGATGATGGCAGAAGCTGATTGTGTTTTGGCAATAGGAACTAGATTTTCTGATAGATCTGTTGGAACATTTGAGGCCTTTGAAAAACGATTAAAAATTATTCACATGGATGTTGATCCTGCTGAAATTGGTAAAAATCAAACTACGAATATAGCTGTGGTTGGAGATGTTCGTGCATCCCTTAGAATAATGGTAAAATTACTTTTACAAAAAGCAATCAAAAAAACTGAAGATTCTCTTTGGCTTAAACATGTTAAAGAGACAAAAGAATACTGGAAAGAAAACTTGAAACTTCATCCTGGAGAAATGGGGGCTGCAAAAATTTTAAGAAAACTTAGAGAATTATTGCCAAAAGAATCTGTCGTAACTACTGAAGTTGGACAACATCAAATGTGGGCTTCATTATTTTATGATGTAATTCAACCTGGAACTTTCTTTAGTTCTACTGGACTTGGTACTATGGGATGGGGTTTTCCTGCATCAATTGGTGCCAAAGTTGCAAGACCTGATGTACCTGTTGTTGATATAGCAGGAGATGGAAGTTTTAGTATGACTGAAAATTCTCTTGCCACTGCTGTGTTGGAAGATATACCTGTAATTGTATTTATTTTGAATAATTCTACGTTGGGAATGGTAGCTCAATGGCAAAGAACATTTTATGATAGAAGAATGATTGGAGTGGATCAAGGCGGGTGTCCTGACTATGTTAAATTAGCTGAATCTTATGGAGCTCAAGGAATTAGAGCACAATCTATGGATGAACTTGATAAAGCAATAAAATCTGCTTTAAGTAGTGATGTAGCAACAGTTATTGATATTCCAATTGATCCTGAAGAAGATGTATTACCTTTTGTAGCTCCTGGAACCTCGCTTTCAGATATGATTTTACCTTCTTAGTGATAATCATGTGGTCTATTCTTTCTATTTTAGTTGAAAACAAACCTGGAATTTTGTTTAAAATAACTCATCTTTTCAGATCTAGAAATTTTAACATTGATAGTATTTCTGTTGGAATAACTGAAAATCCTGACTATTCTAGAATGACTATTACAACTTATGGTGATAAAAAACAAGTCGAACAAATTGTGAAACAACTTGATAAAATGATTGATACTGTTGAGGTTAAGCATTTAGATGAGCATAAAACAGTATTTCGTGAACTTTGTATTTTTAAGATAAAACTAAGTAATGCCAATGATAGCATGGAAATTAACAAATTGGCTAATGCATATGGCGGTAAAGTACATGATGTGAAAAAGGATTCAATTATGATTGAATTAACTGCACCCCCTGATCAAATTAGGGCATTTGAAGAATTAGCAAAACCATTTGGAATTATTGATGTTGCAAGAACTGGTGTTGCTGCTTTGCAAAGGAGTGGAGCTTGAAGGTTAGAATATTTGACACTACATTAAGAGATGGAGAACAAACCATCGGAGTCTCTTTATCCCCCGATCAAAAATTATCTATTGCTAAAAAACTTGATGCACTTGGAGTTGATGCAATAGAAGCTGGATTCCCAATAATTTCTGAAGGTGAATTAAAAGCAGTTAAGATGATTACTAGTGAAGGATTGTCTTGTGAAATTGCAGGATTGACAAGAACTATCAAAACTGATATTGATGCAGCAGTTGATGCTGGCTTAAATTATATTCATACCTTTATTGCAACTTCTGATATTCATTTGCAGTATAAACTTCAAATGACTCGAGATGAAGCACTTGAAAAAGCAATTGAAGCTGTTGAATATGGAAAATCTCGTGGATTACAAGTTGAATTCTCAGCTGAAGATGCAACAAGAACTGATAGAGAATTTTTAAAAAAAGTATTTGGTGAAGTTGCAAAAGCAGGAGCTGATAGAGTTGACATTCCTGACACTGTTGGGTATTCTACTCCTGAATATATTGCAGATATTACTAAAGATACAATTATTGCAACCAAACTTCCAGTGAGTGTTCATTGCCATAATGATTTTGGATTAGCAGTTGCTAATGCATTATCTGCAATTCATGTGGGAGCAGCATGTGCACATGTTACAATTAATGGAATTGGAGAACGTGCTGGAAATGCTTCTTTGGAAGAACTTTCTATGGCATTACAATGTTTACCACAAGATCAAACATATGAAACTAACATAAAATCTGAATTAATCTATGACACTTCTAGATATATCTCTAAAATTATAGGCATTAAAGTTCAACCAAATAAGGCTATTGTGGGCGATAATGCATTTGGACATGAATCTGGAATTCACACTCATGGAGTTTTGAATAATCCTCTCACTTACGAACCAATTAGTCCTGAACTCGTTGGAAGAAAGAGACGACTTCGTATTGGAAAACATGCTGGAATTCATGGAATGAATGCAATACTTGAAGAATTTGGAGTTAAAACAAATGAAGTACAATCCCAACAAATTCTTGAAAAAATTAAAGCGTTAGGTGATCAAGGAAAACAAATTACAGATGTAGAATTGCTTTCTATTGCAAGTGATGTTTTAGGAGAAAAAGGAATTAAACGAATTGTACAATTATCTGGATTTTCTGTATCTACTGGAATTGGAATAATGCCTTACGCCTTTGTAAAATTAAATATTGACGGTGAAGATTTTATTGGAACTGATTATGGTGTTGGTCCTGTTGACGCTGCATTAAATGCAATTCAAAAAATCACTGGAAAAGTTTCAGAATTAAAAATAACTGATTATGGATTGGCATCTATTTCTGGTGGTTCAACTGCATTATGTGAAGTTACAATTACAGTTGAGGACCCTCATGGAAATAGTGTTTCTTCAAAATCTGTTGGTGAAGATATTGTTACTACTAGTGTACAAGCTGTAATTGATGGAATTAATCGAATTATGCTCAAAAAAATGCTTAAAGAAAAACAGATAAACTGAATTTTCTTATTGATGTAATATTATGTATAAAATCTCATTAATTACAGGTGATGGAATTGGTCCCGAATTATCCGAATCTGCAATTTCTGTGTTGAACACAATTGGTGATAAATTTGATTTTAAATTTGATCTTACAAAATTGTCAGCTGGTGATAAAGCACTTGAACAAACTGGTAAAGCACTTCCTGATGAAACAGTTGAGACAATAAAACAATCAGATGTATGTCTTAAAGCTCCTGTTGGTGAGAGTGCAGCTGATGTCATTGTTGTATTGCGTAGAATGCTTGATCTTTATGCAAATATTCGACCTGCAAAATCATATCCCCACATGCCAGCATTGCGTGATGATATTGATATGGTAATAGTTCGTGAAAACACAGAAGATCTTTACATTGGCAAAGAATTTAGCTTGGGTGATTCTGCAGTAGCTTTAAGAGTAATTTCTGAAACTGCATCAAAAAGAATTGCAAAATATGCGTTTGAAACTGCAAAACAACGTAATGCCATGAAAAAAGTCACTTGTGTTCATAAATCAAATGTTATGCGAATTACTGATGGGTTATTTGTAAAAGCATGTATTGATGTTTCAAAAGATTATCCTGATATTTCATTTGAAGAAATGTATGTAGATGCATGTGCTATGAATTTAATTCGTCAACCCGAAAAATTTGATGTCATAGTTACTACCAATCTTTTTGGTGATATTTTATCTGATGAATCATCTCAAGTTGTTGGGGGGTTGGGTATGGCGCCTGCTGCAAATATTGGAGATAACTTTGCATTGTTTGAACCAGTTCATGGTGCAGCATTTGATATTGCAGGAAAAAATATTGCAAATCCTTCATCATTTTTGCTTTCAATTAAAATGATGTTTGATTGGCTTGGAGCAAAACATAATGACCCAAAATGCTTTGAGATAGGCACAAAATTAGAATCAACCATCTTTGACTTAGTTAAATCTGGCATTAAAACTAAAGATATTGGTGGTAATGCAACTACTGTAGAGTTTACAAAATACATTACTGATAATCTCTAAAGTCTTTATCACTTGAAAAAGAAACTAAATAATTTCTTCATCCCATTTTGATTGGAATTATTCCGTCTAATTGTTGGCGTTGGTTTTTCCACAAAGATTCCTTGTGGACGATACAGCAAAATTGCAAGTAATATTACTCCTAACAATAAAAAGTCAAGCCAAATCACATCAAATGGCACAAATCCTTCAAATGAATCTTTGAAAAATATGATAAATTTTCGTAGTGTTACAAAAACTAGTGTTCCAATTAACACTCCCTTGTTGTTTGCAAGACCGCCAATCAATATCATAAGAAATGGCCAAAACGTCCAACTTGCTCTGTCGTATGCAAATGCAATAGTTCCACCAACATAAAATGCGTATAATGCTCCACCAATTGCTGCAAGCGCCGCTGAAATAATGATAATTTTTATTCTGACATGTGTGGAGTTTTTTCCAAGTGCTTCTGCTGCCATTTCATTGTCTCTAACTGCTCGAAGCATTCGACCAAGTGGGGAGCGAATCATTTTTTCACTGTATACATAAACTACAGCCGCAATTGCAACAAGCCCAATTGTAGCTACTGGAAAACGAAATTCATCAGGTAAAAATGATAGTGGATCAGGTACTTGAACTCCTAGTGTTCCACCTACTAGTGGTGTGTAGTTGTTACCAATTATCCTGATACTTTCACCAAATGCTAGTAATGTAATTGCCAAGTAATCTCCTCGCAGTCTTCTAATTGGATATGCAGTAAGTAATCCTACACTGCCACCAACTGCAGCAGCAATTCCTAATGTCAAAAAGAAGACAACAAAACCAATTCCTACATTATCTACAAGCCATAAATTAATTTGAGAAACAATAAGTAAATTATCCGAAATATAATCTCCCTCAATTCCTGCAATACTTGCAAATATTCTACCTGGAACTGAGGCTGCAACAAATGCCCCAGTACCAACTGCTAAGACTTTCCCAAAGTTTGGGATTCCAGTATATCCAAATTCCATATTCAAACTAATATTTACAATAACATAGATTGCAAATATTGCAAGTAAATCTACAATGAATATAATTTCAGGTTCTAGAGCCATTTCTCCTCAACTTTGACCAGTTTATTCCTGCTAATCCTTTTGGTGCTAAAAATAATGTCACTACAATGAAAATTAATGGAATTAGAGGTCGATATGCAATTAACCATGCACCAAATTCTCCAGCTAAAAATCTAGTACCTAAAACTTCAGTTAATCCTACAAGAATTCCTCCAGCAATTGCACCATATATGCTAAGAAAACCTCCTGCAATACTTGCAGCAAATATACTTGGTATTAACATCGGGCCCAAGTTTGGATCCCCTTGAAACCATAATGACATCAAAGCTCCTGCAATTCCTGCAAAACCTCCTCCCAACAACCATGATATTCCATAAACTAGTTTAACATTAATTCCAACAATTCCTGCTAAATCAGAATTTTCAGTTGTAGCCCTCATTGCAATACCAAATTTTGTTTTTCTTAACATGATGTGTAATGTTATTGCTAAAATTGCAATTGTAATTGGAGCAGCTATAACAATAAATGGCAATCCCATAAAATCCAAATCATAACTACGTAAAGAAAATTCTCTTGATGTAATTTGATATGTCTTTACAATATAATCAGCTGTAATGTTGAGCATTGCAATCATTACTAAATCAAATGCTAAAGTTGCAATCATTTGAATTGCTTGTGATGCCCCTTTTCTAATTAATGGCTTTAAAATAAACGTGTAAAGTAAAACTGCAACAATTCCTGATATTACAAATGATATTGGAATTGCAATGTATGGTGAAAGTCCCCACACATGTGTTACAATTAATGCTACATACACTCCAATTGTAGCAAAAGACGCATGGGCAAAATTAGGCACTCTAGTTGTGATGTATGTTAGTGTCAGACCAATACTGAGTAATGCTAAAAGGCTTGCAAAAATTATTGCATCAGAGAATATTGGATCAAATGCCAAGCCATCCCTTTCTAATCGAAAACCCTTAATTTCTTTATGCCTTTGATGAAATGATGGGAATTTTATCAATATCTAATATTCAAAAACACTTTGGCGGTAATACTGTTCTTGATGGGATTGATATGGAGATTGAGGAAGGAAAAATTTCCCAATTAATTGGTCCTAATGGTAGTGGGAAAACTACCTTGATTAATGTAATATCTGGAATGCTAAAACCTGATGCTGGACAAATTGTATTTGATGGACAAGACATAACAACAAAGGGACTTTATGATACTTTTAACACTGGATTAGTTCGAACTTGGCAAATTCCACAACCTTTCTCAAATCTTACAACTTTGGAAAATTTTGTTATCTCTGGTGGTAATAATTCGGGAGAATCATTTCTTATTGCTCCATTAAAATCAAAATGGAAAGATGATGAAAAAAGAATCACAGATAATGCATTAGAGATTATGGAGATGGTTAATTTAACAAAACAAAAAGATATTGCTAGTCAGAACCTTAGTGGAGGGCAACAAAAACTCTTAGAATTAGGTCGTGCCATGATGTCTGATGCAAAAATGATTCTAATGGATGAACCTATTGCCGGAGTAAATCCTACTTTGGCTCATGAAATATTTGATAAAATCTCAAAAATTTGTAAAATACAAAAAATTACATTTTTAATTGTTGAACATCGACTAGATATTGCATTACAATACGCTGATCATGTCTTTGCAATGAATCGGGGAAAAATTATTGCACAAGGAGTTCCTGATGATGTCCTTAAACATCCCGAAGTTGTAGAGTCATATTTAGGAGGATAAATGTCACAAAAACAAACTAATTCAATAATTCATATCACTAATCTAAATTCAGGATATGTAAATAGTCATATTCTTTTTGGAGTTGATTTTGAGGCAAAAGAAAATGAGATTACAATAATTGTTGGACCAAACGGTAGTGGAAAAAGTACTCTACTCAAAAGTATTTTTGGTTTGTGTGATGTGTATTCGGGAGAAATTACTTATGAGAACAAAACAATTATCGGTCTTGCCCCACATGAAATAGCAAGAAAAAAAATTGCATATTTGCCTCAAATAAATAATGTGTTTGCAAATCTAACGATAAAAGAAAATCTTACTATGGCAAGCTATACCCTTGATTCTTCTACACAATCACAAAGACTACCTGAAATTTTTGAAACATTTCCTATTTTAAAAAAATATGAGAAATCAAAAGCAAATATTCTTAGTGGCGGTGAGCGACAAATGCTTGCAATGGCTATGGCATTAATTAGACAACCAAAAGTAATGTTATTTGATGAACCTACTGCCAGCTTGTCTCCAAAACTAGCTGATGAGGTATTATCTAAAATCAAACAAATTCGAGATGATTATGGAATTACAGTCATTCTAGTTGAACAAAATGTCAAACGTGCACTCAAAATGGGTGATTATGTCTATCTTTTGGCAAATGGTAAGGGGGTATTCAAAGGAAAATCTGAAGAATTACTTGCTCATCCAGAGTTGGGAAAATTATACTTGGGAATTAATTAAGTGAAATAGAGTCGTCAATCATGGTGTATTTTCCTAATTCGATCCATTCTCCACCTCTAATTCCCCATACTTTGTAGTCTGCTTGTTCCAAATCTCCTGCTTCATTTAGTTTTGTGGGTCCAATTGCTCCTTGATAATTCTCTGCAATTCCCGGAATTGCAGCTTTAATCACACTAACCTCACTGCTTTGAGTTTCAAGCATTGCCAGCCCGATTAACCACACGACATCATATGAAGAATGCACAAATGTGTTAGGATCCGTCCCCAAAGTTTCAATCATATGAGCTTGCACTTTATCATATGTTGGGTTTTCAGCTGGTGCAAACTGAACTGTTGTAAATTGCACATTAGTTGAAAATTCTAATCCTATTGGATCATCTATTAACTTGTGTTCTTTTGTATTAGCACCTGGTCCGAACCATCTTACGTCATCTAATACGTCATGTTGAGATGCTGATTGTGTAAATTGTAAAATCTCTGCAAATCCCAAAAACATAACACCAACTTTGTCTGCTCCATACTCATCAACATATTCTTGCACTTGCTGAGCTAATAGAGAAGTTGATGCAGAAAATTCGGGTGATTCTGGATTGTAACGAATCTTTTCACCTACTATGCCACCTCTTTCTATAAATGAATTAGTTGCAGCATCTCCAAGACCATCACCCCATGTGTCACCTCTCCAAACAGGAACCAATACTTCGATTCCTTCATGTTGTATTAGTTTTGCAATTGCTGGTCCTTGATTAGAGTCATCTGGAACTAGACGAAATACACTATCATTTGGAATAGCTAATGCAGGTGCAGAAGAACAACAACTAATCAACAACATATTGTTGGAATCTGAATAACCTTTCATGTTTCTAATATTGGAACTAGTTTCAGGTCCCACTACAATTCCAATTCCTTTAGCATTTAGTACAGTTAGTTTCTCTAATGCAATTACCGGATTGGTTGCAGAGTCTTCTGAAACCATTTTGAGATGCCATGGCGCCTCAATCTCTTGTAAATAGTTGTTAAACTCTGATACTCCAAATTTTGAGCCTTCGTGGTTTTCTATCCCATGAGTTGCCAAATCTCCTGTTAGTGGAAGGATTAATCCAATGGTTACTTCTCCTGATAGCCCTGAAACTTCTATGTTTTCTTCTACTATCGTATCTGGAACATCTACCGTTTCAGTTGGAGTATCTGAATTTGTACCTAATACTCCATATGCAATACCTGCTAAAATTATAATTCCTATTACTGCAATTCCTATTTTTTTTATTGAACTCATTATACGCACTCATTAGAATTAGGTGACTGTTAAACCTTCTATACTTTTGAACAATTTCACTAAAAACTAATTTTTATTAATTGCATATTTTACTAATTTTACATGGTAGTTTGTTGTATTTGTAAAATTACTACTGGCACATTAAAAATCAAGGATGGTAATCCTGCATACAAAGGGAAACCAATTTGTAAAGAATGTGAGGGGTATAGACAACTTTTGAAAGAAACTAAATAGATTATTTTGTTTCTGGTTTCTTCTGTTTTGCCCACTCTTCATACATTTTCATTAATTCATCTACATCCTTTCCATCTTTAGAATATGTGATAATTACCCCAAACGTCCCTTTTTTATCATGGCCCCGTGCAAAATATCCCCAAAATGAATCTGGTAATTTTTGAAAATTGTTTGAATCATGTGATACCCCTATCAAATTATTCCCAATAACTTCTACTACTTTTTTTGCATCTTCTTTCTCAATCATATCTTTTTGATGTACTCATTGTAATAAAAATCTGAATTATAATTCCTATTTTTCAATTATTATTAAAATTTCATTAATGTTAAATTAATTTGGATTTTTTTTACAAATATTCAGAATCTGTATGATTAATTTTAAATTTCTGATATTGAATATTTACTTATGTTACAAAAATATTGTTTGGAGCACAAGCATTACTACAACGGTGTTTGCCTTGATTGTAAAAAAATGCCTAGTCCCGCAAATTGGCATGACTACATGTCCATGAAATAGGATCTCTACGATGATGATGTATTGTCTTTTCTTAATGTAAATTATGCAATTTTTAATGTTTTGAATCATAATCTCAGTTCACCGTGTATTTTATCTGCGTATAATCAATACTAATTTGTCTATGTTTCTATGACTTTTAATTTAGTAATAATATCATGTAAAATTAAGAAATCTTTCCTTTATTTTTATAATGTTTTTTACATATTATTTTATATGTTTTAAGATGCATTGATGATTTTTTTTAGATAATTTCTATTTTCTTCAACAAAAATTTCATTAGTGATGTGTGTATGCTATATGTATGAAATATACTTGTCAAAAATGTGATCGTGTAATTGAAGGATTACCGGAGGTAATCTATGACATTATGTCACATGAAAAAATTTGTGATCCTGAAATAAAGTAATTTTCAGGATTGTTTTTGTGTTTTTAATGATGTTTAATTCAATTTAGACTAAAAATAAAATTTCATCAAATTAATTTTAATTCTAATGTTTTTGATCATATGTTGTCTTTTTGAGAATTTGGACAATTCATGGTGGTTGTAGTTCTAAGTTCAGAGTTTTCCAACTTTTTCTTGTTATTTTAAAATAATTTTTGAATATTAGCGATCAGTCTTTTATAAAATGTATTCATAATATAATTAGAAGCCGACACAATATCCAATTGTCAAAAAAACTTCCCATCGTGTTATTGGCATAAGTCTACCTGCTATGCTATGTAAAGGATGTGAAATAGTCGGCTTCAGATTTTTCTCAATGTTGATCGAGATTAATTTTGACAATACTCTTTGAATCCTCCGCATTTATTTTCATCATATGATTGGACTTTGTCACAAATGTTTTGCCTCATGTCATGAGGTTATTCTTCATGTGGATACAGGATTAGTTTATTGTGAATTCTGTATGCCAAAAAACTAGTTTAGAAATCATATAGTTTTCTATTCTTTAGTTTCTTTTTGTTATGTTCAATGATTATGTAATGTCTTATGATCTCCTTGAGTTTTTCTTCTACTGACAAATGTTCACTAATTGATATTCCCAAAAACTCAAAGTACTCCATGTCTTTAAGAGATATTACAATTTTTCTCAAGACAATACTGCTACCTTAATTGATGAATCATCATCTGAAATCAGTCTAGCATGATTCTCACATACTCGCATTATCTCTTTAGCAAAGGGGTTTTTGGAATTATTGTAATGATGGTATAGTAACTTGAAGTTAGATTCAGTGTTACAGCCTAGGATATTGCACAGCATAAGAGAATAAACTAGTCAGTTTGAGCCTAAAAGAGATAGGTTATTGTGATAAATCAGAGGATATTATCGTTTAGCAAATCTTAGAATCTTCTTTGTGGTATTTTCTGTATCTTTGAGTAAATCTTCTTCCCAAATTACTAGAATCTTGTAACCTTGTTTTTTAATTTGTTTTAGAATTATTTTCTCTCTTTTCCATATCTCACTTGCTTTAATCATTTTACCATGTTCTTGAATCAAATCATCTGGCTTGTATTTTCTAGGATCTGCATGATTGTATGTTCCATTGTGCTCAATAATTTTTTTAGGTCTGATGAAAACATCTATTTCTTTTTTACGATGTTCATTTTGAATTGTTTGATAATCTATACTACGATGAAACTTGAATCTTATTTCAGCATCAGTTAGAATTTGTCCTATTTGAGATTCTCGTTTATTTGGTTTAACTTGACTGTGTCTTATTTTTTGTAATGTTTCTCTTTGTGTTTCTTTAACTTTATGCCTAGTATCATACTTGTTATTTTTTGTATTATACTCTTCTTTAGATTTAACCAATACTAATTTTCAACATATTCAAGCTTAAAAGTAATGAATGATATTTTCATGTCTAATGGAATATAAAATATTGTCATATTGACAATTACCGTTTGTTTTATACATCACTATATGAAACATCAGTTGCGTGATTCCAAAAATCGCGATTACCAATCGGGTAATCAAACGCAATTAAATGAAGAACGGAACTCTCCATTCTTCATGAGATTGGAAGGACCTCTTCAGTTCTTTCAATCTCGCTTCTGATTCCTTCTTTACTGATACCCAATTACATCTAGAGTGCTTTCTCTTTGTCTCCACAATGAATACACATTGAAGTTGACAATACTGCAAACCAAGCATAATGATGACTAAATCCTTCTTTACAACTCATAGAGCATGAAATTGTTTAGGTAGAGTAATCAAGTTGTCTATCAAATAATGTATCGATCAAGGTCTAGAGCATAAACCACCATGTCTTGAAGTAATGCATTACCTATAGTTCTCAGGATTATTGTAGAATTTGTGACTAATTGAATAGCGATCTAAATATACTGTGGCGATCTAACGATATCGTGTCTTGCTGAGATAAAGAACGTCGATACGTCATATCTCTTCAGGACATGATTTTAGAGTCAAATTTAACTAAATGAAATCCAATTCGTCAGAAATCTGTCTTTTCCCATTAGATTTTACCACATATGCACGGGAGCACATCTTACAAACAAGTAACATAGATTCAGTTAGTTCCAATCTAACAGAATACCCATTACGAAGACATAACGGGCATAAATTGTTATTATCAATATTAAATATCATCCAATAATATATTGTAATAATAACATAAATCTTATTTTGATAAAAAATGTATAACCGATATCATTTTATGAATAATAATTAGTTAAAATAGATTTTTGAAAAGCGTGATTTAGAAATTAATAATTAATTTGTTTAATTCTCACTTGACTGCCTTTTGATTCAAAATAATGCCCCAAAAAATTCATAAATTGTTCACCCATTCCAAACCCCGAAGATCCTTTCATCATACCTGATTTTTCAATTATAGAAAAAATTTCTGAATTTAATTGAATATTAAAAAATGTCCAACCTACTTTAGAAAATGGTTCACTTAACTCATAGGCATTTTTTACTTTGCAAGTAATTTCTAATTCATCCATGGCTTTTTTTACCAATGTTAATTCTTGTTCATATTTTCTTGTACTTAGTTGAAATATTGGATTCATTTTGAATTAATTTTAATTAGATTTGACACGATTTTGACTATCAAATTTAATTGAGTACACTACATATTTTCCTTTTTTAGCACTAAAAATTCCTATCATTTTTGCCATAAACCCATATTTCTTATTTCTAAGGAACATTGCTTTTTGTGCTAACTCTCCTTGAATAATTTGAACTGTTCCTGAAAACCATTCACTTTTTGTGGTTCCAGAATAATTTGAAACTGCAACATTTACTCTATTGTTATTTCGTAATCTTTTAACTTTTCCAGTATTCTCTCTTGTAACTATTAAAATTAGTTCATTGTATTCCATAAACCATACAGTTGTTTTTACGGAATTACCATTTTTTCTAAAAGTCTCCAATACAATATATTTTTCATTAGGAAAAATCACTCTGATTTTATTTCAATTTAAAATAATGTAAACTTTCTGATAAAATATTTCTTTAAATATTTTTTCTTCCTATTTTTTAACTTTAACATCGTATGCTTTATTGATTAATTCTTCAAATTGGCTCATATTTTTTAAAAAATACTGTCCCTATCTTATTCTGTTGATATGATCTTGAGAATTTAGTTTTATGTGATAAATTTTGTCTTTATATTCTATAATGAATATTGTATAGTTGATACTATTGAGTGAAACTTGGAGGGAGAGACTAAGCAGAAGAAGACTAGAAATTGGAATTGGTGGTTCTGAATATGATTACATACAAAGTTACATCGAATTTTATTGTTCTGAGGCGGATCGTAAATGCAAAGAAATTGATATGAATAAAACGGTAGATCAAGTTATTGATTCTATGAAAGATGAAGAGTTTGACAGGTTTACAAAATCAGTGATTAATACGGTTCACAAAAAGCAGGGATATGATGGACAATTACCTGAACAGATGATTTGAGAGTATTATGCTGGAATTGTAATTTTATAAAAGAACATTCAAAGTATTATCGATATCCACATGAAAAATGATAATTTTTTAGGTACAAATAATATTTCTTAGTATAAGACACCGTTATCTTAAGGTCTTAATCTGTCTGGATCTCTTGGATACAAAACCACTTCACGAACATTATCAATACCAATCAGTATGGTCATCAATCTATCTAATCCCATTCCCCAACCTGAATGAGGTGGCATTCCCCAATCAAATGTTTTAAGATGATCAGTAAATTGTGCAGGATCTAAATTTTGTTCTTTCAATCTTGATTTTAATAATTCTGAATCATGAAGTCTAGTTCCTCCTGATGATAATTCTAGATATCCAAATTGTAAATCAAATGAACGTGATAATGTTGCATCTTCTTCTTTTTCTCTAATGTAAAATGGTTTTAATTTCATTGGCCAATCAGTCAAAAAGTAAAACCCTGGATGATTTTTTCCAATTATTCTTAGATGCGAATCCAACAAGTCATCTCCAAACTCCACTTTCTCTCCTGCTTGTTTTAACTCCTCAATACATTGATTGTACGTGATTCTTTCAAATGGCGTTGATGGAATTTCTATTGCATGTTCAATCATCTCTTGCTCTTTTTTACAATTTTCAGATGTGAATTTGTATACCTCCAATACCAATGCCTCTAAAATATCCATAACATCTGTATAATCCATAAATGCTGCTTCAATGTCAATACTTGTAAATTCTGTCAAATGTCTTCCTGTATGTGAATTTTCTGCTCTGTAAAAATTTGAAATTTCAAATACCCTTTCTAAACCAATTGTCATTTGTTCTTTGTATAGTTGTGGACTTTGAGCAAGATATGCTGTCTCTCCAAAATAATCTAATGAAAAAAGATCTGCTCCTCCTTCACTTGCACTACCAATTATTTTAGGTGTTGTAATTTCTATAAATTTTTTTTCTGCAAGTGTTTTACGCAATGATTGTAATACATAATGTCTTAATTTGAAAATTGAAGCAGTTTTTTGATTTCTCATATCTAGCGCACGATGATTTAATCTTGTATCAATATTGCTTTCTAATCTTCCAATTGGATCTATTGGCAATGGATGAATAGCTTTACCTAAAACTTCTATCTCTTCGGCTTTAACTTCAAACGCAAAATCTCTAGCTTTCGTTTCTTGAACTATTCCTTTAATGCTTACAACACTTTGACGATTAATTTCACCCAGATTATCATTTAATTCTCCTTTTACAATCACTTGAGAAATTCCTGATACATCTCTAAGTGTGATAAATGACATCTTTCCTAATTTTCTTAGATCTTCGATCCAACCACCCAATACTACTTGTTTTCCGATCAACTCTTCATTTAATTCTGAAATATCATGTGTTTTTCCAAAAACCATATCTATCCTTTATCCTCAAACTCTATTTCAATGTCAAGGTTTCGGGCATTTTTGACAATTTCTATAACTTTTTTGGTATCTATTGGAAATTTCGGTGTCCATTTACCTGAAACTACTGCTTTCGTTTTTTGAACACCTTCAGCCCAAACAGCATTAATTGCTAAAATTTTTGTTGGGAAAAACAGGTCTTCTATGAATTTCTTATCTGTTTCATCTGCTTCTACAAGCCAAATTTTCTCCTTAAACTGATTTTGAAGTAATCTGTACAGTGTTCTACTTTGTCTGATTATCATTATGTCATTTTTTGCTAATGATAAAATGAAATTTCCTTGAAATTCTTTGCAGGAATAAAGTGAAAAATTTTCTATTTCTTTGTTTGTTTTTGCAATTTTTGCTAATGTTATCGATGCATCTACATCTGCTTTTGTTAATACCCCTGAATCCACTTTTCCCTCACATTGAAGGCATAGTACTGCATTTTTTGCATCAAAACCACAAATTGGAAATTTCATTTAAATCGATTTCTTCATTCTAACAATGTTGTTTATATCCCTTAGTGCAAAACAGAAATTCTAGTTTGGATCTAAGAAACACATGACATTTCTATCAATTAATGGATTATCTTCTAGATATGCCTCATCTAAAGGTCCAGTTTATGCTGTAGATGATGTTGACTTTGAATTAGACTCTGGGGAATCTCTGGGGATCGCCGGTGAAAGTGCATGTGGAAAAAGTACTTTGGGACTATCATTAATCCGAATGCTTTCTGGAGGTGAGAGTTATGGACAAATTATATTTGATGGTGATTCTATTTTGGATCTATCTGAATCTGATTTTGATAATCAATTTCGTTGGAAAAAAATATCTATGATTTTTCAAGGTGCTATGAATTCACTAGATCCTGTTTTTACAATTAAACAACAATTTGTTGAAATCTTAAAACAACATAATTTTGATGGTGATTCAAATGAATTAATTTTGAATTCAATTAATTCAGTAAGTCTGAGTAAAGATGTTTTAAAAAAATATCCTCATGAATTAAGCGGTGGAATGAAACAAAGGGTGGTTATTGCAATGGCTTTGATTTTAAAACCAAAGTTTGTAATTGCTGATGAACCTACTACCGCACTAGATGTTTTAATTCAAGCTCAAATAATTAATTTATTAAAAAAATTAAAAAAAGATGGCATGTCTTTTATGTTAATTACACATGATTTGGCAGTTTTATCTGAAATTGCAGATAAAATTGGTATTATGTATGGTGGACAGATGGTTGAATTTGGTTCCTCTGAAGAAATTTATAAAAATCCAAAACATCCTTACACTCAAGGACTTTTAGAATCTATTCCAACACTCAAAGGAAATATTCCTAAGTATATTCCTGGAATTCCACCAAGCTTACTTGATATCCCAACTGAATGTAGATTCATTGATAGATGTCCTTTAGCTATTGAAAAATGTAAAAAACTCCCACCAAAATTTAAAACCAATACTGGATATGTTAGATGTTGGCTTTATGATGATGAAGAATAATTTAATTTTGAATTAAGATATTGAGAATCAATTTTTTTAAGATAAATTTCTTGAATTAACATAGTTTCTCTTTCTATAGTATTTCTACAAATCATTTTTGTATATTTTATTAAATCTGGATCTTGATGTTCTTTTTCAAATGTTTCTATTTTTTTTAATACATTCTGTTCGAATTCCATCACTTTGTGAAGTTCTTTACTTATTTGCTCTATTTTCATTTGTTCATAATTTTTAGGTTTTCTAGAATTAATTTCGTCAATTAATTTTTTAATATTTTCCATTGTATTCATATCTCTAATTTTTTTATTACATAAGTTAATTTTGTATTTCTTTTTTATGTTCTAAAATGTGTTTTAACCCATTTGTCATACTAAGTGAATCTAAATTAATTTCACAATAAGGACATTTCAAGATATTTCTAATTCTATGAGTATTTTTTAACGACCGGTAGGCATGAATCTATGATTCTTAACATTTCAGATCTAATTGCTTTTTTATCTATTGAAACCCACACTCTTGCTTTTTTAATTACAAATGATATTGTTTGCACTTTCTTCCTTTCTTCCCAAACAAATTCTACTTCTCCTAAATTATTGTCAAAAAATCCTTCTAAATCTGTCTTCATAGCAATGTGTGAAAATTGGTATTTTGCATTTTTTTCATCTAAAAGTGGTATTAATTCTGGTCTTCTTTTGTGTGCCATTAATTCCCCTCTTTCACCTACAATCCCTACAAATCTGATAAATGGACTAATGGATGAAATCTCATTACAAATCGTTTTCAATTTTTTAGTAACCATCTAATTTTCTTCTATTTTGATTGTGTTTTAAGCATGTCGTTTAAAAATATTTGAATACCTCATACTTAATTTTACAACTGTTACAATTTTTTCAAATTTATGATATGGTTAATAATTTTTTATTATTTATTATATTATTTTTCAAAAAATTGTTCCTAATCCTAAAACCACGACAATTGTCTTTAACGCTTTTCCTGAAATCATAAATATTGAATATTTGATAAATTTCATTTTTTTTGCACCCGCAGAAATTAAAACCAAATCTCCTATAACTGGTATCCATGATGCAAAAAATATTGCACTCCAACCAAATTTGTCTAAAATTTTATGTCCTTTCTTATGTTGTGGTTTTTTATGTTTATTTTTTTTGAATCTACTAAATAATCTGTTTCCTCCAAACCCTATTCCATAATTAAAAAATCCTCCAATAGTTGATCCAATCATTAATGCTGCAGCAACTAGAAAAATACTTTCACCTCCCATCAATAATGCTGATGTTAATATTTCTGTAGGCAATGGTAACGCCGTGGCTGATAATAATGAATTTATGAATAGTCCTACGATTCCATATTCTTGAAATGTGTTGTTTGCTAAAATCTCCTGTGCTTGTTGATAATATTCCATGAATAACTCATAACTCATTATATTTTTCTCTTATCTCTGTAGATTAAATATGTCCATTTTAAATTAATTCATTTAATTTATTATATTTTTAAAAAAATTCTTCGTTTTCATTAAATAAGCCTGATTTCAGTTTGATTTGTGGATTTAACTGACATTTTTCCATTTGCTGTTGGTGATGGTTATATTATTTTAGCACTTGTAAATTTTTTTGGGTCTCTTATTCCTTTTGTACCTCTTCCTGGGTTCTTATTACTTGCCACTATGTCTATTGGAAATCAATATGATTTACATATCTTAGCATTAGTTTCTGCAGTTTCAGCAACTGCTGCAAAACAAATCATATTTTATGTTAGTTTTAAAGGTAGAAAAATAATTAGTGAAAAAACTCGAAAAAGAATGCGTCCATTTCAAAGACTAGTTAAAAAATATGGTGCAGCCGCAGCATTTGTTGCAGCTGCAACTCCGATGCCTGATGATATTATTTTTGTTCCTTTAGGATTGGCAAAATATAACCCAAAAAAATTTTTCATTTCAACTCTTGCTGGAAAAATTGTTCTTAGTTATTCCATAGTCTTTCTTTATCATTATTTGGGATTTTCTGTAGTTGAACCATTTGTAAAAGATCTTGAAAATGCAACTCCAATCTATATTGGAATTATAGTTTTTGGAATAATGATGACTGTTGTAATTGTTCTTCTTTTGAGATTAGATTGGGCTAAAATTCTTGGAAAATTTTTACCTTGGACATTAGATGAAAATAATGATACAAATAATGATGATTAGTTTTTTTGATTCATATTTTAAAATTCTTCAATCTATGAATCTTGTTAGATTAAAAGAATAATTTATGATTAAATAATTATTCTTAGTCAGTTTTTCATAACTAAACAAACTTTCCATAATTAGTTAAACTTCAAAACTGCTTTGGCCTTCCATCATATCAAAAGTTTGTTCTAGATCCTTTTTCAAAATGAACATAATACATATCCTGATCTTTTGACTTAATTTTATCTGAGAGGACTTTCATCCATGTTTTATTTGTAAACCGATTGGGATTTACTGTTCTTTTATTGCCTGTTCCAAAAATATTTGTTTTTCCATTCTAAA
>Ga0208391_1000179_pt1 | contig 34796 bp, 27 predicted proteins | sample Knorr_S23_td_Bot_FD_185612 | JGI IMG/M metagenome (GOLD analysis project Ga0208391, IMG submission 185612) | Marine microbial communities from Southern Atlantic Ocean transect - Knorr_S23_td_Bottom_ad_3770_LV_A (SPAdes) (version 2) | ecosystem: Environmental > Aquatic > Marine > Oceanic | place... | reverse complement strand
TAAAACTAACCTATCTCCATCACCATCAAAAGCAATACCAAGATCAGCCCCATTAGAAATTACTTCTTTCTGTATTTTTTCTGGGTTAGTTGAACCACAGTCATTATTAATATTAATTCCATCGGGAGAAGTGCCTATTTCTATAAGATTACATCCTAATTCATTAAAGACCACTGGCGCTACTGAATAATTAGCTCCATTTGCACAATCAATAACTAAAGTAAGTCCGGATAAGTCTAGGTTTGAAGACGCAGCTACACAAAAATCGATGTACATTTGTTGAGCATCTTCTAATCTGCTAGCTTTTCCCAGTTCTAAAGAATTTACAACTGAGTTATTCTCTAAAAGAAAATCTTCTATTTTTTTCTCCAATCCATAATCAAATTTAAAGCCATCTTTAGTAAAAAATTTAATGCCATTGTCACTAAATCTATTATGCGAGGCAGATATCACTAATCCAGCCTGATTGGTAGATTTTGCTAAATAAGCAACTCCAGGAGTAGGCATGGGTCCAACCAAGGTTACATTTAAGCCGGCTGAAATGAATCCTGACTCCAAAGCGGACTCAATCATATACCCTGATATTCTTGTATCCTTGCCAATTAAAATACTTTCAACACCTTCTTTTTTTAGAATCTTTCCTGCAGCCCATCCAAGTTTTACCATAAACAGTGGATTCATTTTGGATTCTACTGCTCCTCTTATTCCATCTGTACCAAAACGCCAGTCTAAAGGAAAGTAATCAGGTATTTTTTTTGAAGACATTGATTTAAGGTTATCTTAATAAAAACCTTTCAACTTTGTTCTGCTGTATCCCCTACTGAAGGATCTTTCTTTTCTTTGTTTTCAGTTTTATTTTCTTTTGAACCAGGGGCCCTGGGTTTTGCACCTGCCATAATGTCATCTATCTGTTCTGCATCTAAAGTTTCGTACTCAACTAGCGATTGAGCCATTAAATGAAGATTATCTATATTTTCTTTTAATATATCAGTTGCTCGCATATAACAATCAGAAATAATTGATTTCGCCTCTTTATCTATTTTAGAAGCAGTTTCATCGGAAATATCTTGTTTAGCACTTCCAACAGATCTACCTAAAAAAGGTTCATCTGTTTCATCTCCGTACCGTATAGGACCCAACTCTTTAGAGAGACCCCATTTAGTGACCATATTGCGAGCTAATTCAGTGGCCCTTTCAATATCATTGGAAGCTCCAGTGGTTATTCCTTTTTCACCATATACAATTTCTTCAGCTATTCTTCCGCCATATAACCCACAGATTCTGTCAAGAAGAGATTGAAGGCTGTGACTATACTTGTCCTCTTCAGGAAGAAAAACTGTTAAGCCCAACGCCCTTCCTCTTGGAATGACAGTTACTTTATAAATTGGATCATGCTCTTCTAATAATCTTCCTACTATTGCATGACCCGCTTCATGATAAGCAGTTTTAAGTTTATCTTCCTCAGATATAACCATAGATCTTCTCTCTGTACCCATCATTACCTTGTCTTTGGCAAAATCCATCTGCTCCATACCTACAAGTTTCTTTCCAGACCTTGCAGCATATAGAGCTGCTTCATTTACTAGATTCGCTAAGTCTGCTCCTGAAAATCCTGGAGTCCCCCTGGCAATCAATGAGGGATCTACATCTTCGCCTAATGGGACTTTCTTCATATGAACTTTGAGAATCTGTTCTCTTCCCCTTATATCAGGAAGTGGAACAATTATTTGGCGATCAAATCTACCTGGTCTTAATAAGGCAGGATCCAGTACATCTGGTCTATTTGTTGCTGCGATTATGATAATGCCCTCATTTTGTTCAAAACCATCCATTTCGACTAGAAGTTGGTTGAGAGTTTGTTCTCTTTCATCATGTCCTCCACCTAAACCAGCGCCTCTATGCCTTCCAACAGCATCTATTTCATCTATAAAAACAATACAAGGTGCGTGTTTCTTGGCTTGCTCAAACATATCTCTAACTCTTGAAGCACCAACTCCTACAAACATCTCGACAAAGTCTGAACCAGAGATAGTGAAAAAAGGAACTTGAGCTTCTCCTGCAATAGCTCTTGATAACAAGGTTTTTCCTGTTCCAGGAGAACCTACCATCAATATTCCTGTAGGAATCTTTCCTCCTAATTTTTGGAACTTTGAGGGATCCTGAAGAAAATCCACTATTTCTTGTACTTCTTCTTTAGCTTCTTCTATCCCAGCTACATCAGTAAAGTTAGTCTTAACTTTACCTCCTTCTAACAATTTTGCTTTGCTCCTACCAAAACTCATAGGTCCAGATTTACCTGAAAGTCCTCCCTGCATTTGTCGCATAAAGAAAATAAACACAGCAAGGATGATTAGAATTGGAAAACTGGCAACTAAAAGCTGTTTCAAAATAGACTGTTGTTCAGGTTTTTCTCCTATTACAGAGACCCTGTGATCTCTTAGTATTTCGCTAAGGTCATCCTGTAGGAAAGGTGGCTTTACAGTCTCAAAATTCTTTCCATTAACAGTTTTGCCATTGATGGTGTAATTATCATTTTTAAATTCAACACTTAATACTTGATCACTTTCAACTTGAGCTAGAAATTCTGAATAACTAATTACTTCTTGTTTAGAATCAGAAGAAAAATTACTAAAAACAGTGAACATAGTCACCGCTATGAAAAGCCACATTAAAATATTTTTTAATAAACCACTCATTTTTTCTTACCCATCCCCAGTATGTAGGTTTCTTTAGAGTTTGCCCTAGAAGAATCTGGTTTTCTAATTTTAACCTTTTGGAAGTGAGATTTCATATAAATCATCATATTATCAAAACTTTCACCATGGAATACTTTACATAAAGCATTCCCATCTTCTTTTAGGAAATTATCTAAACAGCTCCTAATACCTAGAAGGAGACTGTTCATCAGGGCATCATCTCTTTCTGATATACCACTTATATTTGGGGCGATATCAGATAAAACAACATCAAAAGGAAGAATATTTTCATCAAAGTTTTCAAAGTCACTCTCTTTAAGCTTTTCCAATTCTTTATTAAGATAATTTACTCCTTTTAATGGCTCCATAATTTTTTTATCCACACTAAAAATAAATCCCTTTTTGCCCACTATTTGCAGACAAACTTGCGACCATCCGCCTGGACTACTTCCAAGGTCTAAAATTCTTGAACTTGGTTTTATAAAGTTATCTTTTTTTTGGACTTCTAAAAGTTTAAAGGCTGATCTTGATCTAAAGCCTCTAGCTTTAGCTAATTTCGAAAAAGCATCTCCTTTTTTGTATATTGCTTTAGATGATTTAGTCAAACTTAGATGTGTTTGATAGATAATATCTCGTATTCTTTAGTACCGCCTGGGGTCTCTAGTTTCACCAAGTCCCCTTCTGACTTTCCTACAAGACTTCTCGATAAAGGAGAATTTACAGATATTGTCCCTAATTTAACATCAGCTTCATCTTCCCCTACTATCTTATAGGAGATTAACTTTCTTTCATCTAGATCTTTTAGTCCAACTGTGGTTCCAAAAATTACTGTTCCTGAAGGTTCTATTAGGGTTGCATCAATAACTTGAGCATCGGCTAACTTATTCTCAATTTCTCTTATCCTTGATTCAATTAAACCCTGTTGTTCTTTAGCTGCGTGGTACTCTGAGTTTTCTTTCAAATCACCATGTTCTCGAGCTTCAGCTATAGCTTTAACAACGTTATTCCTATCTTGGGACTTTAATTTTTGTAATTCTTGTCTAAGAGAGATCTCTCCCTCCTTTGTCATAGGATAACGGGACATAAGGTTAATTTTTTGTGCTTTTATAGTTTAGCATGAAGGTCTTGTAGTCGTTCCACATTCCAGCTTTCCTTATTTCTTAATACTGAGCAAAGCGCTCTCCCACCCTCAAGGGTAGTTGTGCAGTAAATTTTTTCTTCTAATGCTGTTCTTCTGATTGAAGCAGAATCAAGAATGGATTGTCTGCCTTCAGTGGTGTTAACCACTAATTGGATTTCTCCATTCTTCATCATATCTACGATGTGTGGCCTTCCCTCTGCAACCTTTTTAACAATGGTTACTGGAAGATCAATCTTAGAAATAAAACCTGCCGTACCTTTAGTAGCAACAATCTTAAACCCTAACTCATGAAATTCTTTAGCTAATTCTGCTACAAATACTTGGTCTGAGTTTCTTACACTTAGAAAAACACAACCTTCCGACGATATCTTTTTTCCCGCGCCAAGTTGAGCTTTTGCATAAGCCTCAGCAAAACTTTTTCCTATGCCCATGACTTCACCAGTCGATTTCATCTCCGGACCTAAGATTGGGTCAACACCCTGAAACTTTTCAAATGGGAGAATCGCTTCTTTAACTGAAAAATATTCAGGAATTATTTCTTTAGTAAACCCTTGCTTCTCCAACGAGATACCTGACATACACTTTGCCCCTATTTGTGCTAAAGAATTCCCAATACATTTTGAGACAAAGGGAATAGTTCTAGAAGCCCGTGGATTTACTTCCAGTAGATAAAGCGTATTTTCAAAGAGGGCTAATTGCACATTGATGAGTCCAATTGCTTTTATCCCCAATGCAATAGATTTAACCATCTTGTAGATTTCTTCAATTAATCTTTCCTCTAAGTTGTATGGGGGTAGAGAGCAAGCTGAATCTCCTGAATGAATACCTGCTTGTTCAATATGTTGAAGGATACCTCCAATAACTACTTCCTTACCATCACAAACTGCTTCAACATCCAACTCAATAGCTTGATTTAAAAAACTATCTAATAAGACTGGGCTCTCTTCACTTGCTTCAACGGCATCTACTAGATAATTCTTTAAATCTTCTTGGTTGTAGACTATTTCCATAGCCCTTCCTCCAAGAACATAAGAAGGTCTGACTACCAACGGGAACCCTATTTCCTTAGAAACTTCAACCGCCTCTTCCAAGTTGGTAGCTAATCCATTAGGCGGTTGTTTCAGTTTTTGTTTTTGAACAAATTTTTGAAATCTCCCTCTGTCTTCTGCTATATCAATTGAGTCTGGAGATGTTCCCCAGATTGGAACACCATTTTCTTCTAGTTCTTTAGCTAATTTTAAGGGGGTTTGCCCTCCGTACTGAACTATAACTCCAAGTGGATTTTCTAACTCAGTTATAGCCAATACATCTTCCATGGTGATGGGCTCAAAATACAATCTATCCGAGACATCATAATCTGTTGACACTGTCTCTGGATTGCAATTCACCATTATTGATTCATACCCTTCCTCTTTCATTGCTAAAGCAGCATGAACACAACAATAATCAAATTCTATTCCTTGACCTATCCTGTTTGGGCCCCCACCTAAGACAATTACTTTCTTTTTATTACTAGAGGGGTTAGATTCACATTCCTCTTCATAGGTTGAATACATATAAGCTGTTGATGATTCAAATTCAGCTGCACAAGAATCTACTCTTTTAAATACTGGCTTAATATTAAGTTTTTTCCTTTTCTCTCTTACTGTCCTTTCATCTGTCTTAAACAAAGAAGCTAATCTTTTATCAGAGAAGCCTTTCTTTTTAACTGACAAAAAATAGTCTTTTTCGATCGAGTTTAAAGACAAGCCCTGCAAAATCTGTTCTTCATTGACTAGATCTTCAATTTGAGAAATAAACCATGGATCTATTTTTGTAAGATTAAATATTTCCTGAATTGATAAACCATTTCTTATAGCATCTGCTAAAAACCAGATCCTATCTGGGCTAGGTACAGAAAGTTCTCTCTTTAGAGCTGATAAATCTTGACTAGAAGGATCATAGATTTCGTTAAGACCTTCCTTGCCTATCTCTAGTCCTCTAATAGCCTTTTGAAAAGATTCTTGAAAAGTTCTGCCTATCGCCATCACTTCTCCAACTGATTTCATTTGTGTTGTAAGTACGGGCTCTGCTTGTGGAAATTTTTCGAAGTTGAATCTTGGAATTTTAGTAACAACATAATCTATAGCAGGTTCAAAGGAAGAAGGAATAATACCTCCAGTAATATCATTACGAAGTTCATCTAATGTGTACCCTACTGCAAGCTTTGCCGCAACTTTAGCAATAGGAAATCCTGTAGCTTTTGAAGCTAATGCTGAAGATCTAGAAACTCTCGGATTCATTTCTATGACTAACATCTCTCCATCTTCAGGATTAATAGTAAATTGAACATTCGAACCTCCAGTCTCAACCCCAATTTCTCTCAGGATATCCATAGCGGCATTTCTCATTAATTGATATTCCTTGTCTGTTAGTGTCTGCGCAGGTGCAACGGTAATGGAGTCTCCTGTATGTACTCCCATAGGATCAATATTCTCGATACAGCAAACGATGATGCAGTTATCATTCTTGTCTCTTACAACTTCCATCTCAAACTCCTTCCACCCTTCAAGATATTCGTCGATATAAATCTCAGAAGTAGGGGAAAGGTCAAACCCTCTGGAATAAATTTCTTCAAATTCTTCAAGGTTATAAGCAACACCTCCTCCTGCTCCTCCCATAGTAAAGTTAGGTCTTAAAACACAAGGAAAGCCAATATCTTTCACAATCTTCTTAGCCTCTTTTGGGTTATGAGCTAAAGCTGCTTTAGGGGTCCTCAAACCAATTTTCTTCATTGCTTGAGAAAATAAATTTCTATCCTCAGCCTTATCTATTGCCTCTTTCGTGGCACCTATCATTTCCACTTTATGTCTTTTTAAAACCCCTTTTCTATCTAAATCCAATGCCGTATTTAACCCAGTTTGACCGCCCATGGTTGGTAAAATTACATCCGGTTTTTCCTTTTCTATTATTTTTTCTATTGTTTCCCACTCAACGGGTTCTATGTAGGTAGCATCAGCTAACGAAGGGTCTGTCATGATTGTTGCAGGGTTAGAATTAACTAAAATCACCCTATATCCATCTTCTTTTAGAGCTTTACAAGCTTGAGTACCAGAATAATCAAATTCACAAGCTTGGCCGATTACTATCGGTCCTGCACCCAGAATTAAAATGGAATTTATATCTGTTCTTTTAGGCATTAGCTTGCTTCATGTTCTCTAAAAACATATCAAAAAGAGAGTTAATGTCATGAGGACCTGGGCTTGCTTCTGGATGACCCTGAAAACTAAAAAAAGGTAATTTTGTATGTGTAATTCCTTGAATTGTTCCATCGAATAAAGATCGATGAGTAACAACTACATCTTTTGGAAGTGAATTTTCTTTTACAGTAAAACCATGATTTTGGCTTGTTATATAGACTTCATTAGTTTTTAAATCCTTAACCGGGTGATTTGCCCCGTGATGCCCAAATTTCATCTTTTCTGTTTTGCCTCCTAAAGCTATAGATAAAAGTTGATGGCCAAGACATATTCCAAATATAGGAATAGATTTTTCTATTAGCTCTTTAATGGTTTTTATGGCGTATTGACATGGTTCTGGGTCACCAGGCCCATTTGATAGAAAGACACCATCAGGATCAAATTTATTTATTTCTTGGTAAGTCGTCTTTGCGGGTAAAACAGTTACTTCACAACCTTTTTGGCAAAGAATCCTAAGAATGTTCTTTTTTATTCCAAAGTCTAAAGCAACTACTTTAAATTTCTTCTTGCTCTCTTTTTTCCTCCATTCACCTTCTTCCCACTTATAAGATTTTTCAGTGGTTACTTCTTTGGCTAAATCCAAGCCTGATAAACCTGAAAATTTCTTGGCTAAAGAAATAGTATTTTCTTCTGAAACATTTTTTCCTGCCATGATAGCTGCAGATTGAGCTCCTCTATTACGAATTATTGATGTTAGTTTCCTTGTGTCTATGTCTGAAATAGCTACAGTTTTGTTGGAAATTAAATATTCGGTTAGATTATTTTCTTTTCTCCAATTACTTGCATAAATAGGAAGGTTTTTAATAACTAAGCCTGAAGTCCAAACTTTATTTGATTCAACATCCTGAGAATTTATTCCGGTATTACCAATATGAGGGTAAGTTAGAGTAACAATCTGACTGGCATAAGAAGGGTCAGTGAGAATTTCCTGATATCCAGTCATGGAAGTGTTGAAGACTATTTCTCCATTGGTCTCGCCGTGGTAGCCAATACTCTTCCCTAAGAAGATTGTACCGTCTGCTAATGCTAATACGGCTTTATCAAAGCTCATCTTATTTGGAGCCTAAAAATTGAAATAAAAGTTGATAAAAAAAAAGCGAACCAGCAGTATATCTGAAGTTCGCAATTATAATTTTAATGCTGTTTGGCATTAAAACCGCACTATAATAAATAACCTTAGTACTGTCTATTTAAAAGATTAATAAATCTCAAAAATGATAAAAACATCTGAACAAATAGAAAATATGAAACTAGCTGGCAAGCTAGCTTCTGAAGTTTTAGAAATGATAACTCCACTAGTTAAACCTGGCATATCAACAGGAGAGCTAGATAAAGTCTGTCATGATTTCATAGTTCATGAGCAAGGAGCTATTCCTGCCAATGTAGGATATAGAGGCTACGAAAAAACAATTTGCAGTAGCTTAAATCAAGTTGTTTGTCATGGCATTCCTGATTTTCAAAGAATTTTAAAAGATGGAGATATTTTAAATATTGATGTGACTGTAAAAAAAGACGGTTGGCATGGAGATACTTCTAAGATGTTTTTGGTAGGCAAGACCCAACCTCATAATGAAAGACTGGTAAAGATTACTCAAGAATGCCTTTATAAAGGCATAGAAAAAGTAAAACCAGGAGCTTATTTAGGTGACATAGGCAATGCAATTCAACAACATGCAGAAAAAAATCATTATTCAGTTGTGGAAGACTACTGCGGACATGGAATTGGAGAGGTTTATCATGAAGACCCTCAAGTCTTGCATTATGGTCAGCCAGGAACAGGGTTAAAGCTTAAAGAAGGCATGTGTTTCACCATCGAACCAATGATCAACTTAGGAACAAAGTTCACCAAAGCATTATCAGATGGGTGGACGGTTGAAACCAAAGATGGGAGAAACTCAGCTCAGTGGGAACATACTCTTACAGTCACTTCAACTGGATATGAGGTACTAACAAAAAGATCTGAAGAAAATCTCTAGATCATGTCTTCGAATCTAGTTTTAAATAAACAAGAGTTAAAGCTAACTTCTTTAAGGTCAAGTAAAAATGCTGATAAAGAGTTTGCAATTTGGTTAGAAAATAGAAAATCTGGAGTATCAGGCATTCAGAACTTCTTAAGGCGTAGATCTCAAAATACAGATAATTTAATTTTTTCTATATGGGAAGCCTCTAATCTTTCTGAAAAAAAAGATATAAGTCTCTTCGCTGTTGGGGGGTATGGGAGACAAGAGCTTCATCCCTATTCCGATATAGATCTATTAATTCTATATAAAGGAAAGCTAAACAAAAATAGACGCAACGGTATAGAGTCTTTTATCAGTCAACTTTGGGACCTTGAACTCAATGTGGGACATAGCGTCAGGAGTCAGTTTGAAGAAGAAGAAATTATTTCTTCTGATCTGCAAGCTTTTACCAACTTACTTGAGTCTAGATTTTTATTTGGCGATGAGAATATGCAATTACTACCCAATCAAATAATAGAAAAGAAAAACATTTGGAAAAAAGAAAGATTTCTACTTAATAAGCTTAAAGAACAAGAACAAAGACACAATAAATTCGATAACACCGAGTACAACATAGAGCCTAATATCAAATCTTCACCAGGTGGTTTGAGAGACATGCATGTCATAAATTGGTTAATGTTGAATTATTCAAGAAAGAATCATCGATTAAAAAACTTAGACAGAATTTTAAGTGGAGCGGAACGGAAAGAATTAAATAAAAGTAAACTTTGGCTCTGGACTCTCAGATATATTCTTCACAAGGAAGCTGGAAGAGAAGAAGATAGATTGTTATTAAACTATCAAGTATCCATAGCAAAAAAACTATTTCCAAGCATTAAAAATAGTAATGCAGCCGCTGAAAAGTTAATGCATAAATATTTCAGATCTGCATTAAATATATCTGAAATTAACACGACGACTATCCAAAAATTTAAAGAGAGTCTTATTAGACCAAAAAAATCAAAGGTAAATCTTAAAGACAAATATTTTAGGGTGAAAAATAATTTAATTGAATTGAAGAACTTGGAGGCTTTTAAGAAAAGTCCTTCTTTAATGCTAGAGGTTTTTGTAAAACTTTGCGAAAACCCTCAAATCACTGGAATTCATTCAGATACTTTAAAAAAATTGAAAGAGAACAGAGGCCTAATCGACTCTTCCTTTAGAAAAAAGAAAAGAAACATTGATCTTTTTATGAAACTGATACGTTCACCAAGACTCATGGTTACCCAGTTAGAGCAAATGAAGCAGTTAGGAATTTTAGGAAAATATCTTCCAGAATTTGGAAGAGTTACAGGGCAAATGCAATACGATCTTTTCCACATCTATACTGTGGATGCCCATACTCTCCAAGTTTTAAGAAATATGAGAAGATTATTCTTAGGAACATCAAAAGAGACCTACCCTTTTGCTTCTGAATTAACTAAAAAATTACCCAAGCCAGAGATTCTATACATAGCCGGTCTCTATCATGATATTGGTAAAGGCAGAGGCAAGGATCATTCAGGACTTGGAACAAAAATTGTTAAAAGATTTTGTGATCGACATAAGCTTGCAAAGAAAGATTCAGCCCTAATTGAGTGGTTAGTACAAAATCACTTAAAGATGTCAATTACTTCTCAGAAAGAAGATCTGAGTAACCCCAAGGTAATAAATAGTTTTGCAAAAGTAGTTGGGAATGAAGAAAAGCTGAATTATCTATACTGCTTAACCGTTTCTGACATATCGGCTACCAATCCTGATTTATGGAATTCTTGGAATGAATCTTTATTAAATGACCTATATTTCAAGACTTTAAACAATATTAACTTTAAAGAAGAATTCAATAAATTTTCTAAAACAGAAGCTGAAATGCTTATAACTTCAATACCCAAAAAATATCAATTAAAAGTAAAAAAATTATGGAAAAATTTCTATCCTTCTTACTTTGAAAGTCACTCACCTCAATTAATCAGGGACCACAGTCTGATAATAACAAAGAGCAAAACAAAATCAGTAGCTAAGTTTTTCTATGAGAATAGCTCTCTTAGCACAGACTCTTTAATGGTCTATACCAAAGACAGAATAAACGTCCTAGGAACTATAGTTGGAGAATTGGATTCTCAAAGTATTTGTGTTCTTGACGCGGGTCTATATGGAACAAGAGACGGTTATTGTTTAGATCATATTATTGTTTCAGATCAAAAAGGTGGTCCTCTCCAAATAAGTAAAGATCAAATAAAAGAAATAGAGTCAAAAATTATAAATTCTTTAGAAAAAGAAAAATTAAATCCTAAGCTAGTAAAAAAGAAGATGCCAAGACACTTTTTGACTCTCAAGAAAGATACCAAAATAGAAATAAGTCATGACATGAAAAATAGATGGACGCAATTGGATATAAAAACTGCTGATCGTCCTGGCTTACTTTCTTCTATTTGTAGTGTGTTTGTTAAAAATAATGCTTCTATAAAAAAAGCAAGAATATCAACTTACGGGGAGAGAGCTGAAGACAGGTTTTGCATTTCTTCTTTAGAAGAGACCCCTTTTCTTAAAAAACCTGCATTGGACAAATTAATTTCAGAGTTAAGAGAGTCTCTAGACCCCAAAAACCACTGAATCATTCTTTTGTCTAAATCTCTAAATTGAGAGTCAAAAAGTTGACTACCTATGAATGAAGACTATTATGCTGCGGCTCAATAAAAAGATAATTTATTAACGAAAGAGAATGACTAACTGGTTTGCTATAGGAATGGGATCTAAAAACTCCAAAGGAGATTGGCTTGAAGTTTTTTATCCTAAAAATCTTATAAATCCTTCAGAAGAACTAACCCTCAAAGCCAAGGAGTTAGTTAGTTATAGGGAAGGGAATTTTACAAGCTCCATTCCAAGCGACTTAGTTCAAGATATTGCTAAATTATCTAAAAACTTTTCATCACTAGAGACTGAAAGAACTGTACTGGTATTTGTTGACTCTAAACTACCTCCTAATGATGTTCCTTCTTGTTATCTTAGACTTCATCTTCTCTCTCATAGACTAGTAAAGCCAAACGAAATTAATTTAGAAGATATTTTTACTCTTATGCCAACCGTTGCTTGGACTTCAGATGGTCCTAAGGACCCCAAAGAACTTAATGATATTCTTTCTGATAAGAAGATTAATAATGAAGCTATACATATTCATTCATTGGATAAATTTCCTTGCCTAACAGACTATGTTGTTCCAGAAGGCGTAAGAATAGCAGATAGTCATAGAGTTAGATTAGGAGCTTATCTAGGTGAAGGGACCACGGTAATGCATGAAGGGTTTATCAATTTCAATGCAGGCACTCTAGGAAAAAGTATGGTAGAAGGTAGGATTTCACAAGGGGTTATTGTTGGTGAAGGAAGTGACCTTGGAGGAAGTTCAAGTACCATGGGAACTCTTTCTGGCGGCAATGAAACACTTATATCAGTGGGTCGGGATTGCCTGCTTGGAGCCAATTCAGGCCTTGGAATTCCTTTAGGTGATAGGTGTGTTGTTGAAGCGGGCTTGTACATTACTGCTGGAACCAAAGTAGAAATGATCAAATCTAATAGTAAGGTAGAAGAGATCAAAGCCTCAGAACTTTCTTATAAAGACGATCTTCTATTTATAAGAAATTCTCTTACTGGAGCTGTTCAATGCAAGCCGAATCCGAAAACAGTTAATCTTAACGAAGAATTACATTCTAATAACTAACCTGTGTCGGAAGTACTAGAACTAACAAAAGAACTCGTAAAGAGGGAATCCATTACACCCTTAGACGAAGGTTGTCAGGATTTGGTTGCGACTCGTCTTAAGAAATTAGGATTTGCTATTAAACATTTACCTTTTGGGGAAGTCTCAAATCTCTGGGCGACCTACGGAAAAGGGGAAAAGACTCTTACTCTGCTTGGTCATACTGATGTAGTCCCAACTGGCCCAATAGAAAAATGGACTAATGACCCTTTTGAACCAACGGAAAGAGATGGGTTACTATTTGGACGAGGAGCTGCTGACATGAAAGGAAGTGTAGCTGCCTTCGTAGTCGCTGCCGAGGAGTTCTGCAAGAAAAATCCTAATCCCAATGGGAGGCTTAGCATTATGCTGACTAGCGATGAAGAAGGACCTGCCAAAGACGGGGTACGTAAAGTAATTAAATATTTAACTGATCTAGGTGAAAAAATAGACTGGTGTCTTGTTGGTGAACCGACCGCAGAAAAACGATTAGGGGATGTAATAAAAATTGGAAGAAGAGGATCAATTAATGGTGAGATTAATATAAGAGGAATTCAAGGACATGCTGCCTATCCTCACAATGCTGAAAACCCTATCCATACAAGTTCTGAAGCCTTAAATGAAATTGTAGCGCTTCAATGGCCAGATGAAAGTGGGCAATTTCCAGATAGCGTTCTTCAAGTTTCTAATATCAAATCAGGTACAGGAGCACATAATGTTATTCCAGGTGAATTAAGTTTAAAACTTAACGTTAGATACTCTCCCTCCATATCTTCTCAAACCGTCATTGAGGCAGTTGAAGGAATACTTCAAAAACACAAACTAAACTTTAGCGCAGAATGGGAAGACAGTGGTGCTCCTTTCCTGACAACATCCACTACCTTAATTGATTGCGCTATTGAGTCTATAACAAGTGTGACGGGAGTGAACGAAGTAGAGCAGTCCACTGCGGGCGGAACCTCTGATGGTAGGTTTATTGCACCAACTGGGAGTGAGGTCGTAGAAGTAGGACCTTTAAATGCTTCTATTCACAAAATAGACGAGGCAGTTAGTATAGAAGAACTAGAAATGTTGACAGAGATATACGGAAAAGTGATTACAAAACTTCTTACTTAATTAGTATCCTTAAATTTAAATTCTATTAGCTGTCTTTTTTTGTAGTTACCCGATAACTTAGAAAAGAAGTCAAGTATTCTCATAGAGGGGTATTTTTTATGAAGTAGCCTATAACCTAATTTAATAGACTCTTCTTGATCTAATAATTCTGCTTCAGCACTTAACCATTCTCCATGCAAATTACCCTTAAAGTTACAGGTAGCTACCTTCACCGAAGAAAAGTTTCTTATTCTTTTTACTTTACCCGCTTCTCCATGAGAAAAAACATAAAAAGAATTTTTATCTTCATCTTGAGCAAACCAAACAGGGGTATTTACTAAAGTACTATCCTTTTTTTGAGTTGAAAGATTAATGTATTTTTCTTTATCGGAAATCATTCATCCGGAATATTATCTGTTTTAGCGCCTTTTATGAAAAAGGAAAGAACTATAAGTACTGCTGCTATAGCTAAGCAGTAATAAACTAGTTCTGTGAATACAGGAGACATAGATTCCAAACCTGACTCTGTTGCTTCACCACCTAACAGTCCAGCTAAAACGCCTCCAAGAGAAGATGCTAAAAACCATATTCCCATCATCTGACCAAGATATCTTTTGGGGGAATATTTTGAAAAAGCTGATAAGCCTACGGGCGAAAGTGTTAACTCTCCAAAGGTATGAAGTAGATAGGTTAACAAAAGCCATTGAACGCCCACAGGAGAAGATGCTAGTGCATACTTAACGGCCAAAATCATCACAATAAATCCCAATGCCATCAAAATAAGGCCTAAACCAAATTTAATGGGCATATTAGGATCAAGGTTTCTCTTGCCAAGAAAAACCCAAAGGTAAGCAAAAAATGGAGCAAACATTACAACAAATAAAGGATTAACAAACTGGGTCCAACTAACAGGTGCCGTGAATGTGCCGAAAGTTAGGTTTACATAATCTCGAGTAAAGATAGTCAAAGAACCAGCTGACTGATCAAATCCAGACCAAAAAGCAGCTGCTCCAATAAAAAGAAGTAATAACATCAAGACATTTTTCTTCTCATTAGCAGTCAACCCTGCAAAGAAAAGAAGGTAAATAAAATAAATTATTGAAATTACTACTAAGAAATCTCTAAACCTCTCAGCAAAATAAACTGGGTCAATGGACCAAAAACCAGCCATTCCTGTAATAACAACTGACGCTATTAAAATGACAACTAGGCCAACCCCCCTAATATAGTTTCTCTTAGTTTGTTCATTAATTTTATTCGGATATTTTCCTGCTTCACCCAGTTGATGCCTAAAGAGAATAAATTGAGTGACGCCAAAAAGCATCCCTACTCCCGCTGCACCAAATCCAAAGTGCCAACCTACCTTTTCTCCTAACCAACCACATACAGCAAAGCCCAACATAGAACCAATGTTTATAGCCATGTAAAAAATGGTAAATCCTGAATCTCTCCTTGAATCATTTTGACTATAAAGCTGGCCTACTATGGAAGATATATTTGGTTTTAAAAGCCCTGTTCCTAGTGCGACAAATACTAACCCTAAAATAAAAGTCTGCTCTAATGGAATTGCTAAAGTGAAATGTCCTAAAGTTATTATCAAAGCCCCAATCAGAACAGCCTTTTGGTAGCCCAAAATATTATCCGCTATCCATCCTCCAGGTACAGCTAAGAAATAAACCATTCCAGCATAAATCCCATAAATTGCATTGGCTTGAATATTGGACCAATCCAGTCCAGGATTTTCCACAACACCTATTGTCATATAAAGGACTAATAAACCTCGCATGCCATAGTAAGACATTCTTTCCCACATCTCGGTGAAGAAAAGTGTGCGGAGACCTATAGGGTGACCAAAAAATGCTGTGCTGTTTGAATCTTGTAAATCAGAAGACATAAAGTTATTTTGTAATGGACTAGAATAATCAATTATCCTTACAAGGCCTAATTATTTATGCAAGCAGCTGGATTTTTAAGAAGAGTGTTAGCTCTAATTTACGACTCTTTAGTTATAGTTGGAATAGTTCTTTTTTTAACTTTAGTACTAGTGTTCTTTAATGGGAGCTATGCAGAATCAGGTTCATTTGCTTCATTTTTACAATTTTTTATTCTAATCTTTTCCGGTCCAATTTTTTATAGTTATTTCTGGCTTAACAAAGGTCAAACCATCGGCATGCAGGCTTGGAAGATCAGGTTAATTTCAATAAATGAGACTAAACTTAATGCTAAACAGACATTTATTAGATGCTTAATATCTGTTATCTCTTTTCTCTTCTTTGGAATAGGATATTTTTGGATTCTTTATGATAAAAATAATCTGTCTTGGTCAGATATAGTGACTAAAACAAAGATTGTAAAGATCGATGAGTGAACTCTTTTTAAACTCTCTTTAATAAAACTAAAGCAATACAAATTATGAGCAAAGCAGGAAAAAGAACAGAAGCTATTGTTGGTATTTCTGACACAACTGAAATACTTCCTAATAATTTCTGAGTTAAATCAACTGTAAAAGCTACTCCAATTGCAATTAAGATCCTTTGGCCTGTCTTTTGTTCTCTCATCGGTCCAAATAAAAAGGACATAGCTAAAATAACTAGCGAGAAAGTAACTAAAGGTTGTAGGACTTTTCTCCAAAATTCTAGAGATAATTCATTCTTTCTATACTTAGAAAAAGTTTCTCTAGATTGTATATACAAATTAGTTAATGAAAGATATTTTGGAGATAGCATTTGATCAAAATCTATGTTCAATTCAGGTAATCCAGAAACAACTGATGTGTTATCAGGAGAATAATTACTTAAGTTAATTGTTTCTTTCTTTCTAGCTTCCCATTTGCTCAAATTAAGAAAAGCTTCTTCGGCAAAAATGACTCTAGAAACTTTTCTCTCCTTATCAAACTCATAAACAGTAAGACCCAAAATACGATCTCGCTCGGGTGCAGAATGAAAAAAGCTGATGCTATGATCATTGTTATTCCAGTAGCCTTGTTTATAAGAAACTTTTTCTTGTAGCTGAGATCTAGTTTCTTCAGCCGATTGAGACAAACTGGGTATAAGAAATTGAGAAGCCAAAAGTCCTATAATCATAATCAATAATACTGGTCTAAAAGCTGCAACGGCAATAGAAGTCAAGGATTTTCCAAGTATTTGTGCACCTATTAGTTCACCCTTATTAGTTAAAGAGCCCATACCGACTATTAGTCCTATTAAGCAAATATAAGAAGTTAAGTCGAATAAGCGATAGGGAAAGCTCTTAAGACAATAAATTAAAACGTGGTTCAGAGTGTAATAGTCAGATAAATCAGATAATTCATTTAAAAATAAAAAAATTAAATCAATGCCAGCAATTGCAAACATAACAATTAATAACGATAGAAAGACTTGAGAACTTATATTTCTTTCTATTAAATCTCCAAAAAGATAGTTCATTACTTGTTCCATATAGGTGAATATCGAGAAATAAGAAATAAGCCTAGAATAAAGAAGGATAAATGGACTAATAAAAGACTCGATACAAAAGCTACCCTTCCTTCTTCCAACCAACCTTTAACCAAAAGCAGGAGCCCCAAGTAGACCAAAAAAACAAAAATACTAGGCAATACTTTAGAGTATCTTCCTTGTCTAGGTTCTACTTTGCTTAGCGGTAAAGCTAAGAAAACTGTTATTAATGTCAGCAAAGGCATGGATATCTTCCAAATACTACTTAGGGAAGAGGACTGGACTTCACTTATATTCCTTTGGTTGGTTTTTTCTTTAGAAGAAAAATTCTCAGCTATATTCATGGATAACAACTGAAAACTCATCTCAACTTGATTGGCTTTATCTTTGTTGAAGGAATGACCATCTTCAAAAATAACTAGATTAGGGTTTTCTTCAGAAATAAAAGATCTTTTTGCTGTTAAAAAATTTGTAGACCGTTTTAATTCCTCTTTAGAAAATTTAAGGAAAACATTGGAAAAGACTCCTTCACTTTTGTCTTCTGCATAAAAGACAGAACTATCCTGCAAAATTACAAATTTTCCTGGCTGTATAGAATTAAAATCTTCTTCAAAGGAGGTTTGTTGATAAATATCATCTAAACTTGATTTAAAGGAAGGTGCAATCCAAAAAGAAAGCAAGCTGGTTAATAGTGCAAAAAATAAAGAAACCAAAAAAAATAATTTAAGTATCTTTAAGTTCGTGTAGCCGTTTTGTTCAAGGATGATCATTTCATTGTCAGAACACAATCTACCTATAACCAAGACCAAGCCAAGAAAGAAACTAAAAGGGATAATTAATTCTAAGAATTCTGGTAATCTAAATAATATTACCCAGAAAACAAGTTCCAAACTTAATTCTCCTCTAGATACTTGCTCTAGGTATTGGATTGATCTGGAAGCTAAAATTACCAGCAGAAAAACTAAACCAACTGCACCTGTATGTGAGAAAATATCTTTCAAGAGGTAGCGTTGTAAAATCATACTTTTTAATTACTTTGGTAATTTATTTTGCTATTGAAATATAAATTCGACAAGAAAAGGGTAATATTGTTTCAATTAGAGTAATTTAGTTACCAAATTATTAAGATAAAGTCTGAGTATAAATGAACTTAAGGAGAACAGGATGAAAAAGCGCTTATCCATAAACTTAACCAAAAAAAATGCCAAAGAATTGCCTAACATTAGCTCGGGCAGCTTAATAGTTGGGGTGTACGAAGGGCCTTTTACAGAAGAACTCAAAATAATAGATGAAGTAAGCAATAGTCAATTAAGAAAGTTAAGGAAACTTGGAGAATTAAAAGGAAAGCTAGGCCAAGGAACTTACTTGCCTGCCCTTTCTGGAATTAAGGCACAAAGAACTTATCTAATTGGTTGCGGTAAAAAAGGAAAAAAATTATCAAGACAAGATGGCATTAAGGTATTAAGCAAGGTAGTAAGTGCTGCTATCTCGAGTAAAGCTTCAACCACATTCATCTCAATACCTAAATTAAATATCTCTGGAGAAGGAGACGACTGGGTAATCCAGCAGTTGGCTTTTTTATGTGAAAATAACAGTTACACCTACGATGCAAAACTAAATAAAAAAAATCCAAAAAAAGTTCTCTTAAAAAGAGTCTCTCTTAGTTTCAATTCTTCTCTCTCTACTGCAAAATTGAATCGGAGTATTAAAGTGGGTCTAGCTATAGGAAGAGGATCAAATGCAGCAAAAGATCTGGCTAACCTTCCCGGTAACGTGTGTACTCCCTCTTATTTAGCAAAAGAATCTAGATCGGCTGCTAATAAGTATTCTTCCTTGAAATGTTCTGTTTTGGGCGAGAAAGAAATGAAAAAACTGGGAATGGATTGTCTCTTATCTGTTGGTGCTGGAAGTGCTCAAGAATCTAAATTGATAACCCTTAATTATCAAGGTGGAAAAAAAGGAGACCAACCGCATGTAATAGTAGGAAAAGGAATTACTTTTGATACTGGAGGAATAAGCCTTAAACCAGGCGCCACCATGGATGAAATGAAATTTGATATGTGCGGGGCAGCCAGTGTCATAGGCACCATGCAGGTAATGGCTGAACTAAAAGTACCCATAAATATAGTTGGAGTGGTTGCGAGTGCTGAAAACATGCCAGGAGGTAAGGCGACAAAACCAGGAGATGTGGTCAAAACTATGTCAGGGTTAACTGTAGAAATTTTAAATACAGATGCTGAAGGGAGGCTAGTATTAGCTGATGCACTAACTTATGTTAAAAAGTTTAATCCTAAGTCAGTAGTAGATATAGCAACCCTAACAGGAGCTTGTATTGTTGCCTTAGGGCATTCAACTTCAGGGCTCTTGAGCAATGATGATAGGTTAGCTCAAAAACTTCTCACGGCTGGAACAATCTCCAATGACAGGGCTTGGCAATTACCAATATGGGATGTTTATCAAAAAGATTTGGATAGTAATTTTGCAGATATTGCTAATATTGGGGGAAGAGCAGGAACCATTACAGCAGCATGTTTTCTATCAAGATTTACTAAAGATTATAGTTGGGCTCATTTAGATGTAGCAGGAACCGCACATTTAGGTGGAGCAGCTAAAGGGGCTTCTGGAAGACCGGTGCCACTTCTAAGCCACTACTTGCTAGACCAGTCTTAATTAATAGAACATGCTTCAAACAAAATTCCTGTCTGCAGGTTCCAGTCAAAAAGAAGCTCTAAAATATACTTGTGAAATAGTTTCAAAAATCTTTTTGAAAGATAACAATTACCCAGATGTAGATAAAATTGATATACGTTGTGAATCTGCAAATGAAGCTGAAGAACTTAATGAATTGTTGTGGACTTATCCTGAGGATGTGCTGTTACCTCATAATTTAACTCACAAGAATCCAGAAAATGTATTTGTTGAAATAGGTTATCCAGGAAGCGCTTTTGGAGAAAATGACAAGAAAATGTTGTTAAATTTGAATCCAGACTTACCAAACCAAATCTCAGAATACCTTTACTATTATCAACTAGTAATTGCAGATAACTCTAAGTTGAGAGAAAGGGTAGCTACTACCTGGCAAGAGTGTAAATCCATGGGTCTTAGTCCAAGTTTTATTGATAACTAAAAAAATGAAAAAAGTTTTTAATCCTAGAAACATAGAACAAAAGTGGTATGAGCAATGGGAATCTAAAAACTATTTTAATGCTGACCCAAAAAGCAAGAAGCCTTCCTTCTGCATTATGATTCCTCCTCCCAATGTCACAGGCTCTCTTCATATGGGCCATGGATTTCAAAACACATTAATGGATGCCCTAATAAGGTATAAGAGAATGTCAGGTTACGATGCTTTGTGGCAGGTGGGTACAGATCACGCAGGCATAGTAACGCAAATGGTAGTTGAAAGAGAGCTTGAAAAAGAAGGTCTTAGTAGAGAACTTCTGGGCAGAGAAAAGTTCGTAAAGAAAGTATGGGAATGGAAAAAGAAATCAGGAAATAATATAACCAATCAAATGAGAAGATTGGGTGCATCGGTTGATTGGTCCAGAGAGGCTTTCACCATGAGCCCTGAAATGAGCAAAGCTGTTCAAGAAGTTTTTATACAACTTTACGATCAAGGCTTGATATATAGAGGTGAAAGACTTGTTAACTGGGACATTGCTCTCCAAACAGCACTTTCAGACTTAGAAGTATCTAACGAAGAAGTTGGAGGCAATCTATGGTTCTTCAGATACCCTTTAGTTGATGAAGGCCATGTGACTATTGCTACAACCAGACCGGAAACTATGCTGGGGGACACTGCCGTTGCTGTAAACCCAAAAGATAAAAGATTTAAAGAGCTTATAGGGAGAAGAGTACTCCTTCCTCTCTCTAGAAGGGAAATACCCATTATAGGTGATAATTATGTTGACCCAGAATTTGGAACTGGATGTGTAAAAATCACTCCTGCTCATGACTTTAATGATTTTGAGGTTGGAAAAAGACACAAACTTCCCTTAGTTAATATTCTTAATTTAGATGGCACGCTTAATAATGACGTTCCTAACCCTTTTAAGGGATTAGAAATATATGACGCCAGAAAAAAAGTTATTAAGGAGATGGAAAAACTAGACCTTTTAGAGAAAGTTGAGCCTCATAAAACTAAAATTCCAAGAGGTGATAGAAGCAATTCTATCCTTGAACCGTTATTAACTTACCAATGGTTCTTAGATGTGAAAAAAATGTCTAATGTTGCAATAAAAGCGGTAAAAAAAGGTCAAACAGAATTTATTCCTAAAAACTGGGAAAACACATTCTTTGCCTGGATGAATGATATTCAAGATTGGTGCATAAGCAGGCAAATTTGGTGGGGCCACAGAATTCCAGCTTGGTTTGATGAAGAAGGGAATATTTTTGTTGCAGAAAATGAAGACAAAATAAGACAAAAATATCAGCTCGCTTCACAAAAAAAGATCAAGCAAGAAGAAGATGTTCTCGATACTTGGTTTTCCTCTGCACTTTGGACTTTCTCTACTCTTGGATGGCCTTCTAAAGATAATTTATTGAAAAAATACCATCCTACAGATGTGTTAGTTACTGGATTCGATATTATCTTTTTTTGGGTTGCAAGAATGATAATGATGACAACACATTTCATTTCTGAGGTGCCCTTTAAAAAAATATTTATACACGGTTTAGTTAAAGACTCTGAAGGCCAGAAAATGTCGAAATCGAAAGGAAATATTTTAGATCCCTTAGATATCATTGATGGAATAAAGGTAAAAGCCCTTATTAAAAAAAGAACAGAAGGTCTTATGCAACCCAAGATGAAAGAAAAAATAGAAAAACAGACAATCAAAGAATTCCCCAAAGGCATTCAACCATATGGCACAGATGCACTGAGACTAACTTATTGTTCTCTGGCTTCGGGTTCAAGGGATGTGATTTTTGATTTGAAACGTGTAGAAGGATATAGAAACTTTTGTAACAAGCTTTGGAATGCAGCGAGGTTTATAAATCTGCAGCTTGCTGAAAATAATGGATCAGGAACTAAAGAATCAAAAGATACTCCAGATTTATGGATAAAAGAAAGACTTAATGAAGCTTCACAAAAAGTTAATTCTTACTTTGAAGAATTTAGATTTGATCTGATAACTCAGACTATTTACGATTTTATTTGGAATGAGTTTTGCGATTGGTATATAGAAATATGCAAAATTCGTTTTTCTAGCCCTGATTATCAAGAATCAGAAAAAAAAGCTATTCTTAAATCTCTTATTTCAACCTTAGAAGAATCCTTAAGGTTAGCTCACCCAATAATACCTTTTATTACTGAAGAAATATGGCAGCAATTCAAACCAGAACATGCGAATAAGAGCCCAAGTATCATGATAAGTAAATATCCAACTGGTAAGGCGAAGAAGGCTTCAAAAAAGATGAACGATATTGAGTGGGTAAAAGAGATAGTTACAAGCATAAGGAATATAAGAGGAGAAATGAAAATTAAACCTTCTTTAAAAATCTCTGCCCTACTTCAACAGGGTAATAAGACCGATAAGCAAAGATCAAAAGATTTTGAACACCTTATTGTAGAATTAGCAGGCCTTAATTCTATGCGATGGATTGACAACGATGAAGAACCGCCAGCTTCGGCAATAAATTTTCATAAAAATCTTAAAGTCTTGATTCCATTAGAAGGATTAATTAAAGCTGTAGAAGAAAATAAAAGAATTGAAAAAAATATCTCAAAATTAACAAAAGAAAGTGACTCTCTGTCAAAACAACTAAATAATGATAAGTTCCTTAATAATGCACCTCCTGAGTTAGTAAAAAACCAAAAAGAGAGATTTAAAGAAATTTCTAAAGAACTGCAGCTACTTGATATTCAATTACAAGAAATACAAAAACTTCTCTGACCTAAGAACAATTTATCTTTATCAACTATAATAATTGTAGGTGATGAAATGCTTTTTAGATCGCTAGTAACAAGTGCAATTTTTGCTGCAATATACGCTTTCGTATTTGCAAGCTTAGCGTCAGGAATAGGGCAGAATAACTGGTTAATTTCTTTTGCTCTGCTTTGGAGTTTAGCCTTTTTATCAATTTTAGGGTACGTATATGGAAGAAGATTAAAAAGGGCTTTTAAGGGTGAAACAGGAACAATTAAATGGTTCGACCCCAGTAAAGGTTATGGATTTTTAATAAGAGATAACGGAGGAGATTTATTTGTCCACCTCAGATCAGTTAAAACAGAAGACAGAAGAAAATTAAGAGAAAATACAAGAGTTAAATTTACTGTTGAAGAGACTGAAAAAGGACCTCAAGCCGAAAACATTAAAATCATCTGATTTTAAATTACTCTATATACAAACCAATAAGTACCTAAAGTAACCAATAAAGTTGCCAATAGAGGATTAATGTATTCTTTATTCTTAATATCTAACTTACTAATTCCAAAAATAATCAATATAAATAAACTCATAGCCATAAGTTGTCCTATTTCTACCCCAAGATTGAATCCAAAAAGCGTCTTGAGGATATTGTCTTCAGAAAAACCTACTTCAAAAAGGAAACCACCAAAACCAAATCCGTGGATCAAGCCAAAGATAGAAGCTATGAACAAGGAGAAGAAACTAGAAAGATTTTTAGAAACTAACATTAAGTAACAAAAACTAAAAACAAATAAACCCAAGAGACCTAAAGAATTACTTCCTTCGGAAAAAATGAAATAAAGAAGAAAAAGAAAAAAAAGGAGATAAGAGATATTTTTAACATAAGTAGAGTTACTTTTACTATGTCGAATTAAAAATTCTAGTCCAAGAAGAGCAATTGAAAATCCTATAAGAGCTTCTATAAAACTATTTACAGGTCTCACTAAATCAAGCACTGCCAAGCTCAGAGTAAGGCTATGACCCAGAGTGAAACCAGTAATTGCTAAAACAAGCCTTTTAAGCCTTTGGTTCAAAAGAAGTAAGCCAAAAAGGAAAGCTAGATGATCGTATCCAGTAGAAATGTGCTTAATACCTAGGAGAACATATTCTTTAAAAGAAGAATTTACAGAACTCTCTTTAGAGGAGTAAATGTCTTTAAGATTCCAAGTTTTTGTTTGAGTTGTAAATAATTTTTCAGTAGATAAATTTGAATCGTAGATATATCTAGCAATATGGGAATGAGTAGGATCACGATCAAAAAAGACATTAGTCTTTATCTCCTCTAGTATTTGATTACAGGAGAGAGTCCATGAGACTCTAAAAATATCATCAGCTCTAGAAGTCATTACTCTGTGCTTGCCCTCTTGAAGACAATCAGAATCGGTTGTAAAAGAAGAAATAATATAAGCAGAAATCCTGTCTTCCCACTCCCCTACCAGAGGGCCTTCTAATTTATTTAAATTTGATAGCCTAATGGTAAATGCAACATTCACTAAAGTATCACTTTCATCTTCTTCAACACTCCATTTAGAGTAGGACTCGCTTCTTTGATGAGAAAATACATCTAGAGAAAAGGTAAATAGAAGAATTATTAATAGACTTAAAATGATCTTAAAACTAGATCTTTGGCTGACGATCAATCTCATACCACTTCTTCAGTTTATTTAAATAATCCCTTAAAGCTTTATCGTCTTTCCTTTTTTGATATTCAGATTTAACCCTATCTCTTATTTCTTTAAAATCAGGTGGGGATGCATCTCTTCTTTCTAATAAAACAATTATCTTGTAGCCTCCAATAACCTTTTTTGGAGAAGTGAATTCCCCTGGTTTGAGCATTCTTGCTAACTGCATTAGAGAAGGCCCTATGTATTCTCTAACCTTTGACAGGGTCATTAACGTATTGGGCACCTCTAAGGCACTCTCATCGCTTTTACTATCTATTTCATCCAGATTCTTTCCTTGAACAAGATGAAGATAAGTATTCTGAGCTCTGTCTAGTGCTCCTCCCTTTTCATCAGAGAAATAGATCTGTTTTAACCTCAATCTATCTGCACTCGTGAAGAAGCCTTTGTTTTCTTCATAGAATTCTTTCAACTGAGAAGTGGATATTATATCCAAAGAGTTTTCAGAAATAATCATATTAATCATTTGCTGAACAATGGTCCCTCTTATCATTGTATTTGTTGAGAACATGCCTAAATCTTTAGCTCTTTGAATAAGCAACTCTTCTTCAATCATTCTTTCTAAGACAAAGGCTCTGTCTTCTTCTTTCAGAGGCGCTCTTTTGTCTAGATTTAAACCTTCTAGTTGTAAGAGATATTTTTCTCTACTAATTTCAATATCCCCTATCCTAGCCACCCAATTATTATCAGCCCCGAAATTTGTATCTTGGATGGAAGAAAAAATAGCCAACGAGATACCCGCAAAAACTCCTAGGACTAAAAGGATATTTAGGGCTTTATCTTTATTCACTTGGCATAGCTTATACCAACTAAGGGCAAGGATTTGGACACTGATAATGAATTTTTTCTATTGTCTTAAAATCTTCCTCTGTCAGTTTTACTTCATAACTATCAATCGCTAATTTAAGTTGGTCCATGTTAGTTGCACCTATGATGTTAGAAGTTACAAATTCTCTTGAGTTAACAAAAGCATTTGCAAATATAGAAGGATCTATTTCTCTTTCTTTCGCGTAATTTACATATGCTCTAATAGCTTTTTCAGCATGCTTAGTCTCATATCTTGACCCTCTTTCAAATAGAGTAGTCCTTGCTCCTTCTGGCCTCGCACCATCTAAATATTTTCCAGTTAAATAACCCTGGGCTAGCGGGGAATAGGCAAGGAGTCCAACAGAAGACCTATAAAAGAATTCAGATAAGCCTTGTTCATAGGTTCTGTTAAGGAGGTTGTAGGCATTTTGTATTGAAACAACCCTTGGTAAATCACTTAATTCTGAAGATTTTAAGTATTCTGATAATCCCCAAGAGGTCTCGTTGGATAAACCAACGTATCGTATCTTTCCTTCTTTTACTAGGTCATTTAGTACCCCTAAAGTCTCAGAAATAGCCACTGTTTCATTCTCAATATGTCTGTATCCCAAGCCTCCTCCAAAGAGATTAATTGGACGGTCAGGCCAATGCAGTTGATATAGATCTATGTAGTCTGTCTGAAGTCTCTTCAAACTTTCTTCTACTGCTTTTTCTATATTCTCTCTATCAAGCTTGGTTTCAGACCCTCTAATCCAATTCATCCTGCCTCTTCCAGCTACCTTGGAAGCTAAAATAACTTTGTCTCTGTTAGAACTTTTTTTAAACCAACTTCCAATTATTTTCTCAGTACTTCCCTGAGTTTCGGCCATTGGGGGAATAGAATACATTTCTGCTGTGTCAAAGAAGTTAATCCCTCTTTCAAGGGCGTAATCCATTTGTTCGTGTCCTTCAGCTTCAGTATTTTGCTGCCCCCAGGTCATGGTTCCTAAACAAATGAGGCTTACGTCCAAGTCAGTATTTCCTAATTTTCTATATTCCATATTTTCCTCCTGAACCTTTGTCGATATATTTTCAGAATTAAAACTATAATGGGCACGGTTAAATTTAGAAAGCTATGGATGAAATAAAAAATATTTATAATTTTTCCTGCACAAATGTAAATGGAGAGGAAACCAGCCTTTCTGACTATTCTGGAAAGGCTCTTTTAATAGTGAATACAGCTAGTAAATGTGGATTCACGCCTCAATACCAAGGTCTACAAGATCTGTATAAAGAATATTCAGGAAAGGGGCTAGAAATACTTGGTTTTCCTTGCAATCAATTTGGGAATCAGGAACCGGGTTCAGACGAAGAAATTTCCCTATTTTGTAGCGCAAAATATGATATTACTTTTCCATTATTTTCAAAAATCGAAGTTAATGGACCTGCGGCTCATCCTTTATTTAAATTTCTCACTTCTAGTAAACCTGGGCTATTGGGATCAGAAAAAATAAAATGGAATTTTACTAAGTTCTTAATTAATAAGAGCGGAGAACCAATAAAGAGGTTTTCTCCGCGAACACCGCCGGAACAATTATCTTCAGATATCACTGATTTACTAGAGGCTCAAAATTAAAATAATTTCCAAGGTTTTTTAAGTCTTTTTGACATTACCAAAGCATCTTCCCTTCCATCAGGCAACCGATAGTAGTTCTTTCTAATAGAAACTCTCTTGAATCCAGATTTACTGTAGAGCTCTATAGCCGGCTCGTTGGAAACTCTAACTTCTAAAAATATTTTTTTACACCCCATTGATTTTGATACGTGGACAATCTGATCTAATAGATCTTGACCTAACCCTTTATTTCTAAATTCTTCTCTAATTCCTATGTTCAGAAGATGTGATTCATCTAAAGATATAGTTTGTATAGCAAAACCAGAAACTTCTTTATCAAGCTCTTGGATCAAACAGTAATATTCTTTTCGCAAGCAATCTAAGAAGTTCTTTTCTGTCCAAGGAACTGGGTTCGAATTAATTTCTATATCTCTACTAATTTCTATGTCAGCCTCTTGCATGTACCTGTATTTAGTATTGATGTTTTGGCTCACCATTAATTCAATCCTCGTAATTCTTTATAAAAACTTTCTTTAAGTCCTTTGTCCTTTATTAATAATTTTAAAGAATCGAATTTAATAGTTTTTTTTGTTTTAAAAGATAATTCTTGAGCAAAATCTATTACTAAATTAAATTCATTCACAGATGACTCTGATTTATCTATCTTTCTTATTTCGTTATCGGTCAGACCTAAAATTCTACTTATTGAAGAAATGATTCTTGGGTACTCATTAAATTCTTTCAACTTACCTGTGATCAGAGTTTTATGGCCTAAAACATAAAAAACAATGCTCTCCTCAGATAAATTCTCCTGTGGACTTTTAGATGACCAAAATTGGTATCCTAATCTTTTTAATTTATTTAAACCTATTTCAGACATGTAAAACGTTTTTAGTTTAGTTAACTTGACCCTTCTAATTGCCTATATATACTGCGCTACCATGTTTTTAGATGTATTAAACATTTTAAACCTTCGACTTACTTGCCCGGTCTCTGTCTGACAGAGCTTACCGGGTCCATCTATCTATCTCTAGTTCTAATAATATCCCGAATTAAACAAAAGATACCATCCTTAAAGGATGGATTTTAGGTAAACTTATATAAAAATGAAGAAAGTAATTAACAAGGCTATTTCAAAGTATCAACCTTTTACACAAATAGAGTTAGAAGGAAGAGCTTGGCCGGAAAAGATAATTTATAAAGCTCCTATTTGGTGCAGTGTGGATTTAAGAGATGGAAACCAAGCTTTGATAGAGCCCATGGGGGAAGAAAAGAAGCTAAGAATGTTTAAACTTCTTTTGGATATAGGCTTCAAAGAAATTGAGGTAGGCTTCCCAGCTGCCTCTCAGACTGATTTTGATTTTGTAAGAAAGATCATTAATGAAGGATTGGTTCCAGATGATGTACACATCCAAGTTCTTACTCAGTCAAGAAAAGAACTGATAGAAAGAACTTTTGAATCTCTAAAAGGAGCAAAAAATGCCATTCTTCATGTTTATAACTCTACTTCAACTGTTCAAAGAAGAGTTGTTTTCAAAAGCAATAAAGAAGGAATAAAGAAAATTGCGGAAAATGGAGCAAAATGGGTCCTAGAAAATTCTCTGAAACAACCTGAAACTAATTGGAGGTTTGAATACAGTCCAGAAAGTTTTACCGGAACAGAACTTCCTTATGCTGTTGAAGTTTGTAATCTAGTAAATGAAATTTGGCAACCAACCCCAGAACAAAAATCAATTATTAACCTGCCTGCAACAGTTGAGTTAGCGACGCCAAATATCTATGCAGATCAAATCGAATGGATGTGTCGAAATCTTGAAAATCGAGAAAATGTGATAGTTAGCCTTCATCCGCATAATGACAGAGGCTCCGCAGTTGCTGCAACTGAATTAGGGGTGTTGGCAGGTGCGGACCGAATTGAAGGCACTTTATTTGGAAATGGAGAGAGAACGGGAAATGTGGATTTGGTGTCTTTGGCTTTAAATATGTTAACTCAAGGAGTAGATCCTCACTTAGACTTTTCAGATATCAACCCAATCATGAGAGAAGTCGAATATTGTAATCAACTGCCTGTCCACCCTAGACATCCTTATGCAGGGGATTTAGTTTTTACTGCATTTTCTGGATCGCATCAAGATGCTATTAAAAAAGGTTTTGACGCCATGAGAGATACAAATAATCCTTTGTGGGAAGTGCCCTATCTACCAATAGATCCCTCAGATGTCGGAAGGACCTATGACGAAGTGGTTAGAGTTAATAGCCAATCAGGAAAGGGTGGTGTGGCCTTTTTATTAGAACGTGACCATGGATTAAGTATGCCGAGAAGGTTGCAGATAGAATTTAGTCAGATTATCCAAAAGATCGTTGAAGAGACTGGAAAAGAAATAACGGCTTCTGAAATTTGGGAAACTTTTCAAAAGACATATTTTAATAAGGATGAGGGTTTTGATTTTGTTGAACACCATATTGAATCTTCTTCAAAAAATAAATCTCAAGAGGACCTTATAGGCATAAAACTAACCAAAGATGGGAAAGAGTATTCTATTAATGGCACTGGCAATGGTCCCATAGATGCCTTTATAAGTGCTTTAAAAAATGGTCTAGATTTATCGGTTAAAGTTTCAGATTATCATCAACATGCTGTAAGTACAGGCTCTGATGCCAAGGCTGTGGCCTATATCGAGATCCAATGTGAAGGTAAATCTTCCTGGGGAGTGGGAATGCACGCCAATACTGTCATTGCAAGTTTTCTTTCTGTGATCAGTGGGTTAAATAAAATATCCTCTAGCTAAAATTCTGCTTTCAATATAGTCTTATCTCCGATCTAAGAGGGGAAAGGATGACTTCTTTATCGTCGGTTAATAGAGGAAAGATTATGGCTTATGGTGGTCTCGGGGCACCGTTGGCTATGATCGGATACCCAATAGCTATCTGGCTCATACCCTTTTATTCGGAAGTAGTTGCAGTACCTCTTGCTCTTCTAGCTGACTTGCTTTTAATCGCTAGGTTAACTGATGTAGTTACAGACCCTTTGATAGGTCAATGGGGAGACACAACTAGAACAAGGTATGGCAGAAGAAAGCCTTGGATAATTTTGGGTGTTCCTATAATGATGATAGCTGTTTACAAGCTCTTCATCCCTGGAGAAGACGTCACAGTTACCTACTTTCTGTTCTGGATGGTGCTAATGTATTTAGGCTCTACGATTATTGGAATTCCCTATGGGGCTTGGGGAGCTGAAATTTCATCTGATTACCACCAACGATCCCGAATTGTGAGTGGGAGGGAAGCTTTTACCTTAATAGGTTTGCTTATTTCTGCCTTAATTCCTTTAGGAGTTGAGGTATCGGGAGACGGCATATCTTTAAAAGAAGGATTGGTAAGAACTCTTTCAGCAATCTTCCTTTTTCAAGATTTTTCTACTACAAACCTAATGAGAGACATTTTAGGGTACATGGGCTTAGGAATTATTTTGCTTCTTCCTATCTTTGCTGCCATTGCTATTTGGAAAGTACCAGACCCAATGCCAAAAATGAAAAAGAAAATCCCTTTAAGAGAAGGATTAAGGTATGCAAGAGAGAATCCTCTTTTAGTTAGGATATTAGCAATCATTTTTCTAGTTATAGCGGGCGAATCATTTAGAAACACCCTTTCTCTCTGGTTTGTTAGAGATGTTATAGGCATAGAGACAGTAGGAGCCTCTTATGCCAGGTACTTTATAGCAGGATTTATTGCCATTCCCTTTTGGCTTTGGTTGGGCAAAGTTATTGGTAAACATAGGGCCTTTTGCATTACTTTAATTGGTACCGGAACGGTTAGTTTTTTATGCTTTTTTCTAGAATTTGGGGATTACACCCAATTTCACATTCTCTTTCTTCTAAAGGGTGCTTGTTTCGGGGGTCTACAGTTTCTACCAATCTCAATGTTAGCTGATGTAGTTGATATAGATTCCTTAAGGACTGGGGGAAGAAGGGCTGGAACATTCTTTGCTTTAAATGGAATGATTGCAAAGATATCTGCAATGCTAGCCGTTTGGGCTGCCGCGAGATTGGTTGATTTCTTTGGATTTATACCCGGAGCTGTGAACGGAGAAACAGAGATGTTGGCTTTGAGATTCTTTTATTGTATTGGCTGTGCCGCATTTTTCCTGCCTGCCCTATTCCTTACTTGGTTCTATCCTTTAACAAAAGAGAAACATGCTGAGTTAAGGGCTGAGTTAGAGAACCAAAATCTTGATGCTGATCTTAAAACCTAAAACTAAATTGTACTTATTAGTTCCTTAAATTATCAGTCCAATTCAATATGATCCCTTCTTCATCCTTCTCGGCTAAAAAATCTTCACAAACCCATAAATCGGATACTGCTGCTAGATCATCGCCTATATAAATCAATGGAATTCTGTTCCTTTCCCAAGGAGGGACTCCATATTCTTGAAAAAGTTTTTTTAATTTTTGTGACTTAGATCTACCCTGAGGTTTACATCTTTCTCCACCAGCTCTACCTCTAATAATAATACCCTTTTGGCTTAATGATGAAGAAAGACCTGTACCAGAACTAACTTTCATTGAAAGAGTTCCAGTCGGAAGTACCAAGGGAATATCTGGATTCCATTTCCAATCCTTTTTGTCGTTCAAAGATTCTGTTTCAGTGAGAGGCAAGTGATGTAAAAAATTATTAAATCTTCTAACTTGAAAAGACCCCTTATGTCCTTTTCTACCAAAAGAAACCTTAGGATTAGAGCTATCGCTTGCCAAAAGTACACTTTTATAGACTTGATCTGTTAGCTTGTTGGAAATGCCAAGATGGGTATTTAAACTTAACCATTTAAAGAGAACATTTAACCCTCTTGCACGACTTAGTTCTTTTATTTTTAAAATTGAAAGCTTATCAAAAGATTCAGGGGTACAAGACTTTAAATCTAAATCAGCTATTTCATCTAAAATTTCATTGGCCTCTTTAGCCTTCCGTGAAAGATAAGAGAGAGAATTAAAATAACTTGGCCAATGCTCGTTATTTAAATTAGGAAGAATATTTTTTCTAATGAAATTTCTTGAAAAAGATAAATCTTCATTAGATTCATCTTCTACCCAGTCAATGCCGCTTTTATTTGCATGCTCTAAAAGATCTTTTTTTGAGTAATTTATCAAGGGCCTTATTAGATCAATGCCACCAATTTGAGAGAACTTTTCTATTCCTGACAATCCTTTAATACCTGTCCCTCTCAGTATTCGAAATAAAACTGTCTCGATGTGATCATCTTGATGATGGGCAGTGCACAAAACATCTCCCTTCTTAAGCCAAGATAAAATAGTCTCGTAACGGAATTCTCTCAAAAGGTTCTCACTTACCTTTAGGTTGTCTTCTAAGTCGATCTTTAACGGAACAAAATTAACTCCTATTGAGGCACACATTTGTTCGCAATGTTTAAGCCAGGAATCACTATTAGGACTTATTCCATGATTTACATGTATAGCAAAAAGCTTTTTTTTATATTCTGGAATGGAAGCCAAACCTTGAAGCAACACGGAAGAATCTAACCCGCCAGAGAAAGCAATTGCTATTCGACTGTATTTTTCAAAATTAATATCTTTTAAATGATCTGGGTCAAACATAATCTATTTATTCCCATAAGACATTAACTTTGTATATCTCGTTTCAATTAGGGAAGAAATTGGTATTGACTTTAAATTATCTAGATTTTCAATTATGGACTTTTTGAGTAAAAGAGCTGCTTGGTCTGGATTCCTGTGTGCTCCTCCAAGGGGCTCATCTACAATTTCATCAATTAGCTTTAACCTCAAAATATTTTCAGCATTCATCAACATTGCTTCGGCAGCATCTGATGCCTTATCTGAGTCTCGCCAAACTATAGATGCGCAAGCTTCAGGGGAGGCAACTGAATATGTAGAATATTTCATCATAGAGATGTGATCACCCACGGCAATGGCTAAAGCTCCACCTGATCCTCCTTCACCAATAATATTTACTAATATAGGAGTCTTAAGAGAAGACATAAGCAATAAGTTGTTAGCTATAGCTTCGCTTTGGCCTCTTTCTTCGCTATCTATTCCTGGATAAGCTCCAGGGGTATCAACAAGAGTTACCACGGGTAAACTAAATTGTTCAGCTAACTTCATTAACCTTCCAGCTTTCCTATAACCTTCTGGTTGCGCCATGCCAAAGTTTCTATTGATCTTATCATCAGTTGTTCTTCCTTTTTCTTGTCCTATTAGAACTAATCTGTGATTACCTATTGTCGCTAGTCCCCCTACTAAAGCTCTGTCGTCTCCGTAATGACGATCTCCATGAAGTTCGTCAAAATCTGAACAGATCTTATCCACTAAATCAATAAAATGAGGTCTTTGATGGTGTCTAGCTACCTGAACACATTGCCAAATATTGAGATTCTTATAGATTTGTTCGGTTAACTTAATAATAGAATCATTTAGTTTAGATATTTCCTTGGCTAAATCATTCCCCAGGTTCTCATCTGAAGATTGTAATTCTTGAATCTTATTCTCTAGAGCAGCTATAGGCTCTTCAAAATCTAAATAGTCGCTTAGCATGTCAATCTGTTAATGAATATAAGGTCGAGCATAATACACCAAATCAACATTACCCTTTCCACATATACTTTCCAAAGTCCTATATGAAAGATCATTCACATCTAATGTAAGTTCTTTGGGCAATTTAATATCGGCTTTAGCATTATCACCTGAGTAAGAAATAACTACGGGGCTACCTGAGCCATTAGTGGATAGCTCTTTTAACTGAGAAGTTAAAGAATCAAGTTCTTTAAAATCACTACCAACAGAAATCATCACAAATTTTATAAATTCTTTTCTTGCTTGATCAAAAGAAAGGATTCTCTCTGCTATCATCTTGAAAGAAGGATTGTTCTTATCGTTAGAATAACTGTCTTTCTCAACAATACCTTCAACTACGATAATCTGTCCCTTTCTGAGAACACTTCTATAAGTATCAAATGCTTCGGACCAAACTGAAACTTCTAATCGACCTGAAGAATCATCTATAGTGACGAAGGCATATCTTCCGTGCCTACCTTGACGTACATTTAAATGCATTAACATTCCTGCCACCCTTTGAGTATGCGGAGCTTCTTCAAGTTCAGATATAAATAATCCACACATTTTTCTTACTTCCTCTCTTTTTCCTTCTATGGGGTGAGATTCTAAATAGAAGCCTAATGAACTCCATTCGTGAGAAAGGACGTCAAACTCTTCTTGAGTTTTACCTTGTAAATCCATATCTTTTTCTTGATGAAGGTCGTCAATGAATAAGTCTGATATTTGACTCTCTGATCTTTCTACTGACTGTTCTGCTCTCTTTAATAAAGCTTCAATCAAATTGAACAGTGTTTCCCTTTTCCCCAGTGAATCCATAGCCCCAGAACCTATCAATCTAATTAATATTCTCTTATTCAATCTATTACTGCCTATTCTTCTACAAAAATCATAAAAATCTTCAAA
>Ga0208391_1000163_pt1 | contig 36022 bp, 37 predicted proteins | sample Knorr_S23_td_Bot_FD_185612 | JGI IMG/M metagenome (GOLD analysis project Ga0208391, IMG submission 185612) | Marine microbial communities from Southern Atlantic Ocean transect - Knorr_S23_td_Bottom_ad_3770_LV_A (SPAdes) (version 2) | ecosystem: Environmental > Aquatic > Marine > Oceanic | place... | reverse complement strand
TTTATCTTTAAGTTCTAATTCTTTTGCAACCGACACACCATCCTTTGTTACAGTAGGTGCACCGAAAGACTTATCTAGAATTACGTTTCTTCCTTTGGGGCCAAGGGTAACTTTTACAGCATCTGATAAGATGTTAACTCCAGCTAACATACCTTTTCGTGCTGCTTCCCCGAATTTGACTTCTTTTGCCATTTTTTTCCTCTTTTATTAATTATTTCTTGAGAATACCAAGAATATCGTTTTCATTCAAAACCACTAGCTCTTCGCCATCTACCTTTACAGTATTACTACCAGAGAATTGGCCAAAAACAACCATATCACCGGCTTTTACTGCTACTGCTTGGACTTTACCATTATCAAGGGTTTTACCTGGTCCTACTGCAAGAACTTCTCCCTCTGAAGGTTTCTCCGCAGCTGAACCTGGAAGGACAATACCACCCTCGGTCGTTTCTTCTTCATCGGTGCGCTTAATTAAAACGCGATCTCCTAAAGGTACAAATTTCATCTGTTCATCTCCACTTAATATTTATAAATAAACACTTTGCTAAAAAAGGCGCCATTCTAATCCAGAAAAACTGTACGTCAATCTCATTAATGACAAAAACCACTTCTTTTTTTCTCTAAACACAAATTTGGGGCTAAATTAAATTTTTCAACCCCTTTATCTTATTTTTTTACTTATCTTTCTTGTACTCGCCTTCAATCCAATCTTTATTGGTGTAACTAGATTTATCAGAAAAACTGGAAACCGGAAAGAAACTTGAAGCTAATAAAGATAAAAAAAGCTTTCTTGTGAAAGGGATTAAGCACATAAAACCAATTACATCTGTTACAAACCCTGGAGTAAGAAGTAAAGCACCTCCAACCGCTAAAAAGATTCCAGTAACTATTTCTTCTGTTGGTAACTCAGAACGCACTAACTTGTTCCTTGCATTTATTAATGTTTTAAACCCTTGTTGTCGAAGTAGTAATAAACCTATAACCGCGGTCAAGAGAACGAGTGCAATGGTGTTAAAAGCACCAATGGAAGTTCCTACCCGGATTAGGATATACATTTCTAATATAGGTAAACCGATGAAAATGGGTAAAAAATATTTCATTATTGCTCACTAAAATGTGGGGATGAAAAGCAAATTATCAAGTGACCTAACCAGAAGAAAAAATAAGTTTCTTATTCCACAAAACATAAGAAAGAACTATTGCTGGTAGGCCTAAAGAAGCAGCATAAAGAAAGAAATTAAAATACCCAAAAGAATCTACAACAAAACCTGAAAATCCTTTAATGATTGTGGCCGGAAAGGTAGCTAAAAGAAAGAGTACAGCATATTGAGTGGCTGTAAAATGTCTGTTTGTGAGGCTTGACAATAAAGCAATCAAAGCGGTTGAGGCTACTCCTTGGCTAAAATTATCTAAAGCTATTGTTAGAGTAAGACCTGAAACATTGTGACCAATAGTATCAAGCCACGCAAAAGCTACATTGGTAAGAAAAACTAGAATTGCCCCGAGAAGAACTACTGACATCATACTGTAACGGTAAATCAATATCCCGCCTGTAAATACACCTATCATGGTCATTAATATTCCAAAAGCATTTGTAACAATAGCAACTTCTTCTTTTGTAAATCCTGTGTCTACGTAAAAAGGCATAGCCATTGGGCCCAAAACAATATCGCTAAAACGATAAAAGATAACTAAAAATAAAATAAGTAAAATGTGGTTATCTCTGTATCTTTTTAGTAAATCAGTTAAAGGGTTTAAATACAGATTTAAAAAGGACGAAAAGGGGTTTTTTACAAGGCCACCAACTTGAGAATCTAGTTTTTCAGGTTCAGGTATAATAAAAATTGAGAAAAGAACTAAGAAAATCATCAAAATACCTATAGAAAAATAAGCAGTAGACCAATCATAGAAACTTGCAACAAAAAAAGTAAATACTTGGGAAACTAGAAACGCAATTCTCCACCCGCCTTGATACATGCTGGCAGCTTCTCCTTGTTCGTGATTTGAGACTAGCTCTACCCTCATTGCATCTATACAAATGTCTTGAGTAGCTGCAAAGAAACTAACTGATAAAGCAAAACCTACGAGAACCAGCAAAGAACTTGTCGGATCAGAGAAGGCCATACCAAAGATACTAATAACAACTAAAGACTGGCTAAAGACTAACCAACTCTTTCTTTGGCCAAGTAAATTTAGTATGGGCAATTTAAGCCTGTCAACAAAAGGAGACCAAATCGCTTTAAAGGTAAACATCAATGTGATCCAGGACAATAACCCTATTGTTGATCTCGAAATATCAGCTTCTCTCAACCAAAAACCAAGAGGGTCTATCAACATCCCAAAGGGCAATCCTGAACAAAAACCTAAAGCTAAGACTATCAATAATCTAGGCTTAAAAAAGCCCAAAAAGGATTCTCTCCAAGATTTCACTTACTAATCCCTAAAGTTCTTAAATTGGAGAGGAAGATCGTAGTTTGCTGCCTTTAACAGATTAATTACTTCTTGTAGATCGTCCCTTTTCTTGCCTGATACTCTAACGCTTTCACCTTGAACCGAGGCTTGGACTTTAATCTTTGATGATTTGATCTTCTGGGTAATATTCTTAGCCATCTCTTTATCTATACCTTCTCGTAAAAGGATATTCTGTCGAGCACTCCCCGTGGATACCTCTATCTCCTCAGCTTTTAAGCTTTTTAAATCAACGCCTCTTTTTGCTAAAGATTCTTTCAGGATAGGTAGCATTTGGTGTAACTGGAATTCCTCTTGAGAAGAAAGAGTTATCTGACCTTCACCTAAAGTAAATTTTGCTCCTTTCCCCTTAAAATCAAATCTGTTTTCAATAATTCTATTGCCTTGGTCAACACCATTAGTCACTTCATGTACATTCAATTCTGATTTGATATCAAAAGATGGCATCTTGATCTCCTTAACCCAAAATAAGAGGCTATTGATCCAGAAATTATAATAAAAAGATAGTTTTTAAGACTAAACTACACTATTGCGGTGCCAGGATAATCTTGGATAAACGGGAAACTGGTGTATGTATTAATTCCAGTGCTGCCCTCGCAACGGTAATAGAAGAATTTGAAACATTAGCCACTGCGGAATTCGTGGGAAGGCGTTTCAAGCTTCATTTTAGTGATGACTTCTTAAGCCCGGATACCGGCCGTAAAAATATGTTCAATCCGTTACGAAAGGTGACTGATGAAAAAGAAATACTTAAATATTTTAAGCTGCTTGTTAGTTTTAGCTTTAAATGCAGAAGAAGAAACTGTTGAAGAAATTGTAAGCATCGCTTCTGAGAATCCCAAGAGCATGAAACAAGTTCTTGCTACTGTCGATGTCCTTGATAAAGACGAGCTTAATAGGCAAGTTGCCATAGATGTTATTGGTATCCTAAGTAACTCTTTAGCTTTAGACACAAGTAGCAATGGTGGGCCAGGTCAATATGCTTCTATATTTTTAAGAGGGTCAAACAGCAATCATACCTTAGTAGAAATAAACGGGGTCAAGATTAATCCTAATACTGCGGGCGGAGCTTCTATTAATAATTTAGATCCAAGCCTTATATCTCAAATTGAAGTTGGCTCAGGTCCATTTTCTTCGACTTATGGCTCTGAAGCTATTGGTGGTGTGATAAATATTTCTACTATCCAAGATCGGGAAGAATCACTTTTACAAGTAGCTATTAGTAGTGGTGCAGATAACTTTAGAAGGGAAAGCTTACAGACAAATTGGTCGGAGAAAAATAAATCTTTCAATATTCTCCTTCTAAACTCAAAAACTAATGGTTTCCCTAGTCTCCTCAATTCTTCGATAGACAGGGGTTACTCAAATAAAAGCTTGGTTGGTTCTTTTGATCTTAAAAGCGAAAGAACCAATGCCCAGCTTTCTACCTGGTTATCAAAAGGAAATACAGAATATTTAGGTTTTCAAGGAGATCCTTTGTCGCAAAATTATAAAACCTCAGCTCACTCGTTAAACATTACTAGTAAGATTAGAAATTCTTATTTGGTTTTACTGAATTTAAGTTCTTCGAAAGACTTAATTCATCAACATCAAGAAAATTACCTGGGTTTTAAAGACATCACTGAGACAGACAGTAATAATTTTGAGATTTTGATTCAGAAACAGGCCAAAGATTCATCTTTCTCAACGGGATATTTACAAGAAAAACAAAAAGTAAACTACTCAAGTTTTGGAACTCAGTTTGAAAAAAACCTAAAAACTAAGTCTCTAATGGCACAGACCAGTCTTAATTTCAGGAGTCATCTATTATTAATTAAATTACGTTACTCAAATCATGATTTATACGGCAACCAAGAATCCTGGAATATAAACTACAAAAAGAATTTTAATCCTGCTTGGTCGATAAGATTGAGTTCTGGCTCGGCTTTCAGATCCCCCAACAGTTCTGAGTTATATGGTTATGGATCAAATATTAACCTTAAACCAGAAAGCTCCAAAGGATATGAAATAAGTGTAGATAAAATAATTAAGGAGTCGACTTTAAGTTTGTCGGTATTCAAGAACGACATTGACAATCTCATCAATTTCGATTTTCAAGAATTCATCTTAAAAAATATTGAACAAAGTTCTACAAAAGGCTTAGAACTGAGATACCTATGGAAAAATAAATTCATCGGTGGACGGCTATTAATTAGATATCAAGACCCTAAAGATCAAATGGGTCAACAACTAGCTAGAAGGTCAAAAAAATCTATAAGCCTTAACATTTATAGAGAGTCTGGTCTAGGCACGTTCAACTTAAATCTTTCAGCTTTTGATAAAAGAAAAGACTTTGGAGGAGTAATTCTTCCTGAATACAGCCTAATACATTTGTCATTTGTTAAAGAGATTTCAGACCAATTGGCCTTTTCTATGAGGCTAGAGAATATCCTAGATAAGGAATATTTTACAGCTTCAGGATTTAACGGATATTATCAAAATCAAGGCAGGTCTTTATGGTTAAATGCTACTTATAAACTTAGGCAATAGCTATGGCAAAGAGAATCACAAAAGTAATTACAAAAAAGGGGGATGATGGTTCCACAGGAATGGGCGACGGTTCTAGAGTTTCTAAATCTAGTTCTTTAATTGTTGCCATCGGTGAATTAGATGAACTTAATTCCTGGATAGGATTATTAACTTCTTTGAAAGAGCTAGAGGATCAAAAGGAATTCTTATTAAGTGTTCAAAATCGTCTTTTCGATATAGGAGGTATATTAACTACAAAATCAGACATACCTCTTAAGGCAGGTTATTTAAAGGATTTAGAATATCAAACCAATAACATGAATAAAGAATTACCTCATTTAGAAAACTTTGTACTTCCAGGAGGCAAACCGGAATCCTCAGTAATTCACATAGCTAGAACCGTGTGTAGAAGAGCAGAGAGAACTTTGATAAATGCAGACACAAATGAGGCAGTGGAAAAAAGTTGTCTTGTTTACCTAAATAGACTTTCAGACTTCCTATTCGTATTAGCTAGGAAAGTAAATCTAGACTCAAGTATTGAAGAATTACTATGGTCTCAGGACTGACTAACCTAAGGAATCTTTATATCTAGACCAATCAAATGATTCTCCAGGATCCGTTTTTCTTCCTGGAGCTATATCCTTATGTCCGACTATACGATGCTTACTAATGCCTGAATAATTTTCCATAAGAGACTTAGTTACACCTACGAGTGAAGAATACTGCTCCTCAGAGTATGGTTTTGTATTGGTTCCTTCAAGTTCAATGCCGATTGAAAAATCATTACATTCCTTTTTGCCTTCAAATTCTGACACTCCTGCATGCCAAGCCTTTTTACTAAAATTAACAAATTGAGTAAGAGTACCTTTTCTATCAATAAGAAGATGACTAGAAACTTTTAGGTCGATAATTGTTTCAAAATAAGGATGAATAGAAGGATCTAATTTATTCAAAAAAAAATCTTCTACGTATCGCCCACCAAATTCACCTGGAGGAAGACTTATATTATGAATAACAAGGAGATTAGGTTTAACTCCTTTGGGTCTTTCAGAGGAGTTAGGAGATTCTAATATTTTCGCTTGATCTAGAAGATGATTAGTTACCGTGAACAATTAACCTCCTAGCGCCTTTTCCTCTCTTGGTGCATTGTAGGCGGCTTTCCCTTCCACATGTTGTTTTTGTACTTGGCCTCTCGGTCTTTCTCGCCTTTAAAAAAAGACACCAACTCTCTTCGATCTAGAAGCTCATCAGAATTCTTATCTAATTCTCCAAATTTCTTCTTGATTGGAGACATGAACTCTTCTTTCGAAACTTTGCTGTTACCATTTGAATCCATTTTTTTAAACCTCATGTCCTTAGCAACTTTGGGACCAATAGAACGACCTTCAGCCAGCTCTTTGTTAGTTAAGAATCCGTCTTTATCCTTATCTAAAGCTGTGAAGATAGCTTCACGTACTTCTTTTTTGGCTTCCGGATTTCCATCAGGAGGACCTTTTTTAATGCGCTTTTGTCGATGATTTGATCGTCCTTTGGAAGCAGAAATAAATTCGTTCTTATCAATTCTCTGATCATCATTTCTATCCAATCTATCGGCCATCTTCGAAAGCATCTTCTCTCCTCTCACCTGTTCCTCAACATCCATCTCCTGTCTGGTAATATTGCCGTCAGAATTTCGATCCAGTAAAGAAAACATTTTTTCGCTCTTTGAACTAAATTCTGAAAAGCTTAAAACTCCATTGTTATCTCTATCCATATGTAACATATTTTTATGCTGCTTTCTTGGTTCAGCTTGAATGCTTAAAGAAATTAAGACCACACACAACAGCGGAATTAAGTAATTAAATCTTTTCATATTTTCTCCTCCTGCTAAAAATAACACTTTATTGCGGCTATAGACATATAAAAATTACCTAGGTTCAAAAATATTTATTTCCTTAGTTCTTTTGGTAATTTAAAGAAAATTCCTTCATCTTGTCTATCCTGACCTCCCACTATCTCTATATCGAAGTTTGAGTTAATAACATTTAATAATTCTTGAACTAAATGTTCTGGAGCGGAAGCCCCAGAAGTTAAACCTACTGTCTCTTTCCCTTTAAACCAGTTAAAATTTAAATCTGAAGCACTATCAATCAGATAAGATTCAACTCCTGACCTTTCAGCAATTTCCCTTAATCTATTGGAATTAGAACTATTCTTAGAACCTATTACCAAAATAAGATCACTCTCTAGAGCAAGTTGCTTAACTGCATCTTGTCTATTTTGAGTTGCGTAACAAATATCATCTTTCCTAGGTCCTAAAATCGAAGGAAATCTCCGCTTAAGAACTTGGATAATTTCTTCAGTATCGTCTACTGATAAAGTTGTTTGAGTGACAAAAGATAAATTTTTATCATCTTTTACTGATATTTCTTCTGCTTCTTCTTTGTTTTGAACTAAATAAATATTACCTCCTTTTGAAGAGTCGTATTGCCCCATCGTTCCTTCAACTTCTGGATGATTTGCATGTCCTATCAAAATACATTCTCTTCCAGATCGAGAGTGAAGTTCCACCTCGGAATGTACTTTGCTTACCAATGGACAAGTAGCATCAAAAACTCCTAAATCTTTAGATAGAGAATTTTTTTGGACTTCCTTGGAGACACCATGCGCGCTATAAATTACTGTCGCTCCAGGAGGCACTTCATCTATCTCTTCAACGAAAACAGCTCCCAAGTTCCTTAACTCTGCAACTACGGTTTGATTGTGCACAACTTCATGTTTTATATATACAGGTGGCCCTTTCAGATCAATGACTTTCTTAACAATCTCTATTGCTCTGCCAACTCCTGCACAGAAACCTCGAGGGTTGGCTAAAATGATTTTCATGCGTCGTTAGTTCTTTCGATGAAGAAGAAATAAGTTAGATAGATCATTATTCCAACAGTTATATAACTATCAGCAAGGTTAAAAACATAAAAAGAATAATCCTTATAAAACAAATGAATAAAATCTACAACATAACCCAAGAAAACTCTATCCATTAAATTCCCTAATCCTCCACTAACAATGAGTACAAGAGAACTAAGCTCTAATTTGTGTTTAGAAGTTTTCTTAACAAGAAGGAAAAATAAGTAGACTAGGAGAGAAGAAATTATGAATACTAAGACCCATCTCGCTATAGCTCCTCCATCATTAAAAATACTGAAAGCTATTCCCGTATTATGGACCAAAGTAAAACTTAAGAAAGGAAGTAAATTTAGAGATTCACCCACATTCAACTGAGATGAAATCCACATCTTAGACACCTGATCTAGACCAACAAGAAATATTAGCACCAAACTTAATTGACTTGTTTTCATCCGTTAAGCGAAGAGTCTTGTCTCCCCCTTTTCTCCGATATTTTCTAAACACCTATTACACAATGTGGGATGTTCTTTGATTGAACCTACTTCCAGCCTACTGTGCCAACATCTCTCACATTTATTATTAGAAGTTTTATTAACCTTAACCCTCAAGCCTTTTAAGTCAGTTTCCTGGCCTTCTCCACTTTCTTCTAAAACTTTTGCCTCTGAAGTAATAAAAATAAATCTTAATTCTCCAGAAAATTTTTCTAGTACTTTTCTTAAATCTTTAGAACATACTAATTCAAGTTCTGCTTCTAAAGCTGAACCTATCAAGCCAGAATTCCTGGAAGATTCAATAACCTTGTTTACTTCTGATCTTATCTCTAAGACTTTTTCCCAGTCTGAATAAGATATCAATCCTTCTGAGGATGTGATCCAATCTTCATACCATTCTGATAGGTGTACTGAAGGTAGCTGCTTATGATAGAGGAGCCAAGCTTCTTCAGCAGTAAAACTAAGGATTGGGGAAATCCAACGAACTAATGCCTCAAGTATCTGATACAAGACCGTTTGACATGATCTTCTAGCAACAGAGTCTTTGGCACAAGTGTATAGACGGTCTTTAAGAACATCTAAATAAAAACCTCCTAAATCATTAGCACAAAAATTGTGTATTTTGTGAAATGCAACGTGAAAGCGGTAATTTTGATAGTCTTCTATTAATTCTTTTTGGAGTTTTTGAGTTTTTATCTCCATGTATTTATCTATTTCAGTTAATTCATGTTCTTTTACTCGATTCTCTACTTCAAAATCATGAATATTCCCTAATAAAAATCTAATGGTATTTCTTATTCTTCTATAAGAATCTGCAGCTCCCTGTAGCCTATCGTTAGATATAACCATCTCATTTCTAAAATCAGTTGAAGCTATCCACGCTCTTAAAACATCTGCTCCTTTTGTATTCCAGATCTCCTGAGGAGAAATAGTATTTCCGAGAGATTTAGACATCTTTTTTCCATCTCCATCAACAACAAAACCGTGTGTGATAACACTCTTATAAGGAGGAATACCGTTTATGGCCATACTAGTAAGTAGAGATGACTGGAACCATCCTCTGTGTTGATCTGATCCCTCTAAATAAAGGTCTGCCGGGAAGTGCAGATCTTCAGTGTTTAAAACACAAGCGTGTGTTACACCTGAATCAAACCACACATCTAATACATCTGTTGTTTTTTCATAATCAGATGAATCTTCGATGAGCTCTCCAATTTCCATTTCATGCCATGACTCTGTTCCTTCTGCTTCTATCCTTTGAGCAACCGCTTCAATTACCTTTTCGGTGTCAGGATGCAGCTGTTTTGTTTCTTTATGCACCAATAAAGGTATTGGAACACCCCAAGCTCTTTGACGTGAAATACACCAATCTGGTCTATTCAGCATACTCGACATTCTGGTTTCACCCCAACTAGGCTCCCAATTAACCTTTTCAATTGCTTTTAGAGATTTAGCCAATAAAGAATGTTCTTCCATACCTATGAACCACTGAGGAGTAGCTCTGAACATGAGAGGAGATTTGTGTCTCCAGCAATGAGGGTAACTGTGTTCATAATCAGATACTCCAAATAAAGTATTTTCTTTCTTTAATATTTCAATAATCTTTTCGTTGGCCTTGAAGGCGAACATACCTCCAACATGTTCTTCATCTGAAGCAAAAGTTCCATTATTCTTAACTGGGCTGATAACCTCCAATTTATACTTCTGAGCCAAGCTATAATCTTCCAAACCATGCCCAGGAGCTGTGTGGATAATTCCCGTCCCAACTTCAGTAGTTACATGATCTCCTAAGACAAATTTTGATGGTCGGTTTAAGTAAGGATGCTTGGCTTCTAAGCCCTCAAGGTCGCTTCCTTTACAAGTTCCTAAGACATTAAATGTCTTGATACCTATTCTCTCAAGTGTGTTTTCTAGTAAATCTTTGCCTACAAGCAAACCATATTCTTTTGAGTCTTCTTTAATTTGAATCAAGCAGTATTCAAACTCTCCGTTAACAGTCAAAGCTACATTTCCAGGCAAGGTCCATGGAGTAGTAGTCCAGCTCGCTACATATACAAGGTAGTCAACTTTAAGGTTAAAGATCGAGTTTATTCTTTTGTTATCAAGGGGGAATCCAAAATCTATTGAAGTAGAAACCTTATCCTGATATTCAACTTCAGCTTCAGCTAGAGCTGATCCACAATCTACACACCAGTGAACAGGTTTATCTCCCCTTTTTAAAAAGCCCTTCTTGATGATCTTCCCTAAGGAACGAACAACCCCGGCTTCAAAAGTGCTATCCATTGTTAAATAAGGCTCTTCCCAGTTGCCTATGACACCCAACCTTTTAAACTCTTCTTTCTGAATCTCAATCTGTTCCTTGGCGTAAGCTCTGCAAGCCTTTGTAAATTCCTTTGCAGAAACTTTTTCTCCCACTTTCCCGAGTTTCTTTTCAACATTTAGTTCAATGGGAAGACCGTGACAATCCCAACCAGGAGTGTAAGGCGAATACTTGCCACTAAGGCTTTGCGTTTTGATAACAATATCTTTTAGAGTCTTATTGACAGCTGTACCGAGATGAATGGCTCCGTTTGCATAAGGCGGACCATCGTGAAGTACAAATTTTTCTTTTCCCTTTCCTTTCTCTACTAATTTCTTATAGAGATCTATCTCTTCCCAATAATCAAGTAACTCTGGCTCTTTATTAGGTAAATTTGCCTTCATGGCGAATTCGGATTTAGGCAAATTAAGAGTGTCCTTGTAGTCTTTCATAATAAGTTTTTTGCACTTTATACGAAATAGTTCTTTGCTGTTGTAATATCTTTAAATATCTGCTCTTTCAAGGCTGTAGTATTCTCAAATTTCTTTTCATCTCTTACTTTCTTTAAAAATTCTACTGTTAAAGTCTGACCGTAAATTGATTGTGAGAAATCTAATAAATGCACCTCTAATACCGGCAATTCCCCTCCAATCGTAGGTCTAATTCCCATATTAGCTATCCCGTTTAATACTTTCTTATCAAGGAGAGCCTTAACTATATAAACCCCAGAAATAGGCAGCTTGTTCTTGGGTAACCATAAATTTGCAGTTGGAATCCCAAGTTGAGCACCTAATTGTTGCCCGTAAACCACTTTTCCTGCATAGGTAAAGGGCCTGCCCAACAACTTAGTAGCTAGTTCAAAATCATTATTTGTAAGCGCTTTTCGTATCCTTGTGCTACTTACTCTTTCTCCTTCCATTTTAAAAGTCTCGGTATTTGATACTTCTATAGAATTTTCAGATCCCCATTTTTTGAGAAGATTAAAGTCACCTTCTCTATTAGCTCCAAATCTAAAATCATCTCCTAAGATTAATTTCTTTATATTGAGCCTAAGTAAGACCTTGTCTAGAAAATTTCTTGGAGTCATGGATCTTAATTGATTATTAAATTTCAAGAAAAAGGCTAACTCAACTCCAAGTTCTTTCATCTTTCTTACTTTTTCTTGCCAGGGAAGGATTCTTGGAGGTTTAGATGCATCGAGACCTGCAGCTTCAGCAAAAAATTCTTGTGCATGGGGTTCGGTAAAAACAATAAGTTTCCACAAACCATGAAAATCAGCTTCTTTCTGCATTGTTTTTAATATTTGTTGATGACCTAAATGAAGACCATCGAAGTTTCCAATAGTTGCAACGGTAGAGACCTCAGAATGTCTAGTTCTAAAAAGATCTATATTATTTATACCTCTTATCAAGTACATGACTATCGTCTCAAATCAGCTATACGAAGACCTGAAATCCAAAGAATTCCAGCATAACTAATAATTGCAGCCGTACAGATAAGTAACAGCTTCACTGCCCTCTGAACCTGATCTAATTCACGCCACAAAACCATATCAATATTCATTAAAGCCACAATGAAATACATTACCAAACAAGAGATAATCATCCTAGCAAAGAAAATCAGCCAACCGCTTTCAATTTGATAAATCTTATTTTTTAGCAGCATAAATAACAATGCCATGACACTAAAATAAGCCGCAATGGAACTTGCCATAGCAAGCCCTACATGATGAAAACCTAGATAAAAAGCCAACAGCCAAGCCAGGAGTCCATTAACAAGCATAGAAGCCAAAGCAATTTTGACAGGTGTTTGAGGGTTCTGACGTGCAAAAAAACCGGGTATTAGTACTTTAATAAGCATAAAAGCAACTAGACCTAAAGCAAGGGCAATAAGACTTAGGGAGGTTTTCGAAGTATCAGCAGCCAAAAACTCGCCTCTCTCAAATAAAGTAAGAATGATTGGCTCAGATAGAACTACCAATCCAATTATTGCGGGAAATCCTATCAACAAAACCAAACGTATTGACCAATCCATAGTCTTAGAAAATTCTTGAGTATTTTCTGTTTGATGCAAGGATGAAAGTCGAGGAAGTATTACCGTACCAATAGCAATGGCAAAAATTCCTAGAGGTAATTGCATTAACCGATCAGAAACATAAAGCCAAGTTGGACTGCCTGTGGGCAAGAAAGAAGCAAGTATTGTGTCCACAAGCATATTCAGTTGGGTTACCCCTCCTGCGATAATTCCTGGAATCATCAAATAAACTACTTTCTTAACGCCAGGATGTTTTAAATCCAAAGAAAATTTAGGGAGCAGCCCTAAATTTAAAAGAGGGTAAATCTGAATCAAAAGCTGGATACATCCAGCTACAAACATACCCCAAGCTATCGCATAAACTGGTACTGCATAAAGTGGTGCTATCCATATGGCAGTACAAACAAGTACTAGGTTATAAAACACCGGTGTGAGCGCTGGTATAGAAAACTTCCCATAAGTATTCATTATGGATCCAGATAAAGCCACCAATGAAACAAAGAAAAGATAAGGAAAAGTAATCCTCAGAATATCAGTTGCAAGTTCCTTTTTAATAGGTTCTTCGTAAAAGCCTGGAGCAAAAATCAGAACGAAAATAGGGGTGATTACTAGAACTACTGCAGTAATAACTAACAAAGCTGAAGCAAGAACACCGAAAACATTATTAATAAGGACCTTCACTTCATTCTCAGAATTATTTTCTTTGTACTCTGAGAGGACAGGAACGAAAGCTTGATTGAAAGCACCTTCAGCAAATATCCTTCTGAATACGTTGGGAATTTTTGTTATTACGACATAAGCATCAAGGGCAACACCTGCACCTAATAAAGAAGTAAATACAATATCTCTAGCTAATCCCAAGATTCTAGAAACAAAAGTCCAGAAACTCACTATGCTAGAACTAGCTAGTAACTTGGTCGATTTATGATTTTTTAGAGATTCTGGTTTATCTGAATTCAGGTTTAATCCTCTTGTTCATCTTTGGGTTTCAGGTCTAAAGACACAGAATTAATGCAGTATCTCAGACCTGTTGGCTCTGGACCATCGGCAAAAACATGGCCTAAATGAGATTCACAATTCTGGCAATGCACTTCAATTCTTTTCATACCTGCTGATAAGTCTTCCTGCGTTTCAACACTCTCTTTTGAAACGGGTTCCCAAAAACTTGGCCATCCCGTTCTTGAATTAAATTTACTAGAGGAGCTAAATAATTCTGCCCCACAACAAACACAATTGTAAGATCCCTCTGTTTTGGTGTCGTTGTATTTACCGCTAAAAGCAGGCTCAGTCCCATGCTTTTGAGTTACATAATTCTGTTCAGGGGTGAGATTCAGATTGTTTTTTTTATTAGTCATAAAAAATTATCTTGATGTGGCTTTCTTCAAAACTGCAAAATACGAATTTTCGATACACATCTGATCGGAATAAGAATGTTCTTTAAGCATTTCATGAACTTTAGGTAAATTGTACCAAGGACAAATTGTGAACAAATGATGCTCCAAGTGGTAATTAACGTGATGAGGAACCATTAAATACCTCAACAATGAAGAAGCTTTTGTAGTTCTAGTGTTATTAAGATTGGTATCTCCAGGCGTAACTGAATGTTCAGCAATATTTCTTATTCTTACTATCAAACTGTAATATGTAAAAGCTGGAATCCACCAAAGAAGGAAATAAATAGACCAGTGCAAGAAAATCGAAATAACAGTAAAAATAACAAGATTAGTTATTAAAAAGCCACTAATCTTGTCAGTTATCTTTTTTATTTTCCCTGTTAAATCATCTGCCTTAGAAGAAAAAATTGATTTAAGGGTAATTGAGTATCTCCTAAATCCTGTTAAGCCAGTTAAATCTCTGAAAACTTTTCTACGAAAGCTTGCTTTTGTTATAGGAAAAGGAGCACTTAAAGATAAATCTGGGTCTTCTTCCGATTCAGTAAATCTATGATGAGCAAGGTGATATGGTCTATATGGTCGGTTGTCTAAAAAAATTGGAAAATCACAGAACCACTGGGAGGCAAAATCATTAATCCGTACATCGGAGAATAAAAGATTATGTGCTCCATCATGTGCAAGAACTGCTAAAGCAAATTGTCTACTCCCTATAACCACCACAGAAATAAGAAAAGTTAAAGCATTAGGGAAAAAGAAGAAAAAACCCATGGCAGCAATAATTTGCAGCCAATTAAAAAAGATTGAAACGACATTAATCCAATCTCGTTTCTCTCTTATTTCCTCAATTTGTTCTTTTGAAAGAAGGTCTAGTGGTTTGTAATCTTTTGGCATTACTCCTTTCTCCTGATAGGAATTATATATAAGGATGAGGTAAAGGCATATCCGTATAAAAAAACGGTTAATAAATGACAGTTTTAATAATTTGATTTCCCTTAGTTAGCCGTTATTTGAGTAAAGGGTTGTACAAACGTTCACCCACTCATGTTCAGGTGTTCTAAGAGTTGGAAAAGTACTTACACTTATTGAAAATGTAGGATCTTTTATATAGTTTCTACTGTTTCTTAGAAGGAGTAACTAAGCTTCTAATCCAGCCTAAAAAATGGTTTTGTTTTAAATCAATTTTATCCAGGTAATCATATAATTCTTCAAGAGCTTTAGGATCCTTAAAAAGATCCATTCTGGTAACCTTTTGCTTTTTTGGATCTAGTTCTTTAATAATCCCAGCAGGATTACCTCCCACGATAACATTTTCTGGAACGTCTTTAACCACGATAGCTCCTGCAGCAACAATGCTGTTTTGTCCAATGGTTACTCCCTTCCCAACAACGGCTCTATCTCCAATCCAGACATTATCTTTTAGCTCTACTTTTTTTGTGCTTCCAACAGGTTCTGCCCTTTTGTAAAGGCCATGCCAGTCTGCATCAGAAACATAAGATCCGTTGGCAAACATGCATCCCTTCCCAATTTTGATTTCAGTAGCAGCCGCTATACGGACTCCGGGTGTAAAAAGACAATAATCATCAACGTAAATCTTCCCATTGAATTCTCCTAAATTCCAAGTCGTTAATCTGATATAGCTATCTGAAGTGGCTACAAAGGTCGCACTCTTTCCTACATTAATGCCCTTTCCAAATATTTCTACATACCTGGCTCCCATAAAAGTGGGTCTCTCACCAAGAGTTTCAAATTGAGGTGCTAAATGATATTTGATGTACAGGTTTACAAAACCCGAAACTAATCTCTTTAGCCAAAAAGGACGATTGTCTTGTCTGATAGAATTTCCTCCAAGATACTTTATTTCCACATGATAAAATAGCTTTCCTCCATGGAACAGCCTTTAACAGCAGAAAAAAGAAGTTTCTTTATTTCTAAAAAAACAAGAGAAGAAACAAAAAGCTTTGCAAAGCTTGCTTTTCCTATGTTCTTTTCTCAAATCGCCCTTGCATTTATAGGAGTGAATTCTGTAATTCAAGCAGGTAACTACTCTCCAGATGTCTTGGCAGGTATCCTCATGGCTAACAGTCTTTGGTTTCCTCTATTTTTAGGTTTAGGAGGAATTATATTCTTTGTTACACCAATGGTCGCACAACTTTATGGGGCCAATAAAATGCAAGAAATAGGCCCTTTGGTGAGACAGGCTATGTGGTTAGTAATTCCTATTGTTTTATTAGGAGTATTGTTATTAAGCCTCGGACCTTCTTTCTTAAAGTTAGTTGGGGTAGACGAGGGAATTATTGAATATGCTAATGATTATCTAAGTACTTTCATTTTTGCGATTCCTGCCATTTTGTTAATGCAACCTTTAAGGTCTTTGAGTGAAGGTATAACCAAACCAGTGCCCATTGCAATTATTAACTTCATCTTGCTAGGAATGGCGATAATAGGTAATTATTGTTTTATTTTTGGAAATTTCGGTTTTCCTGAAATGGGCGCAAGAGGAGCAGGATTATCTGCCATTATTGGTACTTGGACAGCACTTACCATTTTAATTGTGTATTTAAGACTCAGTGCCAATTACAAGCATACTCAATTCTTTTCACGTTTTGATTGGCCTTCTTTGAGCACTATAAAAGAAATTTTAAAAGGAGGGCTACCACTTGCAGCAAGCAATTTTATTGAGTTAAGCATGTTCAGTGGAGCTACTCTCGTCCTTGGTAGTTTAGGAAGTCAAGTTGTCGCATCTCATGGAATAGCTATAAACATTGGAGGTTTATTGTTTATGGTCCCATTAAGTATAGGTATGGCAGCTGCAGTGAGGGTAGGAACTAAAGTTGGGGAAAGAGACTTTAAAGCTGCCAGATATAGCTCGTTTTACTCGCTCAAATTTGGAGGAACTTTAGCTCTATTTAGCACTTTATTCTTACTTTTATTTGCTGAATTACTAGTCAGTTCAATATGGCCAAATGATCCCGAAGTTATAGAGTTGGCGGTAATCCTTCTTATGTTTGCTGCTTTTTTTCAAGTAGCGGATGGTTTAGCTATGTGTGGTATGGGCAGCTTAAGAGGTTACAAAGATACAGTCGGACCTATGCTAATTATGTTAGTAGCCTATTGGTTGTTTGCACTTCCTTTTGGTTACAGCCTTGCAGTAACAGATTTCTGGACCATACAACTTGGAGCTCAAGGTATGTGGGTTGGCATGTGCATAGGTCTTGTTATAGCTGCAGCATTAATGATTTGGAGATTAAATTATATAACTAATAGATATTTAACAATCAGATATGAAAATTAAAGCAGAAGGTCTTCTTTGTCCTGAGCCTATAATGATGCTTCACAGAGCCATGCAAAAAGTAAAGCAGGGTGAACAAATTGAACTTTATGCTACAGATCCTTCTACTGAAAGAGACGTTGACAGGTTTTGTGATTTTCTAGGACATAATCTCTTGAAAAAAGAAACTTCTACTGAACCTTTTTATTTCCTTATCGAAAAGCAAGGAAACAAAAAAGTTGAAAAAATATTTAAATAGGGGATAAATAAAGCTTTAAAAGTTAACAAGAAGGAAGATAAATGACTGAATTAATTAACAAGAGATGGGTTCTCAATAAAAGACCAGTGGGAATGCCAGAAGATGAGTGCTGGAAATTAGTAGAGCTTCCAGTACCAGAGATCGAAGAAGGAAATATATTAATTAAGACTCTTTATTTGTCCATTGACCCTTATATGCGAGGGAGAATGAACGATGCCAAGTCTTATGCGGACCCTATTAAGCTAGGTGAAATTATGACGGGGGAAAGCGTGGGTACGGTAATAGAAAGTAAATCTGATAATTTTAAGGTAGGAGATTATGTATGCGCTCATCGCGGTTGGCAGAGCTACATAGTTGCCCCTGGAAGTGATAGACAATTATTTAGAGCCGATCCAGATATAGTACCTCTTTCCACCTATCTGGGTACCGTCGGAATGCCAGGTAGAACCGCTTATTTTGGTTTACAAAGAGTTGGTAAACCTAAAGCTGGAGAAACGGTAGTCGTGTCTGCAGCATCTGGTGCAGTAGGCACAGTCGTGGGTCAATTGGCTAAGATCTTAGGTTGCAGGGCAGTTGGCGTGGCCGGAGGGGAAATGAAATGCTCTTATGTCACTGAAGAGCTAGGATTTGATGCTTGCGTTGATTACAAAGCAGGTAACTTGGAAGGAGACCTAAAGCAAGCCTGCCCCAATGGGATTGACATTTATTTTGAAAATGTAGGCGCTGAAGTGTCTAAAGCGGTGGCCAAGAACTTGAATCCTGGTGCAAGAATTCCTATTTGTGGTTTTATAGCTCATTACAATTCAACTAACTTCGAGAATGAGGAAACTCCTTTCCATGTATTCGGAGCTTTGGATCCTGTTCCTGAACATAGATTCTTTGTTGTAACCGAATGGTTTGAAGAGTGGGAAGAAGCTACCAAGGAACTTTCAAACTGGATAAAAGAAGGAAAGATCAAGTATAGAGAGACAGTGACCGAAGGATTGGAAAATGCTCCCCAAGCCTTACGAGATGTTCTAACCGGAAAAAACTTTGGGAAACAAGTAGTTAAAGTAGCAGAACAATAACAGAACTACTCTCCAAGCCATTTTAAATTAGAAATTACATCTATTTCTTCTTCAGAGTTAAGAAGTGATCTCATGGCTCTAGCCGCATCTTTAGAATTCATTGTTTTATTGAAAGCTTCCTGTTCCACTAATAGGGCTTCTTCTAAAGGCAAATCCATTCCTCTGTGTATTGCCTTTTTAACTTCTCGTAAAGCTATTGGAGCCCTGTTCGCTAAAACCTGACAATATTCTTCTAAAGACTCTATAAAAGATTTTTTTGGAAGTATCTTATTGATAACCCCAAAATCAAGGGCCTGAGTGTTTGATATTAACTGTCCATGAAGAATTAAATCTAATGCCCTTGAAGATCCAATTAGCCTGGCTAAGCGTTGTGTCCCTCCTCCTCCAGGAAGAATCCCTACACCAGTTTCGGGCAGTCCAATAAAATAATCACCTTCTGACATAACTCTTAGATCACAACCCAATGAGAACTCACATCCTCCTCCGGCTGTATTACCATTAATACCAGCAATTACAATGGCATCAAGATCTCTAATTTTAAGCAACATCTTATGAAATCCATGTAATTCCTTTTTGGAATTTTTTTCACTATCAACAGATTTCTTATCATTCTTACTTATATTGCGTTCAGCAGTTTCTGCCAGCTCTCCTACTTCGTAGTGCTTTATAAAAACATCCTCACCTGATCCAGTAAATGCTAAAACTCTCAAATCGTTATTAGCCGACAAGGAATCTAGAAAGTCATGGATTTCTAAGACTCCTTTTGAAGTTAGAGTATGAGTGGGAGGATTTGATAAATAACAGATAATTATTTGTCCTTTATCCTCAATTCTTAAGTGACTGTAATCTACCATCCTGTTATCTCCCCAATCCCTTTGCCTATATCTGCGGGACTTCTTACTGTGTGAACTCCGGCCGCTTCCAAGGCTTTAAATTTTTCTTCAGCCGTCCCTTTTCCTCCGGCAATTATTGCCCCTGCATGACCCATTCTTTTGTCTGGAGGAGCCGTTACACCGGCAATATAAGAAACTACTGGCTTGGACACATTACTCTGAATAAATTCTGCTGCCATTTCTTCAGCAGTTCCCCCTATTTCCCCGACCATAACAATGGCTTCAGTTTCTGAATCTTCTTCAAAAAGGGTAAGTATGTCTATAAAGCTTGATCCTGGTATGGGGTCTCCTCCGATTCCAACGCAACTACTTTGACCAAACCCTAAATCGCTTGTCTGTTTAACAGCCTCGTAAGTTAAAGTTCCCGATCTTGATATAACTCCAACCTTTCCAGGTAAATGTATATTTCCCGGCATAATTCCCATTTTACTCTCTCCAGGTGTAATAACGCCTGGACAATTGGGACCAATTAACCTGACTCCTAAATTATCGCATCTCATCTTAACTTCCAACATATCTAAAATTGGAATTCCTTCAGTTATGCAAACAATAAGATCTAATCCTGCCTCAGCTGCCTCAAGGATAGCTTCTTTACAAAATCTTGCTGGCACGAATATTAAGGTAGCTGTAGCTCTGGTTGCACTAACGGCTTCTTTAACATCGTTAAAAACAGGTAAATCTAGATGAATTTGTCCTCCTTTACCTGGAGTCACTCCAGCCACAAGACTTGTGCCATAATCGAGACACTGTTCACAGTGTAGGGTAGCTTGAGAACCTGTAAAACCTTGACAGATCACCTTGGTATCTTTGTTTATCAGGATACTCAAGAATTTTCTCCTTTGGAGGCTTTTACTACAAATTTAGCTGCTTCTTCTAATCCATTAGCGTTTATGATATTAAGTCCACTTTTGGATAGCTTTTCTGAGCCAAGTTCAGCTTTATTGCCTTCTAATCGAACAACAACTGGGACATTTACGCCTACCTCTTTAACGGCTTCGATTATTCCATCAGCAATAACATCGCATCGAACAATACCACCAAAAATATTAATTAAAACTGCTTGTACGTTTTCATCGGATAAAATTATTTTAAAAGCTTCAGAGACCCTTTCAGGGTCCGCAGCACCACCGACATCAAGAAAATTAGCTGGTTCACCTCCATGAAGTTTGATGATATCCATAGTTCCCATAGCTAACCCAGCTCCATTAACCATACAGCCGATATTACCTTCTAGAGCTACATAACTCAGCTTCCACTTGGAAGCAAGGGATTCTCTTTGATCTTCTTGAGAAAGATCATTCATCTCAGCCAGTAACTCTTGCCTGAACAAGGCATTAGAATCAATATTTATCTTAGCGTCTAAACAAATTAGATTCCCATCAGCGGCTACAACCAAAGGATTTATTTCAAGCAAGGATAAGTCTTTTTCTACAAACATTTTCGCTAGTGAGAGATACAACTTTTCAAATTGTTTCTTCTGAGACTCACTCAAACTTAACTGGGAAGAAAGGCTCTCAGCTTCTTGAGATTTGGGTCCAGCTATAGGGTCTATTGCAATTTGAAATATTTTCTCAGGAGTCTTAGAAGCCACTTCTTCTATATTGACCCCTCCTTCTTGAGAAGCCATGAAAACAAGTCTTTGAGAAGCTCTATCTATAACAGCTCCGAGGTATAGTTCTTCTGAAATATTTGTGCATTCTTCTACTAAGATTTTGCTAACAGGTTGGCCCGTTTCATCGGTTTGATATGTAACTAAGTTTTTCCCAAGCCACTTTTCAGCAAAAGCCTCAGCTTCTTCAACAGTATGCACCAACTTAACTCCACCTGCTTTACCTCTACCGCCTGCATGAACCTGAGCTTTTACTACCCAACGATCTCCTTCTAGAGCTTCAATCGCTTTTTTTATATCTAAAGAACTATTCACAGCTACGCCATTAGAAACTGGTATTCCATATTCTCTAAAAAGCTCTTTAGCTTGGTATTCGTGAAGATTCATTTCTTCTTTCTGTTGTTAAGATGGATGGCATTGCCTCTGGCTGAAAGGACAGCTTCGTGTAATGCTTCAGAAACAGTTGGATGACTAAACATAACTGAACCCAGTTGCTTAGAAGATAAATTTGAATCCATGGCTATTAACCCTTATTGAACAACATCAGCTGCTGAAGGACCCAATACATGTACTCCTAATATTGAATCGTCCTGTTTATTTATTACGACCTTAACAAAACCAGAACCCTGTTTGGAAGTAAGTGCTCTTCCATTAGCCTTGAGAGGAAAACTGCCAACATTAAGACAAGTTCCACCCAAAGCAGGATTACCCTTGTATGAAACTTTCTCAATGCAAGCAGTTTTTAAACCAAGTTGAGAAGAGCGAATGGCTGAAATATAACCTCCTAGCCCTGAACCTATCACAGCTACATCATAATGACTGGCCATATATCCCTTCCTATGTTTTCCCTCTAACGATTTCTATTAGTGAGTTTTTTTCTAATATTTGATATGGCTTCAGCAGGATTCAGGCCTTTCGGACAAACAGATACACAATTCATAATGCCATGACATCGGTAGAGGCTGAAAGCATCATCAAGATCATCTAAACGTTCTTCTGTGGCTTGGTCTCTAGAGTCGACTATGAAACGCAAAGAATAAAGTAGTGCTGCAGGTCCTAAAAATTTGTCTGGATTCCACCAGAAAGATGGACAAGCGGTTGAGCAACATCCACATAAAATACATTCGTATAAACCATCTAATTTTTCTCTTTCTGCTGGAGACTGTTTTCTTTCCAATTCAGGGGCATCGTCTTTAGTTATTAAATAAGGCTTTACCTTCTCAAACTGATTAAAAAACTGCTTCATATCTACTATTAAATCTCTTATAACTGGAAGTCCCGGCATGGGCCTTAAGACTAACTTATTTCTTTTCACGGCTTCAGAAAGAGGAGTAGTACATGCCAGTCCATTTTTTCCATTTATATTCATCCCGTCAGAGCCACAAACTCCCTCAGCGCAGGATCTTCTAAAAGAAAGAGACGTTTCTTTTTCCTTCGCTAAATGAAGAACATCCAGAACCATAAGATCTTTGTTATCAGGTACTTCTATTTCTATATCTTGCATATAGGCTTTCTTATCTTTATTTGGATCAAAGCGATACACGCTCAAGATTAGGGGTTTAAGTTCTTTAAGTGGAATTGTAGCGCTCATTAGTATTTCCTCTCTTCTGGTTGAAAAGCTTTTACCATGTTTGGTCTAAAATTTACATCCCTTTTTAAGACAGATTTTGTAGATGAAAAATAAATAGAGTGTTTAAGCCAGTTATTATCATCTCTTTCCGGGTAATCAACTCTCGCATGTGCCCCTCTGCTCTCCCTACGTTCGTTTGCAGTTATCGCTGTAGCTTCAGCTACCTCAAATAAATTTTGCATTTCTAGAGCTTCAACTCTGGCTGTATTAAAAATAGTTGACTTATCTTCTAAATACATATTTTCTACTTCTTCCCTAGTATTAGCCAAGTCCTTAATTCCTTTTTCCATTAAATCTTCTCTTCTAAAGACACCAAAATTATTTTGCATATTTTCCTGCATCTCTCGCTTAAGACTAGCTGTTTGTTTTCCTTGCTTTGATGCGTTTAAGTTATTTAATCTCTTCAAAGCTCGATTTATATCTTCTTCTGAAGATTTTTTTAAATCCACTCCTTGTTTTAAAGATTCTTCTATATGTTTTCCAGTTGCCCTGCCAAACACAACTAAATCTAGTAATGAATTGCCACCCAGTCTATTGCCTCCATGTACTGAGACACATGCCACTTCCCCTGCTGCATAGAGTCCACTTACAACAGTATCCGATCCATTTTTTAATGTTATAACTTGTCCGTTTATATTTGTAGGCACTCCTCCCATCATGTAATGACAAGTAGGAACAACAGGTATAGGTTCAACGGCAGGATCAACATGAGCAAATGCCTTACATAGCTCCGTTACTCCAGGTAACCTTTGATGTACGACTCCAGGTTCAAGGTGGTCCATTTTCAGCTCGATATGATCTCCTTTTGGACCGCAACCTCTTCCTTCTAGAATTTCTAAGGCCATTGACCTGGACACCACATCCCTACTTGCTAAATCTTTTGTGATTGGAGCATACTGCTCCATAAATCTTTCACCATCTTTATTTATTAAGTAGCCTCCTTCTCCCCTACAACCCTCTGTAACTAATGTACCTACTCCATAAATGCCGGTTGGGTGAAATTGCCACATCTCAATATCTTGAACGGGCAAACCTGCCCTTAACGCCATTCCTATGCCATCACCAGAATTGATTAAGGCATTGGTTGTAGAAGCATAAATTCTTCCTGCACCTCCTGTAGCTAAAACGGTGGCCTTAGATCTAATATAAAAAATTTCTCCTGATTCAATTTCAAAGGCAACTATGCCGGTAATCTCTTCGTTGGAGTTGACAACAAGATCAATGGCAAACCATTCATTTAGAAAATTTGTTCCTGCCTTTAAGTTGGCTTGATAGAGAGTGTGCAGTAGGCTATGGCCTGTTCTGTCTGCTGCTGCGCAAGTTCTCGAAGCTTGACCGCCTTTACCATAGTCTTTTGATTGCCCTCCAAAAGGTCTTTGGTAAATTCTACCGTCTTCTGTTCTGGAGAAAGGAAGTCCCATATGTTCCAGCTCAAAGACAGCCTTAGGGCCCTCATTGCACATGTATTCAATGGCGTCCTGATCGCCTATATAGTCAGAGCCTTTGACAGTGTCAAACATATGCCACCGCCAATCATCATCAGGGTCATCGCTCTGTATAGCGCATGTAATGCCGCCTTGAGCAGATACTGTGTGGGATCTAGTAGGAAAAACTTTAGATATGACTGCTATATTTAATCCTGATTCTGCTAATTGAAGGGAGGCTCTCATACCAGCCCCACCGCCACCAATAATAATGCTATCGAAGTCCATAGCAGGTAGATCTTTACCATTTATGATTTCGTCAACTTTCACATTCCATTACCAAATAATTATTAATGACCAAAGAAGAATGGTCCCTATTATCCCAGCACAAAGGCTTCTGTAAATCTTATAAATAGGATTTCCTAATGAGCCTAATCTGTCTGGAGTTAAATAGTCACTACCTATTGCCCAAGTACCTATCCAGGTGTGTACACAAAAAGAAAAAAGAAATAGAGAAGTAAATACTTTCATCAATATATTCTCAAATAATGCATTCCATAAACTGAAAGTGAGTGGAGAATTCATCGTTATGTAAGCTATTAAAAATAAGAAGTAACCAAGGAGGATTAGCGAGCTTATTCTTATGATTAAGAAGTCTCTAGTTCCAGAACCGAAAATTCCTTTCATCTCAACAAAAGATAAAAATCAAGGTTGTAATAGAAATAAGGACAAACATCACATTGTAAATCCAAGAAATTATAGAGCCTGACTTTAGTTGTTCTCCTACTCCAAAGAAATCTGTGATTAGCTTTTTTATCCCAATTAGAGAGTGATAAAAAATAGTAATTGATATTAAAAATATTAGTATTTTTAGGGAAAAATTATTTCTTAAATCACTTAAGAGTTGTACAAACTCTTCTTCCGAAGTTAGAGACCTATTAAGCATCCAAACCAGAACTAAATAAGTTGAAAATAATACAAAGCCTGAAACTCTATGCAAAAATGATGAAATGCCTATTATGGGAAGGTTGATTGTTAAAATGTTTAAATATACTGGACGGTTATCTTTTTCTTTCATCAGGTTTAAATGTCAAAGTAGCTCAGGTTGGAAAGCAGCGTAATTATAATTTGGCATTAAAATGAATGCTATAAAGTTTTATCAACTAAGTCTCTTTTATTGATATAGAAAGCTATTAAGAAGACCAAAAGGAATAGGGGGATTGTGGACCAAAAGGGTAGTGCCGGAGATGACTCATACAAAAAACCTGCTATAAAGGGACCAATAGAAAAGCCCAATCCTGGGCCTATCATAGCTAAACCTACAGCAGCTCCTTGACTTTTTGAGTCGGCATTTAGAGAAGCCGCTGCTGTATATCCTGGTGTGCCTAAACCCATCCCAAGCCCAATAATAGCCATACCTAAAATGTAAAAATTGAAATCAACAGCATTGACAGCCACCAAGGTACCTAAAACAAAGAAGGGAGTTGACCACTGAACAAGTCTTATTGGAGCTACTTTTAACTTCTGAACTATGGTCAACTGGGCAATTACTGAAGTAAGCGCCATACATCCTAAAGCCACACCCAATTTTTGTTGGGTCATTAATATAGAAAAAGAAAAAGTATCTTGGAGATAGAAAGCTGTAATGGATTGAATTATTGCAAAAGAAGAAAATATCAGGACACCGGTAGAAATAAGAAGAACATTTTTTTTGTCAAAATTAAACTTGGAACTTGTAAGATCTCCTTCTTGTTTTTCAAAAGATTCAGGTAAATAAAAAAATACAAAACCCAGTGCTAGCAACATTAAAGCTGACATAATCAAGAGAGGTATCAGCCTGCCATAAGGTTCAAATGAAGCTGGGAAAATAGTTGTATTGGCTAAAAGATAAGCAATAAAAGCAACCAGAACTGGGCCAAGGATTGTTCCTACATTATTTGCTGCTCCAAACTGCCCCATACCGGCAGACCTGTTCTCTTCGGTAGTAATATCGGCTATTGAAGCTCCTGTTGCTGGTCTCATACCAGCTCCTAAGGCAGAATTAATAACTCTTGCTAACAAAATAAAGAATATAAGCAGAGTGAAAGTGAAATAACCAATTAGACCTAAATAAGCTATGGAACAAAAAAGAATGGTCGAAACGATATACCCTATGAGACCAATCAAAAGTACAAATTTCCTTCCTTTCTTATCACTCAATCTTCCCCAGTAAGGAGTAAAAACGAGAAACATCAAAGCAGAAAAAGAGACTAAAGTCGTAATCAATTTAACGCTAAAACCTAACTCTCTACCTATAAGTGGCATTGTTTGCCAGTAGACAGATTGACCCATACTCACAAAAATTATTGTGGGTAACAGTAGAGCAAGGATTCTTTTATTTTTTTCTCTAGAATTAATTAACTTCTTTCCTTGTTTTTTTATCTATTCGCAAAAGAAAAGCATATTCCATCGCAACTTCTTCTAGACTTGCAAATCTCCCACTGGCCCCACTATGACCCGCCGAGAGATTCACTTTCATTAATATAGGATCACTTGATTGATTATATTCTCTCAATTTAGCAACATATTTTGCCGCTTCATAATATTGAACTTGGGAATCCCATAAACCTGCAGTTACTAAAATGTTTGGATAGTTGTAATGACCTATATTGTCGTAGGGAGAGTAATTTAGTATGTATTTAAACTCTTCTTCATTTTCTGGATTTCCCCACTCATCATACTCTCCTGTAGTGAGAGGTATTGAAGGATCAGACATGGTGGTTAGAACATCAACAAAAGGAACATTAGAAATAACTCCATGATAAAGGTTAGGTTCCATATTGATCACTGCTCCAATTAATAGACCACCTGCACTTCCTCCACCAGCATAAATTCTATCAGGATTAGCATAACCTAAATCCTTCAGACCCTTGGTTACGTCTATAAAATCATAAAAGGTATTTAATTTTTTTAGCATTTTTCCATTTTCATACCATTCTCTACCCAATTCTTGACCACCTCTTACATGAATTATTGCAAAAACAAATCCTCTATCAAGAAGGGAAATCCTAGTGGAGCTAAAACCTGCATCTACCGAGTAACCATAAGAACCATAACCATATACAAAAAGGGGATTTTTACCTTTTCTAAACTTATCTCTCTTATAAACCAGAGAAACTGGAACTAAGGTTCCATCTCTAGCTTTTATTTCTATTCTCTCTACTTTATAAACACTGGGAGAAAAAGCTCCTAATACCTCTGCTTGTTTCAAAAGCTTTTTTCTTCCGTTCTCAAGACTGTATGAGTAAATACTATCTGGAGTTCTCATACTTGAATATCCAAAATAAAGTTTAGTGCTTTCATACTCTGGATTAGCCGCGAAATAGGCTGCATAGGTAGGATCATTAAATTTAATCTTTCTTTCTAATTTTCCAGTTTTATCCATTACTTTTAAGTGCCTTAACCCATTTTCCCTTTCTAGTAGAACTATGTTTGAAGGATAAGCGAGAAAAGATTGCAATAGAACTTCATCTCTATGAGGAATTATTTCTTTCCATTTGAATTTATCTAAGGGTTCTTTTAGATCTGTTTCCATTAATCTAAAATTCTTAGCTTTCCAGTTTGTTAAGACTAATAACCTGTCAAGATCATCTTCTACTGAATACAAATGATCCTTTTCTCTAGAAAAAATAACTTTTGGCCTTTCTTCTGGTTTGGAGGATTCTATAAATAATGTTTCACTGCTGGTAGTACTAGAAATATTTATTTCAATGAATCTCATTGAACGAGAATTTCCTACTGAAACATTAAAAGTTAAATCTTTCTCCTCATAAACTAGAACATCTTCAGATTGCTGTTCACCAAGCTTATGCCTATAAACCTTAAAAGGTAGAAGAGTTTCAGAGTCTCTAAGAACGTAAAATAAGTACTTTCCATCTGAAGACCAGGCCAAGTCCCCCGAAGTTCCAGAAATAACATCTTCAAGAAATTTATTTGAAATAAGATCTTTTATTCTGACTTTATATTGTCTCCTTCCAGAAGTATCTTCAGAAAATGCCATTAAATTTTCTAAAGGAGATATGCTCCAGTTTGCCAACTGAAAAAATTCAGAATTCTGAGCAAGTTTATTTACATCCAAGATAATCTCTTCCTTTTTTGATTTAAGTTTCTTACGCATATAAATTGCGTGTTCTTTTTCAGGTTCATACCTCCTGTAGTATTCAAAGGAACCCATGGGAATTGGTACAGAATCTTCTTTCTTAGGTATTCTCGCTGTTATTTCTTCAAAAAGTTCATCTCTTTTATCGAGTCCGGCTTTAAACCAGTTTTCTAGATAGGTGTTTTCAGATTTGAGATGATTTATAACTTCAGATTTTTTTCTGCTGTCATCTCTCATCCAATAATAATTATCAATGCGCTCCGTGCCATGAGCTTCGAATTTAACTGGCACTTTCTTTGGGTTTGGTGGGTTTAGTTCTTTCAAGTCTTCTATATATACTTCATTGAAGCCAAGAAAAAAAGAGCTGGCTAACAGAAAAAATAAAAGTTTAATGCTCTTGTCTTTCACTATTTTTTGTTTCTTTTAATCATTCTCTTTCGTTTCTTTTTTTGCTTCCCGGTTAGCTTATTCACCTTTCCTTCAAAAGGGTTCTTTGTTTCTACAAACTCTATAAACAAAGGAGTAGATTTTAGCCTAAGAGCTACTCTAAAAAAATTCTCTATGTATTTTTTATATGTTCTCTGAAGTTTCTTTAAATTGTTTCCATGAATTACCAGAATTGGTGGGTTTTTTCCACCCTGATGAACATAACGTAATTTAGGTCTAAATCGACCCACTAACGATGGCGACTGTTGTCGCACTGCTTCAATCAGGATTTTGTTGAGTAAATTCGTATCTAAATCTTCAGTACTAGAAAGATAGGCTTCTTGAGCCAAATTTAAGAGTGATCGTATTCCTATACCTATCTTTGCAGAAATTAAATGTACGTGAACAAACTTAGCAAAGCTCAATCTTCTTTCTACTAACTTTTTGAGTTCTTCCTTTTGCTCCTCATTTAGAAGATCTATCTTATTTGCAACTAAAATGACTGGTCTACCAAGAGAAAGGATAAGTCCTAAAAGGTGCATATCTTGATCTACTAAAGGTTCTTGAGAGTCAATTAAATGTATTACTACCTGCGATATTTTAACCGCCTCTAAGGATTGACTCACAGAAGACCTTTCAGTTTCTTCAACAATGGAACTTTTCTTTCTAACGCCCGCTGTATCTATAAGAATGATGTTCTTATTTCTAGATTTAATAGGAATCTCTATTGAATCTCTTGTTGTCCCAGATTTTTCGGAAACTAGAACTCTTTCTTCACCAATGAGTTTATTCGTTAAGGTAGATTTGCCTACATTTGGTCTTCCAATTATCGAAATCCTTAAATCTTTTTTATTGTCATGATCGAGAAGTTCTTCGTAAGGTGATATGTCCGAGAGTATATTTTTTATATCTCCGAGACCCAAATTATGCGCTGATGAAGCCAATAATTGATTTGTAAATCCTAGTTCTTCAAATTCAGGACTTAGAGCTTCATGTTTAATGTTATCTACTTTATTAATTATTAGATAAATAGGTTTACTTGTCTTTCTTAATCTCTTGGAAATCTCCTTATCTAAGGCTGTTAGCCCATCTTTTACATCAACTATAAAAAAAAGAATATCAGCTTCTTTTATAGCTAATTCAGTTTGTTCTAAAACATCTTTTGATAAGTCTGAAGAATCAGAACTAATGCCTCCGGTATCTATTAAAATAGCAGAAGAGCCCTTAGCTTGCCCATATTGTCTGTCTCTTGTTAGTCCTGAGAATTTTGCAACAAGAGCCGTATTCGAGCCGGTCAAATTGTTAAAAATACTGGATTTACCTACATTGGGTCGACCCACTATAGCTACTATAGAAGACATTAATAGACCTATTTATTAAAGAATGAATTAATTATAAAGATTTATTCTATGGATAAGAAAAATAGCCTTCCTGAATTATCAGTAATAGCTAATTTATTTCCTTCAGATGATATCTCTAAGATGGGATTTTTTGAGAGTTTTTTCCTTCCGATAAAAGAACCGTCAGTACTATCAAGTACGTGTATATAACCCTCAAAATCTCCAACAACTATGTTTCCTCTCACATTTACTGGAGAACTCAGATCTCTTAATTTTAGACCTTCTTGTTGCCACAGAATTACACCTGAAGAAAACCCAAATCCTTTTATGATGTCCTTTTCATCTATCGCCACAATTCTTGATCTAGACTCAACCAAGTCCTTAGTAGTTGAGATCTTTTCTTGCCAAATAGGTTTGCCTTGCAGCAAATCTATAGCAGTAATATTTCCTTGATAAGAGGCTGAAAAAAGCACATCATTTGCCACTACTACCTTTCCATCAATATCTACTATTCTTTCCAACTCTGAAGTACCTTCGTTTATAGTTACAGGCAATTCAAATCTAATTGCTCCTGAAGCAGGATAGATCATAGCTACCGTGCCATTGGCAAAACCAGTAAAAATAAATCCTTGCCTTAAAACAGGAACAGAAGTACCTCTTAAGCTCAAACTTGGTACCGACGCTTGATGGATCCATTTTTGGTCTCCTGTATCTAAATCAAAACCCGTGATACTTCCATCAGCTCCCTGAGCAACTACAACATTCCCATCTGTAACAGGACTGGAAAGTATTTCGCTGGTAGCTTGTGCTCTCCAAATTTCTCTTCCATCTTCTTGAGCTAAAGCAACAACTTCACCGTCCAAAGTTGCATAAAGGATTTTCTTAAATCTAGATTCTAATCCACCTGAAACTTGATCATTTGTTTCACGAGTCCACAACTTCCTTCCATTTGCAACTTCGAATGCAAATAACTCTCCTTCAGGATTAATGTAATAAAGATTATCACCTGAAAAAGAGGGCGAGATTCTTCCTAAACTTTGAACCTTGCCTACTTTGGCATCCCATAATTTTATAATGTTTACTTTTTGAGTTATGTTTTCCAAAACAGTTGGAAATTCAACTTCTTCATCATCTCCCCAAAACTTTAGCCAGCTTAAACTAGTACAGCTAATTAAGATTAAAGAAAGAAAGAAGACAACAGAAAATTTAAAGACCATGTACATGCTCTAAGTCTCCAAGTCAGCTAATTTCATTTTTAATAAAGCTTGAATAGAAGGATTCTGAGTTGATTCGATGGCCAATACATAACTCAATCTTGCCTGCGCGAACTGCCCTAACAGTTCTTCAGCATCACCCTTAACTTCATAAAGTGAGCCATCCATGTTATTTGATTGATCAATTATTTCTAATGCTCTTGAGGGATTATTGTTAGCTATTAAAACTCTAGCTAATCTTAAGCGAGCTGTGATTTCAATTGGATTGAAATCTGATCCCCACCTTGAGGAGTGTCTTTCCAGAATCCACTCTAAGTGTTTTTCAGCTTCTTCTAAATCATTCTGATCTACATGAAATTTAGCAATGTGAAAAGTAACCAGATCTGCATAAAGGCTATCAGGATAAATCTGGACTATTTCACGGGCAATAATTTTTTCGTCTTCTTTTGGATCATTTACTGAAATTATAAAATTCTCGTAGAGATCAGAAGCTCCTTGTAACTTACTGGTCGTAGCTTTTGACCAGGATTCCCAACCTATGATCCCACCTCCTACCAAAACTATTCCTAATAAAATTAAATACTTATAGCTATCCCATAAAGAACTAAGAAATTCTGTGTTCTCTTCTTCAGTTGAAGAAAGCTTGACCATTTTTACATTAGAAAAGTTTATTAAGTTTACTTATTATCTGGTCCAAATTTAAGATCTCTTGTGATGAATTTCTCCTGAGATCCTTAAATGAAATCATATTATCCTTTAACTCATCTTCTCCCACAATAAGAGCCATCTTAGCTCCGGACTTGTCCGCCCTTTTGAACTGAGAATTTGCACTCTTTGCATCTAAGTTTACTTTCAAGTTAATACTAGGAATTTTATGTCTAATTTTTTCAGCGTTAAGGAGGGCGTAAGAAACTGATTCAGGTGTTAAACATATAAAAATACAATCCAAATTAGAACTACTAGCGGTTTCTTCTTTAGATAGACCTTCTAAAAGAAGAATTAATCTCTCTATGCCAATTGAAAATCCAACTGCAGGACATCTCTTTCCGCCTAGTAGCTCTACCAAGCCATCGTATCTTCCGCCTCCACATACAGTGTCTTGAGCCCCTAAATCTTGAGTTTTCCACTCAAAAACAGTTTTGTTGTAATAATCCAGTCCTCTTACCATCCTATGGTTTACTTCAAAAGGAATTCCAGCTTGACTAAGAACTTCCATCAAGTTATGGAAATGGCCTTTAGAATCTTCATCTAAATAATCAAGTATTTTCGGTGCTTCCAGCAACATACTTTTTATTTTTTCTGATTTTGAATCCAAAATCCTTAGAGGATTTACTTTTATTTTTCTTTGGGAATCTTTGTCTAAATCTTTTAAGAATGGATCAAAGTAATCTTGCAAAAGATTTCGGTATTTTTTTCTTGTTTCAACACTACCTAAGCTATTAATTTCAAGATTTACTTGATTTTCAATTCCTAAATCCTGCCATAGGCTTAGTGCCAGCATTATTAATTCAGCATCAGCATTATGATCTTCAATTCCAAAGACTTCTGCGCTTGCTTGATGAAATTGACGAGTTCTACCCTTTTGGGGTCTTTCATACCTAAACATTGGTCCCATGTACCAGAGCCGTGGAGAATCTACTCTCAAAAGATCATTCTCCAAACAAGCTCTTACACAGCCTGCTGTGCCTTCAGGTCTCAATGATATTCCATCTCCACTCTTGTCTTCAAAGGTATACATTTCTTTAGAAACTATGTCAGTAGATTCACCCACAGACCTTGAAAACAATTCTGTTTGTTCGACTAAAGGAAATCTAATCTCTTCATAGCCATAAGAACTAAAAACAGACCTGATACTGTTTTCGGTAATTTGCCAAAATCCTATGTTTTGAGGAATTACATCATTCATACCTCTTATAGATTTTATTTTGGACATTTTTTTTAATTAGCTTTTTGCTATAAGCGAATTCTTATTTGTTTTATTTTGTATTCTTATCTTTTCCCTTATCAATGCTTCCAAATGGTCAACCAAATTCTCACTTTCTATCTTGTGATCAGGTTTGCCATCTATGTAAATTAAGTTTTTGGGTGACGCTCCCGTGACACCTATGGAAACATGTTTTGATTCCCCAGGTCCATTCACATAACAGCCTATAACTGCTACGTCTAAATCTTCAGACACATCCTCTAAACGACTTTCAAGTTCATTCATGGTTCCAATGACATCGAAATTCATTCTTGAACAACTGGGGCAGGCTATGAAATTAATACCTCTTGATCTAAGTTTAAGACTTCTAAGTATATCGAAACCTACCTTTACTTCATTCTCAGGTTCAGAAGCTAGAGATACTCTAATAGTATCTCCTATACCATCTAACAAAAGGGCTCCAAGACCTATAGAAGATTTGACAGTACCAGATCTAAATCCTCCTGCTTCTGTTATTCCTAAATGAAGGGGTTGATCTATAAGTTTAGAAATCTTTCTATAGCTTTCTATAGTAAGGAAAACATCTGAGGCTTTTATGCTGAGCTTAAAGTTTTGAAAATTTAGAGATTGTAGAATTTCTACATGGTTTAAGGCCGACTCTACTAAAGCATCAGAATTAGGTTCTCCGTATTTCTTTTGCAGTCTCTTTTCTAAAGAACCCGCATTTACACCTATTCTGATGGGAACATTGTAATCTTTGGCTGCGGAGACTATTTCCACAACTTTTTCTCTTTTACCTATGTTTCCAGGATTAATCCTTAAACAATCAGCTCCATTTTTTATAGCTCCAAGAGCTAGCTTGTGATCAAAATGAATATCAGCTATAAGAGGTACTTTTGCCTCTTTCTTAATTTTGCTGAAAGCAGCAAGGGAATCCTCATCAGGAACAGAAATTCTGACTAAATCCGCTCCGGCTTCAGCAAGCCGTTTAACTTGGTCTAGAGTAGAATTTACATCACGGGTATCCGTATTAGTCATGCTTTGTACAGAAATAGGAGCTCCTCCGCCAATAGGTACATTACCAACCATGATTTGTTGAGTTTTCCTTCTTTTAATTTGACTGGGCAAATTCATCACATTTTCCTTTTGGTAAGACCAAGCAACTTACATTAGTTTTATCATTTGTGGTAGTGGCTAGATTTATCTGCGTGTCATTGTAAAACAGTTCAGCTCTCTTGCTATGGCCAATAATAATTTTAAATGGTCCTTCGCCTTCAAGATAAATTGAAGTTCCAGCTTTTGCTAATTTATATTCCAATACTGTTTTCCTATCCATAATTTCTATCCAACAGGTTCCAGAGAAATTCAATCTGATTGTGTTTATATCGTTAGTTTTCTCTGTTCTAACAGTGGATACATCCTCTATGAAACCAGATGGCTCTTTCTCAATAATTTCGGTATTTTCTCTAAAAGCCAGCTTTTCAGGGCTTGCAGATTCAGATGTTAAGTTGAAAGAGTTTTCTTCTGTTATTCCTTTTTCCATCATTGGAACAAAGTTTGATTCATTATCCTTTTGAATTTCTGCATTATTATCAGGAAGAAGAATGAGTAACATAAATACAATAATTAATATAACTACAACTATGTAGAGCAAAGGGAAATACCTTTTTCTTTCGACTTTCTTTTCTTTCTTTTCTGCTTTTTTCTCTTTCTTTCTTTGATCTTTTAAATATCTTTCATAAGCCTCTAATACCAATTCTGGGTCTAAATCCAATTTCTTGGAATAAGCTCTCAAATAACCCTTTACATAAGTCGGTCCCGCCATAATAGAAAAATTATTTTCTTCTAAGGCTTCTAGATATTGTTCAGATATGCTTAACTCGGAAGCAAGTTTCTTATACTTGCGTCTTTTTTTTCTTCTTGCTTCCCTTAAAAGATGACCTGGGTTGCTTGGTTTTTCATCTTCAGACATAACCTACTCTGAACTTAAACCTTGGGGAAAGAAATAGGCAACCTCCCGTGCTGCTGATTCTATTGAGTCAGACCCGTGTACTGCATTAGCATCTATAGACTGAGCGAAATCGTGTCTAAGAGTTCCTGGATTTGCTTCTTTAGGGTTAGTATTTCCCATAAGAAAACGATATCTAGAAATAGCATCCTCGCCTTGGATTATTAGTACTTGCACAGGACCAGAAGTCATGTACTTAATTAAAGCTTCAAAAAAAGGCTTTCCTTTGTGTTCAGCATAAAAACCTTCAGCTTGTTCTTGAGTTAGTTGTATTTGCCTTTTACTCCTTATCTTTAGTCCATAATCCTCGATTTTAGAGCAAATATCTTCTATATAACCCTTTTGAACCGCATCAGGTTTAATAATAGAAAGAGTAGTTTCCATTAATTTCTTCTTACATAAAGTTTGTGGCGCGGCATTATACTCACTAACCAAAAAATAGTTACTCTAGTTCTTCCATCCAAGCCATTTGAATAGCTTCTAAGATTTGTTCATTTGATCTATTAGGCTCATCTTCAAAATCTTCTAAGCTTAAAATCCATTTATGTAAGTCAGTAAAAAGAATATATCTAGGATCAATTTCTGGATAATTCTCTGTCAATTCAATGGCTATTTCATTTATATCAACCCACTTCATAAATTTCTTAGTTAATTTCAGAAACCATGTTAATTGTGTATTTAGGGAGTTCTATCTCTAAATCTTCAGAACCAATGACTATTTGACAGCTCAATCTAGATTCT
>Ga0208391_1000155_pt1 | contig 36554 bp, 34 predicted proteins | sample Knorr_S23_td_Bot_FD_185612 | JGI IMG/M metagenome (GOLD analysis project Ga0208391, IMG submission 185612) | Marine microbial communities from Southern Atlantic Ocean transect - Knorr_S23_td_Bottom_ad_3770_LV_A (SPAdes) (version 2) | ecosystem: Environmental > Aquatic > Marine > Oceanic | place... | reverse complement strand
CGACCCCGGCGGCGGGTCCGTCTCCCACGACCCCGGCGGCGGGTCCGTCTCCCACGCAGGTCGTCACGCCGACGACAACCCCTCAGCCCACCGTAGCTCCGGCGGCCAAGTTCATATCGGTGCCGATCCTGGTGACGCGGGCTAACAACGTAGGAAGTTTGGAGTTTGTCTTGGTCTATGACCCGGCCAAACTGGAATTGGCCCAGGTGGAACGGGGCCTGTTATCCGGGGACGCGCTGATCGACTCCAGTTCTCCCGGACCGGGACGGCTGTGGGCCGGCATCATCGACATCAACGGGATGGACGGCAGTGGGCCGGTGGCGGTGGTGAAGTTCAAGGTCCGGGACAACGTGGGCGGAACGATGCCTCTTTCCCTGGAGCGCATCTACGCATACGACGCCAACACCCTGGTGGACATCCTCACTACGACCACTCCAGGCGAGTTCAGCGGGGCCGGACTGACGCCCCTCTCTCCCATCGTGACGTTCCAGTAGTCAAAGACCCCGATGAGCGACCGAAACCCATGATCTTGGTAGGGAGGCACGCTCGGCGTGCCTCCCTCTGTTTTAGCCACCTTTCCACCAAAGCGATTCTCACCTACAATGTTGCCCGGTATCGACTACTAAACACGAAACGATGGAGGGGATATTTTGGCTAATTTGACACTTGCGGAAGCTGAAACGATTTTGGCCGGGTCCAAGGCGAAGATGGTGGAGTTGGGCGTTAAGATGAGTATCTCGGTGGTCGATCCACGGGGAGACCTGATCACCATGTGCAAGATGGACGGAGCTCCTTGGCGGACCCCCGTGGTATCCCGTGGTAAAGCGGTGGCCTCGGCCAGCTTCGAGGTAGCCAGCGGCTCATTGACCGATAACTCTCAGGCCCCGATCTTCCGGGCGTTCATGGCCATGGAAGGCGGCCATTTCATACCCGGACAGGGCGCGTTGCCGGTCTTCCGGGGCGGCGAAATAATCGGCGCCGTAGGCGGCAGCGGCGGCACCGCCCAAGAAGATGAGGACTGCGCCCGGGCAGGCATTGAGGCCGCGGGGTTCTCAGCAACCCGGTAGCAACCCACTGAATCGAGCCATTTCGCACGTAGGGGCAGGTCTCTGACCTGCCCCTTTACTTCGCCACGGCGATGGTAGAAACCAAGGGTCGGCATGTCGTACCACACAGCATCTGGCGGATACAAACCCGGTATACGACCGGCAGGGCGGGTTGGAAACCCGCCCCTACGCCCCTCGTCATTCTGGCGAAGGCCAGAATCCAGATTGGTGGCTTTAGTCGACCGTCTTTTATGAGACTGTTCCTAGATTCCAGCCTCCGCTGGAATGACGGTGGGTACGCCAGTATTCGCGGCATTCAGCAGAGGTGAGAATCCAGGTTCGCTGTGTCATCTCTTAGTCTTAAGCCAGATACATCGAGGTCGCTCTTCCTCCGGTGGACGTGGCTTGCCGCTGGATTGTAGACTGAACCGCAGATAATCACGGCCATAAAAACGCCGTTGCAGCGGCCCGCGGAGTTGAATTATGCACGTCGGTACGTCAACCTTCTTCCAGAACCATGGTAAGACCCGGACTGACCTTGAGGTCTACCAGAACGAACTGCGTCTGGCCGACCTCTGCGAGCCCCTGGGATACGACTCGATCTGGGGCGTGGAACACCACTTCACCGACTACACCATGTGCCCCGACGTCCTCCAGTTCCTTTCCTATATGGCGGGAAGGACCGAACGGATACAACTGGGCAGCATGGTGGTGGTTCTGCCCTGGCACAACCCGGTGAGGATTGCTGAGCAGTTCTCGGTGCTGGACCACCTAAGCGGCGGCCGCGCCATAGTCGGCGTAGGCCGGGGACTGGGCAGAGTCGAATTCGAGGGGTTTGGTCTGGACATGGCCGAGTCACGGACCAGGTTCGCCGAGAGCGCAAAGATGTTGGTCCAAGCGTTGGAGGAGGGTGTCGCCGAGTCCAGCGGGGAACTTATCAAGCAGTCCAAAGTGGATATCAGGCCCAAGCCTTACAAGAGTTTCAAAGGCCGCATCTATGCCGCCGCGGTCTCGCCTGAGTCGTCACTGGCGTTGGCTCAGTTGGGCCTCGGCATGTTGGTGATCCCCCAGAAGCCGTGGAGCGAGGTTGAGAACGAGCTGAAGGCCTACCGGGAGATATTCCAGGAGGTCAATGGCGAGCCCGCGCCACCGCCGATCGTCGTCGGCTTCACCTTCTGCCACGAGGACGAAGAACGGGCCCGGGAGATGGCCGCCGAGTACGTTGGCAATTATTGGGACTCGATCATGGACCACTACGAGTTCCGGAGCGACCACCTGAAGACGACCAAGGGCTACGAGTACTACGGCAAGTTCACCGAGAAGATCGAGAAATACGGCAACCAGGACGTGAAGGACTTCTTCCTGGACCTGCAGGTGTGGGGCACGCCCGAGCAGTGTTACGAAAAGGTCATGAGCACTCGGAGCCGCATCGGCAGCGAGTCATTTTTGGCGGCCTTTAGCTTCGGCGCCATGCCCTACGACGAAGTTGAAAAAAGCATGAGGCTCTTCGCCAAAGAAGTTATGCCGTTGCTAAAGAAAGTCCCGGCCGCCGTCTGACCTACTCGCCGATGTAGCGCATGTCCTCTTTCTTGAACTCGCCCAGAGCACGCCAAGCGAACCGCTCGCTGTAGGGGTTTTCAGTCCCTTCCAGTGCGTCCGCAATCAACCCGCCCAGGACCGGGCCGAACTTGAATCCGTGGCCGCTCCCGCCGGCAGCGACCACCAAACCCTGCCGCTCCGGGTCACGAGCGATCCAGAAGTCGCCGTCCCAGGTGTCGCAATAGAGACACATCTTGCTGTCGCTCAGTGGGACCGTCGCTAGGGACGGCAGCGACTGCGCCAGGAAAGACCGGCAGAGGACTTCCTCCTCGGCCAGTATCACCCTTTCCGCGTCAGGGTGGACCCGTCTGCCGGGCCCATGATTGGCCATCTTGACCACACCCTCATCGTTGGCGGGGAAGCCGTACCACCCGCTCCGTGGGACATCCGCGGCCCAGGGTGGGAACAACGGAGGTCGGTAGCTCTCAGGGTCTTCAGGTCTGAAATAGAAGACCGGCTGCCCCACCGGCCACATCCTGTCGGCCAGTTCCGGCAGTAGGACGGTCGTCCAAACGCCGGCCGCCACCACAACCCAATCGGCCCGCAACTCGGCCCCGTCCGACGCGGCGGTCCCAGATACCCTGTCGCCATCCTGCAGCAACCGGGCTGCCTTGAACCCAGTCACCACCGATACTCCGGCTTCAGCGACGTCTTTGACTAAGCTGGCGATTATCTCACCAGCTTCGGCCCAGCCGGCCGTGGGGCTGAAGTAGCCATCGACGTAATACTCAGAGTTCCAACGGGGAAAACGCCGGGCCAAGTCGCCAGGCGCCAGGCGCTCCACCGGAAAGCCGCGGCCGGTCAGCATATCGTAGGAGTCCTGCTCGTACTCTCCAGCGAGCATAGGCGCGCTGGTCAAGAGCAACATGCCGTCTTCGTGGAACAAATCACGGCCCCAGGCGGTGTTCCAGCGGCGCCATCCCTCGATCGCGTCGGCGCACAACGTCGAATACAGACCATCGGACCCGTAATCGGCCCGTACCATGCGGCTGAGATCATTGGAGGTCGCCAGGGGATGCGGGACCGGGCCGGGGTCGGCTACGGTAACCTGGTGTCCACGCTTTTGCAGCTCCAGCGCGGCGGTCAGTCCGAAGATGCCCGCTCCAATGACCAGAACAGAATTATCAGCGGCCACAGAACAGCCCTATGCGCCGCATCGCGCGGGCGTCATATGAGTCACACATCTGTGTCACGCCGCAGCGGACTTGATGGCCTTCCGCAGTTCTTCGATGCCGACGTCTCCCCCGTGGAGTTCGCCGCCGATCATGTAGGTGGGGGTACCGGTCACTCCCTTCTCTTTGGCCGCCTCGTACTCCCGCATCACGGTCTCGCGGTACTGGCCGGACTCGATACGGGGTCCCAGCTCTCCCCAATCCATCCCAGCGGCCTCCACGATGCCCTTCAAGACATCCAGGTCGTTTATGTCGGCCCCAGTCTCCCAATAAGCCTGGGCGGCTAGGTGGTGGAACTCCCCGTCTTTGCCCTGCTCCTTGGCGTAAGCGGTGGCCTCGTGGGCCCGCAGGGTGTTGGGCGACCACTGAGGGCGGCGCATAACCAGATTCACGCCCTTGGCCCGTTCCTTCATCGCGTCATTCAACTCGGTTTCGGTCTCTCCGTCGAAGAGACGCCGGGCCACACCTTCCGGTGGACGGTCCGGCTGCAGCAGATAGGGTTTGCGGTCTATATCGATGGACAATTCCTTGGCCAACATGTCGAGCCTGCCCAGGCCGACGTAGCAAAAGGGTCAAGTGTAGTCATACCAGACGGTGACGCTAACGGCCGTGGAAGTGGTCATCTCATACCTTTTTCTGTATTGTGCTTGGTTAATCGGCCGCGCTGGGCGCGCCCGAGCGGGCGAAGGCCTTGCGCAGGGCAGCGGACGCTTCGTCAACAGCTTGTACGCTCTTGTCGACTGCCGCTCCCATGTTGAAGAAACCGTGAATCATGCCGTCGTACCGGGTGGTCGTGGTCTCAACACCGGCTTCGCTTAGGCGTTTGCCGTAAGCCTCGCCTTCGTCACGCAGCGGGTCGAATTCAGCCGTGATGACCAAGGCTGGCGGCTGCCCAGCCAGGCTCTTGGCCTGGGCCGGCGCGGCGTAGGGGTTGGAGGCGTCCGCGCTGCTTTCCAGGTAATGGTCCCAATACCACTCCATGACGACCTTGGTCAGACCGTAGCCCTCGGCGTTGTCCTTGTATGAGACGGTGGTGAAGCTCACATCGGTTACAGGATAGACCAAGAGTTGCAACGCGATATCGGCGCCGCCCCGGTCCGCTGCCATCAGGCACATGGCCGCGGCCAAGTTGCCGCCGGCGCTGTCTCCGCCCACGGCCAGCCGGGAACCGTCCGCGTTGATACTGGCGGCGTTTTCGACCGCCCAGGTAGTTGCGGCCCAACAGTCGTCGGCGGGGCCGGGGAACTTGGTGTCAGGCGCAAGACGGTAGTCCACAGATACGACCACGCACTTGCCGCCCACGCACAGGTCACGGGCGGTGGCATCGGCCGAGTCCAGGTCGCCCAGCACCCAGCCGCCACCGTGGTACCAGGCCAGGATGGGAAATGGGCCATCACCCTCAGGGGTATAGATTCGCACTGGGACATCACCATCTGGGCTGGGGATATTCCGGTTTTCCACCTTGGCAACTTCAGGGCCGGGAGCGCGCGGGCGCTTCTTGGCGTTGGCTCTGGCTTCGTCTGCGCTGACCGTATTCGCTGCGGGCAGCCCTAATGCGGCCACGCTCTCCATCACATTTACTATCTGCGGGTCTAACGGCATCTCACACCTCTTTGATCGTTCCGGCATTTGAGTTTATTTAGTTGGGCATTATAGCTGATTGGATAAGCGATCGATCAGTTTTGGGCCGCATCCGAGCCGGGGTCCCAGATCCAGTATTTGGCGATGGCGCCGGAATCGACCCGCAGGTCTATCCCGGTAATCATCTCGGCTTCGTCTGAGGCCAGGAACGCCGCGGCTTTGCCGTAGTGGCTGGGACTGGGTAGTTTTTGCAAAGGCGTCCCGGCGCCGGGATCCGCCGGCCAACCGGGCAGGCGCTGTCCCAACCTGGGTCCGGGCCACTCGACACCCCAGCGCTGGGCCCTTTCCACCCCTTCCGTTCTGTCGGTGGCGGTCGGCGTGAGGCTATTGACCCTGATTCCGTATTCGGCCAAGTCCATGGCAACCGCACGGGTGAAATTGAGCAGCCCCCCCTTTGCGGTGCCGTAGCCGATGTTCCCAGGCTCACCCTGGTGGCCGGCCGTGGAGATGATGTTGATCATGGCGCCCCGGCGGCCAAGGTCGATCATCTGCTTGGCGACGAGCTTCGTGAACAAAAAAGCGCCGGTCAATAGGATGTCGGTCTGCCGCCGCCATTCTTCCACGGACATCTCAAGGATCCCCTTGGTATTGAATTGGGTGGCGCCGTTGATCAGGATGTCGACTCCGCCGAACGCCTCTTTGGCCTGCTCCACAGCCGCCGTAACCTGGGATTCGTCAGTCACATCGCATGGGATCGCGACGGCGCGGCGCCCCATCGCGATTACCGACGCGGCGCACTGTTCGGCGTACTTGGGGTTGATGTCGATGCAGACCAGGTCGGCCCCTTCTTCGGCCAGGCCCTCGGCGATCCCGCCCATGATATTGGGGCTGGTGCCGGTGACCATGGCGATCTTCCCCTCAAGTTTCATGGCGTCTATCCTTTATCGGCCCAGCAGGTCATCGTTTCTTGAGACTGGCTTGCCATTTTTCGTGGTCCGGCACTTCTTCGCCAACCACGTAGAGGTAATAGTAGCAGCCCATCTCTCCAAGAAACTTGAACTGATTCCGAAGGTCTTTGACCAGAAAAACGAAGTCTCCGTGGGAGCGCAGGTATTTCTGAAACCCGCCAAACTCAGCTTCAAGCTCCAGAATCTTCTGGGCGTTGGCCACCACCGCTTCCAGCTTGCGGCGGTTCCGGATCACGCTGGTGTCCTCAGTCAACTGGTCGATCTCCGAGGGAGTCATTCTCGCGACTCTGTCGGCGTTGAAATCGTGGAACGCCGCCCGGATGCCGGGCCATTTGGACTCGACGATCTTATAAGACATACCCGACTGAAAGACCACCTTGCTCATGATCTCCAGGTAATCGCCCGGGGTTTGGGGGGTGATTCTGCCCGGGGCTTCCATCTCTGGCATGTCGTTCCTCCCTGGGGCGCAGGTTAATCGATGGTCAACACGATCTTGCCGAAATTGGCGTTGGTCTCCATGTATCGGTGAGCCTCCGCGACCTCTTTCAAGGGAAAGGTCCGGTCGACGATCGGCTTCATACTGCCGGAGGCCAGGTGGGGCAGCACGTGGCGTTTGAACTGGGCGGTCACGGCCAGTTTCTCCTCTAAGGAACGGCCCCTCAGGCCCGTCCCCGTTACCTGCAGGCGTTTGCCCATCAGCCGGCTCAGGTCCACCTCAACCCGACTACCCCCCATCAGTCCGACCTCAACCAAGCGGCCCAAAACAGCCATGGAGGCGATGTTCTGGTCCCAGTAAGGCGCGCCGATGAAATCTATCAGCACGTCCACGCCCGCGCCGCCGGTGTGTTCTTTGACCACGGCCGCGAAGTCTTGGTCGTGATAGTTGATACCCACGTCCATGCCCAGCTTGGCCGCCCCGGCCAACTTCTCGGCCGAACCGGCGGTGCCAAACACGAACGCTCCGGCGTGGTGGGCCAGTTGCACGGCCGCGGTGCCCACTCCGCTACCCGCAGCGTGGACCAGCACCTTCTCACCCATCTGCAAATTGCCCCGGTTGAACAGGGCGTCATAGGCCGTGAAATACACTTCAGGCGTCGCGGCCGCTTGGACGAAGTCCCAGCCATCGGGGATGAGGACAGCCATGCGGTGGTGAGTGACGGCGCGGCTGGCGTACCCGCCACCGCCCAGAAGCCCAAAAACACGGTCTCCCTTGGCCATGCCAATCACCCGCTCACCCGCTTCGATGACTACTCCGGCAAACTCCAGTCCGGGGATGTCAGAAGGACTGCCCGGAGGGGCTGGGTAGCCGCCCTCACGCTGGAGCATATCGGCCCGGTTCAGGGCGCTGGCTTTTACGTCTACTAGAACATCTTCGGGACCGGGGACTGGGTCATCGACCTCCATCACCTTCAGGACATCGGGACCGCCGGGCTCAGTAATGACGGCTGCGCGCATCTATTATTTCCTCTGTAATTGGGTTGATGACGAGAGCACATAACTGTCTCTCAGAAGTCTGGGACAGTCTATCACCGGTGGCGGAACAGCGTAGGGGCACGATCCCGATGAATCGGGATGCCCCTACGCCCAGATGTTCCCGGTGGAAATCAGACTTCGTTTCAGTCGGAGGCCAAAGCCGCGTTGTGATCGTCGATGCGTTGCATCAGGTCGATGATCATGGGCATCGCTGGACCGTAGCGATCGGCATCATCGACGCCGTAGCCCTTGTGGTAGGCGGAGCGGAAGTTTACGATCGCACCTCCGGCGCCGGTGACCGAGGAGTCGTTTTCATCCCAGATGCCTCCGTGAATCAGGTCAGGCATCGAACCGGAATCGCGGAAGACATTCTTGGGGTCGCCGCCGTCTTCCACGATCAGCATTTGCTGCTCAAACTGACGGCGCATGAACACGATGGGCAGATCGGTGCGGCCCAGGTGCTCCGCTGTCCGGTCCATGATGTCACCCTGGGAGACCCAAGCGTGGGAGTCCTGAGCGAGAACGAAGTCCCAGATGGGCTTGCCGTCTTCGTCGAAGATCGGGATGTCGTAGTAGGGTACGGAATCTTGTTCGCCAGCTTCGACCCCGTTCGGGGCCGTGTAGCAGCCGTAGGCGATGTGGTAGGTATTGGTGTCGTCGATGGGAACCCGTATCTGGAACTCCTGTCGCACCTGTCCGGGCCCGCCGGTCTGGGTGAAGAACGGGAAAATGACCGTCGAGTGGCGGGATTGGCGGTCTTTATCGGCGCCCAGGTCTTTGGAGTAGTTGATACCTTTCTCCATGCCGTATTGGGTCTCATGGGCGTACAGGGACTCGATGCCCCGGCCCATGTCAATCCTGGAATGAAGAGTGGATAACTGCCGGTCCTTCGTCCGCTCATCAAGCTTGCCCTTCTTCTCCAAGATGTACTGGAAATTGTAGCCGTGGAGATAGACGCTGTGGGCCGGGTCGCCGGTGTTCTCGTGGCACTGGAGCCAGTTGCACTCAAGATGGGTTATCCCGATCTGGCGGATGGCGTTGGGCATCACGAACAGGTCCCAGGGTGGCAGCAACGGCGTCGGCTGCGGTCCCATGTAGGCCCAGACCAGACCTCCCATCTCCTGTACCGGGTACGACCCGATCTTGACCTGTTCCTTGAGCTTGTTGGTGGGCGATTCCAGGGGCGTGTCGATGCACTGACCGTCCGGGGCGAACATCCAGCCGTGATAGCAGCAGCGGAGGCCGTCCTCGTCGGGGATGCCGTACTTCATCAAGGTCATTCGGTGCGGGCACCGTTCGCCGATCAGACCCAGGTCGCCTTTCTTGGTGATGAACAGGACCAGGTCCTCTCCAAGGACCCGGATGGGCATCACGTCTTCTTCTTTGAGCTCGGCCAGCGGGCGGATGGGGATCCAATAGCGGCGCATCAGCTCGCCCATCGGCGTCCCGGGGCCCACTCTGGTAAGTCTCTCGTTGGCTTCGGCGGTCAGCATGTTGACCCTCCATGATTGTCATCGATCGATCGGGTTTTCCGGGGAATTTCCCCTGTCTGATCAGATGGCAATCAGTATATCGCAGATTCGACAAACGCAGAAAACCGGCCAAGGCAGTTCCCCGGCCGGTCTTCTCTCTTTCAGCCTAACTTGAGTCTAGTTGGCGGTGAACGCTGTTTCCTCGCCGTTCACGGACACGGTATAGGTCCGGCGAAAATCAAAGCCTCCGCCCAGGGGAATCTCGGTGACGACCGCCGGCAAGTCGTCGGTGCAGGGCACGTTGTCCTCCGCGATTTCCAGATGGGTAACGGTGATTTCGATGCGGTCGATGAACCGGCGGTTGATCTGGTAGCCATCGAACCTGAAGCAACTGCTGCCCAAAGGCAGCTTGGAGACAACGGTCAGAAGGACCTCACCGTCGGAAGCTGTTACTTCGACACTCTCGATGGGCGACTCTTTTCCGGCCATTGCCAGACCCGTCTCATCTTGGGCCGTGAAGGAGATCGTCAGGCCGCCGTTGATAGTCACGGTGTAGGCTTACCTGGCGGTTAGCCCGCTGCCCAATGGGACCTCGCTCTCGTGATAACCGTAGATGGCCGTGCAGGCGATGGGTTGGTTGGGGTTGGGCATCAGGTTGGTCACATCGACCACGAACCCGTTGCCGTCCCGCTCAACCCGAATGCCGTCGAACTGTGCGCAACCGCTGGGCAACCCGGATGTGATCTTGAGGGTGTATTCGCCACCGGGCGTTGCCGGGGCCACTACCGCGGCGCCGTCAATGGGCGCCGGCATCACGACCGTCTCCGGTTCCTCCGGAGAGGGATTCCCTTTGACCGAAGTTTCGGTAGGCAGAGGTGTCGCCTTGACCGGTGTTTCAGTGGGCGGAGGTTGGGTGGGTGATGCCACGGTTGCGCTGCCTCCGCAGGCGACCGCCGCCAGAAGCGCCAACATGGTCACCAGAAACATGATTTTGCCGATCTTCTTTTCATCGCCGCCCTCCGTCCAGTATTTCTTTTTGTGCCTTCTTTTGGTATGACGGAATCCGTCGCGATTATGTTCCCAGACGATTCGGCGGCCCGGCTGGAATCTTGAGATATACTACGGTGCCCGTCTCGAATTGATCTGGACCGCAAGCCTGACGATACTCCCGGAGGCGCCTCGATGACCAGTGCCAAACAGACCTTCACCGATAACCTAGACGCTTTCTGCAAGGACACCGATGCCTATCTGGCTGGGAAGCCAAGCGGCCCCCTGTCCGGCCTGACCTTCGCCGCCAAGGACATCTTTGATGTGGCCGGCCACGTGACCGGAGGTGGCAACCCTGATTGGAAGGCCACCCACCCGCCGGCCGAACGCAACGCCTGGATAGTGGAGACGTTGGTGAATGCCGGAGCGACTATGGTCGGGAAGACCCACACCGACGAACTCACCAGGGGCATCCTGGGTGAGAACGCCCACTACGGCACTCCCATCAACACCAAGGCCCCGGACAGAGTACCCGGAGGCTCGTCCAGCGGGTCTGCTTCGGCGGTTGCCGGAGGGCTGGTGGACTTTGCCCTGGGGTCTGACACCGGAGGTTCGGTGCGCATCCCCGCCAGTTTCTGCGGCCTATACGGACTGCGCCCCACCCACGGCCGCATCCCTTTGGAAGGCATCTTGATGCAGGCGCTCAGCTACGACACCATCGGCTGGTTCACCAGGGACGCGGTCACTTACGCCAAGGTAGCCGCAGCCGTGTTTCAGACCGAGATTCCTGACTTTACTCCCAGCCGCCTGGTCATTGCCCAGGACGCCTTCGATGAGGCGGACGAAGAAGTCTCGGCGGTATTGCTACCGATCGCCGAGAAGATCGGCGAATTGGCCGGAAGTTCAACAACCATGCGCCTGTCGCCCAATGGGCTGACTGAATGGGCTGTTCAGCAGAACGTCCTCCAATCGGAGGAAGCCTGGAACTCGGTGAAGGACTGGATCGACCAGGTAAATCCCAGGTTCAGTTTCTGGGTCAGCGAACGCTACAACCTTGCCATCGGCTTAACCGACGCCCAGTTGAAGGAAGCGGCGGTCCTGCGGGAAACCGTGAGGGCCAGGATGGACGAAGTATTCGCTGGCGGCGGGTTCGTATGCCTCCCAACCGCAGTCGTGCCGGCCCCGCTGCGTGGTCTACCCGCCTCGGCAAAAAAGGATGTGCAAGGACGGTTAAGCCGGTTGACTTGCATCGCCGGCACCACCGGACGTCCGCAGTTGAGCATGCCCTTGGTCGAGGTCAACGGCCTGCCGGTGGGGCTGTCCATCATGGGAGACCGAGGGTCTGACGAGGCGCTCATCGGGTTCGCCCGGAAGATCGAGGCTGCGCTGTCGGTCTAACCTGTGGACAGACACCAGCCTACGGAATAACATTTTGAGGTGACTCGATACGACGCCAGGGAGGAATATATCAATGGCCCATCAGGTTAATGGAGTAGTTGCCGCAGCCAAGGGCGGGCCGGTGAAATTGGTCCCTATCTTGGTGCCAGACCCAGGTCCCGGCGAGGCGTTGGTGCGGGTCAAGGCCTGCGGCGTCTGCCACACGGACCTCCATTACCGCGAGGGGGCCATCAACGACGACTTCCCATTCCTGCTGGGACACGAGGCGTCCGGGACCGTGGAATCGGTGGGCGACGGCGTGACCAACGTGGCCCCAGGCGACTTCGTGATCATCGCCTGGCGCGCCCCCTGTGGCACCTGCCGTTCCTGCCTGCGGGGCGTTCCCTGGTACTGTTTCTCCAGCCGGAATGCTTCGCAGCCGATGACCCTGGCCGACGGCACTCCATTATCTCCGGCGCTGGGTATCGGAGCATTCGCCGAACTGACCTTGGTGGACGCCGGACAAGCAGTGAAAGTATCGCCCAAGGCCAGCCCGGAAGCCGCGGGGCTGGTGGGCTGCGGCATCATGGCCGGAATCGGCGCCGCGATGCACACGGGCAACGTGGGCCGAGGCGACTCGGTAGCGGTTTTCGGCTGCGGCGGAGTGGGTAACGCAGCCATCGCCGGCGCTCGGCTGGCGGGCGCCCACACCATAATCGGGGTTGACCTGGACGACCGGAAGCTGGCCTGGGCCAAGGAGTTCGGCGCGACCCACACCATCAACGCTTCATCCACTGACCCGGTAGAAGAGATCAGGAAACTGACCGGCGGCAACGGCGTCAACGTGGCGATTGAAGCCGTGGGCAATCCCGTGACCTACGAGCAGGCCTTCTACGCCAGGGACCACGCCGGCACTGTGGTGCTGGTGGGCGTGCCCAGCCCCGACATGAAGATCGAGCTGCCGCTGCTGGAGATCTTCGGCCGGGGCGGCAGCCTGAAATCGTCTTGGTACGGCGACTGCCTCCCGTCCCGCGATTTCCCCATGCTCATCGACCTCTATCTGCAGGGACGCCTAGACCTGGATCGGTTCGTCTCCGAGACCATCGGCATCGGCGACGTGGAAGAAGCCTTCCACAAGATGGAACGGGGCGAAGTGCTGCGGTCGGTGGTGGTTTTTTAGGGGACCTGGAGCCGTCTCAAAAGGTTCTTTACGTACCTAAGGCCTAAGGGCTCGAGAGAGAACCCAGTAGACTCCTCGAACCCGACGGCCCAAGGTGTTCTTTCTCCAACACGGCGCCTATCTCGCCTTCCAGGCACAGGCGCAAGATATCTCATCGGCCATCTTCGTTATTCCCGGTTGATCAACTATCCATCGACACTGGAAGGCTCTTGATTTTCAACAGCGTGTCGATTCCGTGTATTTCCCTTCGTCGTATATTTGTAGGAAAAAAATTAACGAGGAGAAAACCATGAAATACCTACTTCTGATCTACGACAACGAAGGGAAAAACATGAGCATGTCGCCCGAAGCGATGAGCGAAAAATTGGACGAGTGGTTCAAGTACATCGACGAGCTCCGGGCTTCGGGGATCTTGTTGGACGGCTCAGCCCTCCAGCCCACGGCGACCGCCACAACTGTGCGAGTCGGAAATCCGGCTCCGCTGGCCACCGACGGCCCCTTTGCTGAGACCAAAGAGCAATTGGGCGGGTTCTATTTGGTCGACGCCTCCGACTTGGACGACGCCATCGGTTGGGCCGGCAAGATGCCACACATCGCAGATGGCGGGTCGGTGGAGATTCGCCCTATCATGGAGTTCGACCTCTGATCGATTCTAGGCCAGCGCTTGCGTACAGCAAGCGGCGGCCTCGGGAGCCTGATAACACGTTGGCCAAAACCTCCGCCACCCATCAAGCGATCGAGGCCGTTTTCCGGGACGAGTACGGGAAAGTCTCGGCGTCCTTGATCCGTATCTTGCGGGACTTCGACGCCGCCGAGGAGTCGATTCAAGAGGCGTTCGCCGTGGCTCTGGTCAGGTGGCCGGTCGATGGCGTTCCGGATAATCCGGCGGCGTGGATCACCACCACAGCACGGAGGAAGGGCATCGACGTTGCCCGCCGCGACCAAGCAAGGAACCGCAAATACATTCTCGTAGCAAGTTCTCAATCAGAGGAAGATGAATCCACGATGCTGGAAGGGATGAACGACTCGCGGCTGCACGACGATCGGCTCAGGTTGATCTTCACTTGCTGCCATCCCGCATTGAATGTTGAAGCCAGAGTGGCATTGACGCTCAGTACGCTGGGTGGCCTCACAACCCCGGAGATCAGCCAAGCGTTTCTGGTACCTTAAGCCACTATGGCCCAGCGCCTGGTTCGAGCGAAACGCAAGATCAAAGACGCCGGCATCCCTTACCGGGTGCCAGACGACAGCATTCTTCCCGACCGGTTGGACGGCGTGCTGGCGGTGATTTACCTGATCTTTAACGAAGGCTATTCGGCCAGCGGCGGTGACGATGTTATTCGGCGCGACCTCTCTACCGAGGCGATCAGATTGGGAAGTGTGTTGGCTGAATTGATGCCAGATGACCCGGAGGTGCTTGGGTTGCTGGCATTGATGCTGCTTCAGGACTCCCGTAGAGATGCCCGTCAATCTGCTGATGGTCTCCAGGTGTTGCTCGAGGACCAGCACCGTTCAACATGGAACCATGAGCAGATCAAGCAGGGTGTCGCATTGATTGACCGCGCGCTCGAAATGGGGAGACCGGGCCGATATCAGGTGCAGGCAGCGATCTCGGCCCTGCATTCCCAGGCGGCGACCGCGGGAAACACCGATTGGACTCAGATCGCGGCTCTGTACGAGGCCCTTAGCCAGTTACAGCCATCTCCAGTGGTTGAGCTAAACCGAGCGGTAGCGGTGGCCATGGCGCGGTCGATCATCGATGGCCTCTTAGCCATGGACCGGCCGGATGTGGCGGAGCCTCTACGCGACTACCGGTGGTATCACTCGGCACGAGCCGACCTGCTGCGTCGTTTGGGCCAGTCCTTGGAGTCACGCGCGGCCTACCAACGAGCGCTGGAATTGACCACGAATACATCTGAGATTCGGTTCCTCGAAAGCCGGTTGGCCGAGGTTAGCTAACCTGTACCTGCTGCGTAGTAGATCATCCAACGACTTGAGACTGAGGTAAGCCGTATGCCATACGACGAGAAATTGGCGGGCCACGTCCGCGCCATCTTCCAGTCGGAACCCACCTACACAGAGAGGAAGATGTTCGGCGGCATCTGCTTCATGGTGGGAGGCAATATGGCCGTCGGCGTCACCGGCAGCGACCTGATGGTGCGGCCAGGCCCGGACAACTTCGAAGACGCCCTGATGCTGCCCCACGCCCGCCCCATGGACTTCACCGGAAGGCCCATGAAGGGCTTTGTTTACGTGGAGTCCGAGGGCATCGCCACGGACGCGGCCTTGGCTGAATGGGTGGAACGCGGCGCGGCCTTCGCCAGGTCGCTGCCGGCCAAGTAGCAGCGCCCGTGCGTCGGGTGCCCACGGCGGTAGCGGCCAGGGGCGCCGGATCAAGGCAACAGGAACCCCATGTCCCGGAAATCGATCAACGACCACCACGGAACATCACCTTTCACGGGACAATCAATCACCAACACGGACCCTTCTGCGAGGAGTTCGATGGCCCAGGTAATGTCTGCGCACATCTGGTCTAAGGGGTTATCGGGCCATCCCGCCACCAGACCCGGAGAATCCCCGTACCGCTCCTTCACCCCTATAGCGTATCCCTGCATCCGACCGACCAATTATTCGGCGTCCGAGCCCGCTGAGGACGCTTCCGGATAATAGACACTGAGCACTAATTTTCCGCCATCGGGCGTTTTTTTGAGACCAAAGGCAAATAGGTCCCATTCATTCAAGGTCCCCCCAATCCGGAGGCTTCGCGTATGCAACCGGCGCATCTCCTTCAGGCTCCAAAAAGCTCTGACGATCAAGGACTACCGCAGAAAGGAACACTCCAAGTGAACCGAGCACTGCTGAGACTCCGATGTCGCTGGAGAGGGCAAGGGCGTCCTCCGCACGTAGTTCGAGATATTCACCGATCGAACCGGTGTCCGGCGCGGCGATGATCGTATCATCGCTAACGAACACTCGGTTCATCCGGTTCAGCTCTAGAAGGGAGCCGGGGTCGCGAAAATCACCCTGGAAATCTTCTCGGATGGAGAAATACGTTTGGCCACCGGCCTCAGATTTGGCATAACCAAGCTCGGTCAATTTTTCGCTGACGCGGGTTTCATTGAATGAGCCTTTTAGAAATACGGGGCCGAGGGGTTCTGTGCTCGTCGTTCCGGTACTGACCGCAAGGTCGACCGAAAAGGGGTCAACCCCAAAAACGTCGATCCATTCACCAAGATCGCTCCGCATCTGCGAGATAAGATCGGGTGCTAAGACCACACCTGCGTACGCGGATGCGTACTCATCCCGTTCATCTTGGCTGAGAGCCCGCAATTGATCGGTGTCACCAGGTAGGGGCTCCAGCTGCCTCTAACGCTCCAAGCCTATTGCCGAACCAAAGTCCTCTCGTCTTAAGCGAGAGGGGAATCTTCCTCAGGATTTCCGCCCATGGCGGCTGCACATCTGCCGTGGCTTTGGGTGGTGGGCCGGGCGTAGGTGTAAGCGTGGTTGCGGTTGCGGCCGTAATGGGCGTGGGATCGAGTACCGCCTCAAGGGAAGATTCACTGGAACCGCAACCGGCTGCCAAGGCAACCAGAAATCCAATCGCGGCTAACCCAACCAATCGGAAAATGGGCCGCATCCCGATTCAATAATACTGGCGCCAAAAGGAAATCTGATCAACGATTGCCATTAGTGCCTCGGTTAAATGAAATGCTTTTGGCAACGGTATCACGGTAAAACTTACCAATACCGCATTTACGATACCTCTTGGCCGGTTATTATTGGCTGCCGGGGTTGAAGCGATCTGAAGCGATCATCAGGCGCCAGGGAAAATTGAGGCTAGATTGTGGTGCCTTTTGGTACAGAAAAGTTAGATCTAAGCGCCAAGCGATTTGAGCGACCGTCATGACTAGCTTATCGTCAGCAAAAGATAAAACGAACGGGCCGGCCCTATCTGTGATCCAGGGACCGGCCCGCTAGAACTAGTTTCAACGTAAACCGCTAGCCTACGCTTTGAAGCCCAGTTTACCTGAGGCCAACTGAGTCGGCCACGCTCTGGATATCTCGTCTGTCTAATCCCGGCATTATCGATCTGGTCAAAAAGATTCCTCGGCCTTCACCCCGCCAGAAAATCGAGTCGATCGCAAATGGCCTGCCTTTAAGCGGCGGTGCCTGGGACCTGATTCCGGATTTCCCCCGAACGTCCACACTCTCTCCGCCTCCTATGATTCCTTTCAGCAGAGGGCTTTCCTCGAGGAATATGAACGCACCGTCACTCGCCCGGTTCCAGGTCTGGAGCACTCCTTTTTCGCCACCGACAGTACTATGTTGCATCACCACGATATTTCCTCGTTCGAATCCCGGAGGAATATAGCCGGGTGAGCTGAGTTTGTAACCTACTGCTTCTTCTGCGTCCGCAACTTGATCGAATATCAAAGCCCCGTCAGCTGGCGGGTGACCGGTTTCCAATGACTGTCCGGAAACCATCACCGTGTTGAACATGAACCCTAAGATCAAGCTCACGAGCAAAACGAAACCGACCGTTATCGTTTTCGTCGTTTTAGTCATGGTTGAACCCTCCTAATATGCTTTGGAAAATTGAGATTCCGGCTGCTAATTCGAATACCACGATTCATGATGCTTCAACGAGTCGGTAACACCGCACGTGCCGGATATTTTGTAGACCCACTGGTCGACCACGGTGAAGTTATTGTTCCCACCGAAATCGTCGTATTCCCAAAATGTCGTTTTCAACTCGTCGATATCGTCAACCAACAAGCGCCGCCGATTCCGGGTGCTATACTACCCGCACTTTCCTGGCAGGCTCAGTGAATGCCGGGATTTTGAGAGGTTGCTATGGATTTCGGCGCAATGATGTTTTCAACGGATTACTCCATCCGTCCCGACGACCTGGCCAAGATGCTGGAGGACCGGGGTTTCGAGTCGATGTGGGTACCTGAACACACCCATATCCCGGCGGACCGGACCAGCCCCTGGCCCGGCGGCCCCGACCTGCCCAAGGATTATTGGCACACCTATGACCCGTTCCTGGCTCTCACCGCAGCCGCGGGAGTGACCACTGACCTGAAGCTCGGCACCGGCATCTGCTTGATGATCGAGCGCGACCCCATCACCACCGCCAAAGAGATCGCCAGCCTGGACATGCTATCCCGAGGCCGGTTCATATTCGGCGTCGGCGGCGGCTGGAACGCCGAGGAGATGCGGAACCACGGCACCAATTTCAAAAGCCGCTGGCGCATCCTTCGGGAAAAGATACTGGCCATGAAGGAGATTTGGACTCAGGAAGAGGCCGAATTCCACGGCGACCACGTTAATTTTGACAAGATGTGGGCCTACCCCAAGCCGGTGCAGCGCCCCCATCCGCCCATCCTCATGGGCGGCGACGGCCCCACGACCTTCGACCGGGTGGTGGAGTACTGCGACGGCTGGATGCCCATCGGCGGACGAGGCTCCGGTGGCGCCAGCCTGGCGGAGAAGATCGTCTTGCTGAAAAAGCAAGCTGAAGAAGCCGGCCGGGACCCGGATTCCTTGAACATCACCAGCTTCGGTATCCGCCCAGACCCGGACCTGATAGTTAGGATGCGAGACGCCGGAGTCGACCGTGTTATCTTCACGCTGCCCTCGGAAGAGCGGGCGGCGGTCACCCCCCTGATCGATGAGTGCGCCAAGCTGATCTCATAGACCGATAAGATTCGGACGCCCGCAAACGGGAAAAGAACAAAGAGTCCCGATGGCCGCTTAACAACGACGGCCATCGGGACTTTTTCTATTATTTTCAACCATCAATCTGGGGCAGATATGCGGGCCGATCGGCCCACTTTATGCGGCCCAATCAACACTTGAGGATAGATTTTCCAAAACCTAAGCTTGTATCTGCAGCACCTAAATAGGTACAGGACTTGTTTCGGCGGAGGCGCTGATTTGGAAACAGTAAAAAGCAGGTGCGCGATGATCGGCTGCAGCCGGAAGGTCTACCGGGCGTTGGCCGTCGCTCCAGGCACGGTGGTTGAACTCTGCGCCGAACATTACTCAGAGGAACAGGCCGACCTGGAACTGAATAAAGCCGCTTAACAGAGTGGAATCCCCAGGCACGGCCGTCCTTGGCCGTTAAATACGCCCTCCCACCTTCTGGCGCCCCCGGTCCGCCCTGGACCGGGGGCGCTTTGCTTTCCTAGACCTCGGTCCGTTTGGGGAGGGGCAACATAGCAAACGCCACGGCGGCAAAAGCGAACAACCCGGCGACATAGAACAGGCCCGCCTGGAAGCCCGAGATCTCGTAGATGGCGCCGGCGATCAATGGGGATACGGCCGCCATCAGGAAGCTGACGAAGGACACTACACCCAGTCCGATGGTGGCCTCATCACGCTCAAGGACATCGAATAATGCAGCAGTAAGAATCGGTTGGTCCGGATATAAAAACATGCCTAGAAGGACGATGGTGATGGTCAGCGATACGCCGTCGTCGAATACAACCATCAAGAGCGCAATGGCACAGGACCACACCAGACCCGGGACCAACACTTGTTTGCGTCCAATTCTGTCCGAAAGCATCCCCGCCAAAGGTTTGGCCAGAAGTCCGACGGCGATCAGAAGCGAGATATGAAATCCTCGATTTAGCACGCCCAAGTCCAGGTCATTGCCAAGATACAAAGCGAGCAGGGTAACGATGGCGCCGAGGGCCATCGACCTCAGGCCCCTCACCAATGTCATCCCCCGCAAGAGAGGGTTTCTAAACAGGGTCTTGGTCGTTGCCAACCTCTCGGCAAGGCCGGCGGCTTTGGCCTCATCTTCTTTGACATCGCCGATGCCTTTGAAAACCCAGACAGCCATGAAGGCCATGAAAACCGGCGCCACGGCGTAGATGCTCAGGATGCCGCGCCAGCCCATCACCAGCAACAGTACCCCGGTGATCAGCGGTCCGGCGACGTCGCCGACGCTGCCGCCAACTCCGTGGAAGGAAAGCATGACACCCCTGCGGCTGGCGAAGTGGTGGGACAACGAAGCCGCCGCGGGCAGGTGCCAAAGCGAATGGGAGACCGAAACGACTGACACGCCAAGCAACAATAGTGGGTATACCGGGGAGATTCCCATCAGCAGGGAGCCCAATCCGGAAGCACCAACGCAAACGGCAAGCAACCACCCCCACCACCGGCGCACCATGCCGACCACCACCCCACCGGGCAGCGTGATCAGGCCGGAAGTCAGTTCCCGCACTGCCTGAATCCCGCCAACCCCAACGCCGTTCAGGCCAAACGTTTGCTGAATCTCAGGGACCAACACCACGAAACTTTGGAGGATCCAATGGAAGGCCACGTGGCCGACGGCTAGAGCCGTGACCATCACCCGGGCCGTCAGCCGGAGGTCTTTGGTACCCTCGATTGTTGTTTCAGAAGCCGCCATAGCTCGACCTCGTGAACCGATTTTCGATTATTTGGGAATTCCCGTTGAGTATATCCAAGGCGGGAGGTACAATCTGTCGGCATGCAGCCAACAAATACCTCAAACAAGACAGAGATCGATTCCGCCCATCACGATTCCTACGGCGAGGAGATCGACCGTCCGGTTGTGGTCCGTGCCTCCGAGTATCCAGACGGGTTTCGGTCGGGCGATCACTGGCACGCTAGAGCCCAACTGGTCTACGCCTGCGCCGGGGTGGTGAAGGTCACCTCAAAACAGGGCGCTTGGGTGGTCCCCCAGCACCGGGGCGTTTGGATCCCGGCACGGACCGAACATCAGATAGAGTCGGCCGGCGCATTCTCCATGCGGAGCCTGTACGTCCGGGAGGACGGTGTCTTGGGGCTGCCGGCAAAGTGTGGGGTCGTAGGTGTGTCTCCCTTGCTCCGGGAGCTGATCTTGACCGCGGCGGAGGCCCCTCAACTCTACGATGTGGTTGGGCGGGACGGGCGCGTCATGGACCTGATCTTGCACGAAGTCCGCCGCTTGCCCGCCGTGGCTTTGCACCTGCCCGAGCCCACCGACTCTCGGCTCCGGCAGATCACCGCGGCTCTCAGGGAGGACCCGTCAGACACCCGCACACTGGAAGCTTGGGGGCGTCTGGCTGGCGCTAGCCCTAGGACGTTGGCCAGGCTTTTTCTAACGGAAACAGGGATGACATTCAGGCAATGGCAGCAGCAGGCCAGACTTCTTGACGGTCTGATGCGATTGGCCCAAGGCGAATCGGTTACGTCGGTGGCCCTTGAAGTCGGCTATGAAAACCCCAGCGCGTTCATAGCGATGTTCCGCCGCACCCTTGGCGTGACCCCAGGCCGGTATTTCTCCACGGAAGTTTAGCTAGATAGCCCGTATTGGCTATTACAAAATGGCAATTTTGAGGGGTGCCAATTCGCCTTTCTATCCGTTATCATTTTCGCCAGCCGGGTATCCAGTCTGGGCAGGCACGATAAAAATCATTTTATCCTGGTCGAAAAACTCCAGACCTTGGACTGATTTCTGTAGCCTGACCGGAGAAAATGTGTGCCAACACGGTACAAGTTTTGGGCGGCCGACCGATGGAGACCCTGGCCAAATGATGAGATACGACGGCAAAGACAAGAAGCCAAAACGCGAGGAGAATGTGCGATGACTACTACCACGGAATCAGTACTCTCAGACGACCTGCTTAAACGCTGCATGGAACGGGCGCCCGGCTACGACCGGGACAACAAGTTCTTTGAAGAGGACTTCAAGGAACTGAAAGAAGCCGGATACATGCTGGCCGCAGTGCCCAAAGAGCTGGGCGGTCTGGGCCTGAATCTGGCGCAGATCTGTCAGGAGCAACGCCGTCTGGGATACCACGCCGCGGCGACGGCTCTGGCTGTATATATGCACTTCTACTGGACCGGTGTCGCGGCCGACGTTTAGCGCAGCGGCGACAAGTCAACTGAGTGGATGCTAAAAGCGGCCGCGGATGGAGAGATTTTTGCCGCGGGGCATGCCGAAAGCGGCGCTGAACTCCCTCTCTTACTCTCCACCACCAATGCGGAAAAGGTGGACGGTGGATACAAATTCACCGGCCGCAAGTCTTTCGGCAGTCTGACTCCTGTTTGGACCTTCTTGGGATTACACGGTATGGATACCAGTGACCCGGATGCGCCGAAGATCGTCCACGCCTTCATGCCCCGGGACAGCAGCGGATATACCATTCACGAGGTCTGGGACACCCTTGGGATGCGCGCCATTCAGAGTCAAGACACGGCACTTGACGGCGCCTTCATACCCGACAAGTACATCCCGCGGGTCGTAGACGCGAGTTTTGCCGGAGTTGACCTATTTGTGCTGAGCATTTTCGCCTGGGCCCTGATGGGCTTCGCCAACGTCTACTATGGCAACGCCCAGCACGCTCTGGACCTAACCATCGAGTCTGTCAAGAACAAGAAATCGCTGGCGCTCACCCGGAGCATGGCCTACCACCCGGAGATACAGCATTCCATCGCCGAGATGGTCGTCGACATGGAAGGTGTTGGCGCCCACCTAGACCGGGTCACTCAGGAATGGTCCGACGGCGTCGACCATGGGGGCGCCTGGGCGGTGAAGTTAACCGCAGCCAAGCTCCATGCGGCCGAAAGCACCTGGAGAGTCGTGGACGAGTGCATGGACCTCCAGGGCGGGTTCAGCATCTTCAAGGCTGGCGGGTTCGAGCGCATCTGGCGTGACGCCCGATTGGTCAAGATTCACCCATCCAACAAAAACCTGACCATGGAGATAGTGGGCAAGATCACGTTGGGAATCAACCCAGACGAGGCTCCCCGCTGGGGCTAGCAGCTCTCAGCTTCAAGCTATAGGCGAACAGGAAACCAAAAGGCCCGGCGTCTTTGACGCCGGGCCTTTAAATAGCTGACCGCTGACGGCTAAAGGTCTTCCGGTGGTAGAAAGGCGGTGGGTACTATGGCTGTCCCTTGCCCCACTCCCGTGGTGTCGCCTTTCTGGTTCTTGACTTCGATGGCCACCGAAACACGGCTACCGTTAGCCTCTTTGGTAGTTCCTGTCACGATGCCGGTGAACGTGATGGTATCGCCGGGTCTTACCGGCCTCAGGAATCTGAGGTCCACGGTGCCGGTGTGGTTGAATACTTCCGGCCCGAAGTGCCTCCGGAGCATCTCGATGGCAAAAGTGAGGGACATACGCCCCGAGGCAACAGTGCCTTCAGTGCCAAGTACCTCTTTCGCGGCATGTGCGTCGGTGAACTGAGACGGCCCGGTGTTTCCGGCGCTGCCTTCGAAAAGGTTTATTGCCTCTTGGGTCAGCTCTTTCACCAAGGGCGTGATCTCGTCCCCTTCTGCGTGGCTTCTGATTACCCTCCCCATTTCCTGCCCACCTCCGACGGCTGCTTGAGTTCGTGGGTGATCACCCGGTCGATCAGCCTGCCGTCTTCATCCACTGAAACGGCCTCGGTGACGATATAATTCTTGCCCCTTCTGAGATATTTGTCGGCGATCCACGCGGTAACGGTCAACCGCTTGCCTGGCGTGGGCGGGTTATAGCAGTGAAAAGCACACCGGGCGTTCACCGACCCGGCGTCGGTATATCTGTTGTTGTACTGGCGTACATCCACTTTGTGGGCGATGGTCGGGAAGCTTGCTTCCGGGTCCATCACCCCTTTGCGGTAGGTGTCGATCATCTCTTGGGTCAGCAGATATTCGAATTTTTCGAAGGTCTCGCCCACTTCCAGGGCGTCCCAGTCCAGTTCGATGCGGTCATCAACTTCGGCCATATCGGTCCCGTCCTCTCTGATGAATCATTTCCGTTGGAAATTCCACAGCATTATACATTTTGAGGAATCTCGACGGATGAAGTCCTAACCGGATATCCTAACGTGTTATTAATAAGCCCCATTAGGAGATATTATGACTGGCGAAGCGGAATTCTGGTATGACGCCCCAGCCACCGGCCCCCACTCAGGCCGCGCCTGACCCCACCGCCATGCCTGCACCTACCAGCACCCCCGAACCGATGGAACTACCGGACGTAACCGTGGAGATCAGCAGCCAAGGCCCTCTGGGGCCGCACCTAGTGGACTCCGATGGCATGACCCTGTACCTGTTCAACCAGGACGATCGGGACGCTCCGGCCTGCGCCGGCCCCTGCGCCGACAAGTGGCCGCCACTGATATCGACTTCGGCGCTCATGGCCGGTGAAGGAGTGAATGCGGACCGTCTGGCAATTATTCGGCGAGCGGATGGATCCAGGCAGGTCACTTATAACGGCAAGCCCCTCTACTATTTCGCCGACGACCAAGACCCGGGAGACACGATGGGCCAAGACTCGGTCGACAAGTGGTTCGTGTTCTCCCCGGATGGCGGGCCGGTCCGGACCTCCGCTGTCTTGAACGCCAACGAGAACGGGGCGTTGGGCACGATTCTGACCGACGAAAACGGCAATTCCCTGTACCTCTTCACCAGGGACGAGCGCGGCGATTCCAGTTGCACCGGCGGTTGCGCTCTAGCCTGGCCGCCTCTGTTGACCATTGACCACCCGGTGGCGGGCGACGGTCTGACCGAAGACCGCATCGGCACCATCAGCCGGGGCGACGGCGTCAAACAGGTGACCTACAACGGCAGGCCGGTTTATTACTTCGCCGACGACGAAAAACCCGGCGACGCCATGGGACAAGACCGGGGCAGGGCCTGGTTCGTGGTCACCACTGACGGCGGTCCGGTATACACCAACGCACCAGTGAATGCCGCTGAGACCGGAGAATTGGGCACCATCTTAACTGATGCGTCCGGGCGCACCCTCTATCTATTCGACAGAGACGAGCCGAAAATCGCCACCTGTTCCGGAGGCTGCGCCCTGGCCTGGCCACCTCTGATAACGGTGGACTTCCCGGCGCCTGGAGAAGGTGTATCCGGCGCCCGCATCGGAACCACGGCCCGCGAGGACGGCTCACTCCAAGTCACATTCGACGGCAACCCACTTTACTACTTCGCCAATGACGAAAAACCCGGCGACGCCACGGGACAAGGCCGGGGGTGAAGTCTGGTTCGTGATCAACAACTCCGACCCAACGTCCATTGTCCTACGGGAGCAGAACGGCTCGGGGCAGACCGGGACGGCGGTATTGTCAGGAACGGGGAACTTCACCAATGTTTCCTTGAGCCTTTCCGCAGGCGCTCTGGGGAGTGAGTTGGTCCACATCCATGAAGGTCAATGCCTACCCGCCGACCTGGGCGGTGTGGCCTACGCGTTGACTAGCTTCGAAGTCGGCTCAGGCTCTTCAGTTTCTAACGTTGAGGCTTCCATCGACAGCCTCGCCACCGGCGGTTTCGCCATCAATAGCCACCAAGCTGGAGAGCCTTCGGTCTACACCAGCTGCGGAAACATCTCCGCCGGCGGCGACTCGCTCTCCATCACCCTGAACGAGTTGAACGGCTCAGGACAGAACGGGTTCGTCACTCTCAGCGCTAGGGGAGACCAGACCGAGGTCGTGGTGTCAGCCGATGCCGGTATCTCCGCCTTGGCCCATATCCACCAGGGTGGCTGTAACACCTTGGGCGGCGTGGCCCACGGGCTGAGTGACACCTCAGGGGGTATCTCCTCAACCACCATTGACGCCACCCTTGCGTCATTGATCAACGGGAGCGTCGCGGTGAACCTGCACACTGACGGGAACCCTGGGGTGTACAGTTCCTGCGGCGACATCGCGGTGACGGGTCAGTCGCTGACCATCGCTTTGGGCGAGTTGAACGGCTCCGGTCAGTCCGGGTGGGCCACACTTACAGCCCAAGGAGAGCAGGCTCTGGTCGTGGTCTCAGCCACTCCCGGAATCTCCGACCTGGCCCACATCCACGACGGAAACTGTCAGACTTTGGGCGGCGTGGCCCACGGGTTGAGCGATACCTCCGGAGACAGCTCGTCCGCCGTGGTTGACGCCACTTTGGGTTCATTGATCGCCGGCGCCTTCGCTATCAACCTGCATACCGACGGCAACCCTGGGGTCTACAGCTCCTGCGGCGACATCCGGAAGCCTCTGGCGGTGGCGACTCTGAGTGCCAGTAATGACGACACTCTTTATGAGATTCTGACCGACCAGCGCAACAACGGGGCCGGGCAGTGGTTGTTCGCGGGTAAGACAAGAAACGGCGAGGTGCGCCGGGGGCTGATAGCCTTCGACGTCGCCTCTGGGATCCCGGCCGGGTCCACCATCGTCGGCGTTTCGCTGACCATGACCGTGTCCCGGACCATCGCCCAGGCCACCGAAATCGGGCTTCACCGGGTTGAAAGCGAATGGCGGGAAGGGTCGGTCAACGCCTTCGGCAACGAGGGTTCAGGGGCCGGCGCCGACGCCCAGCCGGGAGACCCAAGCTGGACCCACCGGTCCTTTGATACCGCAGAATGGGACACCTCAGGCGGAGATTTCGCTCCCTCCGCCAGCGCTACCACCAACATAAACGGCCGCACGGCCCACACCTGGGCCTCCACCAGCCGACTGGTAGACGACGTCCAAAGCTGGCTAACCAACCCAGACGGCAACTACGGTTGGCTGGTTCTGGGGGATGAATCCAGGAATCAAACCACCAACCGTTTTAATACCAAAGAGAATGAAGACTCGGAAAGCGGACCGGTGTTGGTGGTGGAGTACCGGCCGGGGTAGGGGGATGCCCGGCTCACTACGGCCTAACAAACCCCAAATTATCCCGCAGCGTCCCCTCACCATACTCCCGCCGGAACAACCCTCTACGCTGCAGTTCCGGCACAACCAGGTTCACAAAATCCTCGTAGGCGCCGGGCATGTGGGTGGCGGCTAGGACGAAGCCGTCGCAGGCTTCGGCTTGGAACCAGGACTCCATCTGGTCGGCGACCTGGACTGGGGTGCCGGAGAATACAGTGAATTCGCTGAGGGTGCCCCGGCCGGACGCCTTTATGAAATCGTTGACGCTGGGGTTTTTGGTGCCGCTTAGCCCAATCACCCGGTCGAGGAAGCCCCTCAGGCCGGTCATGGACGCCAGTATCTCGTCGGATAGCGGCTCGTCTACGGGATGCTGGGAGAAGTCGTAGTTAAATACCTCGGAGAGGAGAGTCAGCGAGTCCGTCTGGTTAGCCAGGCTTTCTATTTGCTCCAGCTTTAGTTGCGCCTTTTCTTCCGTCTCATCCACCACCACGTACACCGCTGGGGCGACCCGCACCGAGTCCGGGTCACGGCCGGCTGCTTCTGCTCGAGAACGTAGGTCGTCTCGGTAGGCTTTGCACGCCTCGGGAGTGGGGTAGATCACGAACAGCAACTCGCCCCATCGGGCGGCAAACTCCCGACCTCGCGGCGATTGGCCCGCCTGGATCCGCACTGGATGGCCTTGGGGAGAGCGGGGCACGGTCAGCGGCCCACGCACCTGGAACGACTCTCCCGAATGGTTGACCCGGTGGACCTTGGCCGGGTCGGCAAACCTGCCCGTTTGCTTATCCAACAGCACCGCGCCGTCCTCCCAGGAGTCCCACAGCTCGGCGGTGGCCTGCATGAACTCGTCGGCCACGTCGTAACGATCATCGTGCTCGAGGTGCTCCGCCACGCCGAAGTTCCGGGCCTCTGAATCGTTCAATGAGGTCACGACGTTCCAGGCGACCCGGCCTTTGGTGAAGTGATCCAACGAGGCGAACAGACGAGCCACGTGGAAGGGCGGGTAATAGGTGGTCGAGTAGGTGGCGCCCAGACCCAGATGTTTGGTCGCCAGACCCATTGCGGTGATGATGGGGACCAGGTCCAGCTTGACTACCCGGACGCCGTGTTCAACCGCTTCTTCGAATGAGTCGCCGAAACGGTCGGGCATGGCCAAGCGGTCGTCGATGAACGCCAGATGGAATTTCCCCTGCTCCAATGTGGCCGCGATGCCCTGGTAGAACTCTAGGTCCAGGAAGCCGGGGACCGTGTCCGGATGACGCCACGAGCCGGTGTAGTTGGAGCAGTTGGAGGCCTGCAAAAACGCCACCAACAACATCTTCCGGTCCGTGTTATCAGCCATATCCCAACGCCCTCCAGGCGGTTATCGGATCAGACCAGCGATTCTTGGCCTGTATGTAAATGTGTGGTTGGACGTACCGGCGGCTTGGCCGTCAAAACGATCAGACTACAAGTCAAGGCGATTCCACCGAATAGCAGGAACACAAAGGTATAACTGCCCCGGGAATCGAATAGCACCCCTGCCAGCAGAGGCCCCGCGGCCTGGCCCATCAGGACACCGGTCTCGCTGATGCCCCTGATCCGGCCCAGCGAATCGCGGCCATAGTAATTAGCATACATGATGGACATGACCACATTGGTCCCCGCGGATACCAAGCCGATCAGCGCGGCCACCACGAAAGCTCCACCGATGGAATCCACCGTGAGCAGGAACAACGTGCTGCTGCCCAGGACCAAGAAGATCAGGCTATAGGCGTACCGCGGCTCGAACCTTTCCAGCACCCGGCCCCAGGTGATGCTGCTAACGGCGGCTACCAGCCAACTGAACGCCAAGGCCGACGCGGACGACGTGAGGGTCAGGCCTTGGTCCCGGTAATAGGCACCGATGTGGACGTTGGTGCCGGTGCTGACACCCAACGCGGCCATCCCCATGAAGAACAATATCCAGAACGACCGGGTCTTTAGGGCCTCGGCCACGGTCCAGGAATCGTTGATGTGGCCGGTCACCTCCGGGGAATCTGTATTAGCCGGCGGTGAGTCCTGGTCGTTATCGGGGAGCAGCCCGATGTCCTCAGGGCGTTCCACCACCAGAAACAGCGACGGCGCCACCGAGACCGCCAATACCACGATTCCCAGGCTGAGCCAGGCGGCCTTGATGCCATAGTTCTCGATCACCTGGGCTGTCAGAATCGTGAACACCAGTCCGCCGATGGCGCCGCAGAGGAAGATCACACCGATGGCCCGGCCCCGCTTTTTGATAAACCAGCGAGAAGCAACGGTGCTGGCGCCGATGGGCGCCGGTGTGTGGAAGACCACCCGAGCGGCGGCAAAGGCCAGATAAAAAGTTAGTGGGACTGTTGCCCAAGCCAAGGACATCATCGCCACGCCCATTACCAGCATGCTGACCACCAGCACCGGACGCACGCCGTAGCGGTCGATGGCCCAACCGATGGCCGGCGACAGCACCAGCGCAGCCAGCGCTCCGGCGCTGACGGCCCCACTGATCAGCGTTCGGCTCCAGCCGAACTCCTGGGACAAAGGAAAGATGAAGATCGTCAGCGTGGTGATATTGGGCGCCATACGGGCGAATACAGCCGTGCCCGATGCCCCAACCACGACCCATCCGTAATAGAAGGGCAGGGAATTTTTCAGCCTTGAAGCTATCCGCATGTAAATATCATCGCTAAGTAACCGCTCTGATCGGAGCTCTAGCCTTGAGCACCAACAGACTACAGGCGAGGGCCAGTACTACGAAAGCTGAGAATATCGTACTGTAGCCGCCCTGCAGGTCAAATAGAATACCGGCGATGACCGGTCCGGTCGCCTGCCCCAGCAGAACTCCCACCTCGCTAAGCCCCCGGATCTTGCCCAAAGACGACCGGCCGAAATAATTGGCGTAGATCACAGAGGGCACAACGTTGGAACCGGCGGAAACTACCCCGAACAGCCCGGCCGCCAGGAACACGCCGAGCGTTCCCCCAACGAATATCAGGTACAGGGTGCTCCCAGCCTGGAATAGGAACATCACGGAATAGGCGTAGCGCACGTCTATCCGATCGGTGACCCAACCCCAGGTCACGCTGCCGAAAGCCGAAACCGTCCAACTGAGACTCACCGCTAGCGCCGCGGACGTCGGCCCCAGACCTACATCCCGGAAATAGGCGCCCATGTGGACGCCGATACTGGTGTGGACGAAGAACGCGGCGAACCCCATGAAGACCAATATCCAAAAGGTCCTGGTGCGAACGGCTTCCCCAAGTGTCCAAGAGTCGGTATCGCCGGCCGCGCGGGCCGGCGGCCCGGTAGACCGGACCACGGACCGAGTATCCGGACTCTCAGGCGGCGCGCCATCGGGCAGCAGGCCGATGTCCTCGGGTTTTTCAGCCAGCAGCAGCAGCGATGGCGCAACAGAAAACAGCAGCACGACCAGGCCGATGGCGATCCAGGTCGCTTTCAGCCCGTGATTCTCGACCACCAGAGAGGCCAACATGGTGAAGACGATTCCGCCTATGGCGCCGAACAGGAAGATCATGCCGATGGCGCGGCCGCGTTTTCTGATGAACCACCGGGCGGCAACGGTGCTGGCGCCGATGGGAGCTGAGGTGTGGAAGACGACCCGCGCCGCGGCGAACGCTATATAAAATGTCAGTGGAGTCGTGGCCCAAGCCAAGGAGATCATCGCCAAGCCCAGGCCAGCCACGCTGACCGCCAGCACCGGGCGCGCGCCGAACCTGTCGATGGCCCAGCCCACAACAGGGGAGAGGACCAGCGCCGCCAATGCCCCGGCGCTGACAGATCCGGCGATGAGGGTACGGCTCCAGCCCAATTGCTGGGACATGGGGAAGATCAAGACGGTGAGCGTGGTGATCGCCGGCGCCATGCGAGCGAAAACGACCGTGCCGGCGGCGCCCACCACGATCCAGCCATAGTAGAAGGGGAATTTATCCCTCAGGCGGGACGCAAGTAACATTCAGGCAGCCTTGCCGCCCAGGATCACGGTAGGACGGAAGTGGAGATCATGTGTCAGGCCGGACCAGGCAGGAAACAGCCCTAAAGCGGGGCTTCCGATGTGCGGCACCCCAATGATACACAAATGCGAATCACGAGACTGGGCCCTCGATCTCAAACACTCGATATACCAGGCAATGGCCCGGGCATGGTCATTTTAAGATTGACTGTGGGCTCAGATGGTTAATATAATGAGGCGCCCCAAAACAGCCAAGTGAGCCCCGTATTTCGTGGCATTCCTATGCCACGCTGGGCCAAATAGGGCCATAACGGGACTGAGAATCTCCCACGGAGGAATAGCCCATGGCCCAACAGCAAGCAGCATTACTCAAACCCGAGTCCTTGGTCGCCGAGTTCAAGAAGAACGGCGTTACCCACATCGTGACCATTCCTGACAGCGAGACTAACTATCTTTACGAACTGATGCTAGAACAGGACTGGCTGGACGTCGTCCCCTCATCTCGTGAGGGCGAGACCTTCGCCATCGCCCTTGGACTGATCGTGGGCGGGAAAGTTCCCGTCTGTGTGATCCAAAACACCGGCATGATGGAATCCGGAGACTCCATCCGTGGCATGGCCATCGATTCAGGTTTCCCGCTGGTCATGCTTATCGGCTACCGGGGTTGGACGCGCCACGGCGTGATCACCGACTCCGCGGCCCGCTACACTGAGACATTCCTCCACGCCATGGGCATCAACTACTATCTGTTGGAGACTGATGACGACGCCTCGCGGATATCGGTGGCGTTCGAGGAGGCCCGCGCCAACAACCGGCCAGTTGCCGTTCTGGTAGGTGACGAATACCACGGCTTCAACCGGACGTAGGCAACCGCCTAACCTCGGCGCACCCAAATTCCTACTTGATCAATTCATTTGGAGATAGCAAATGTTCGACTCAGCAGATATGTTCAGGGCCTTTCAACCGCATCGGGACAAGGCCATCGTATTGGTAACCGGCACCGCGGGCCGCGACTGGCGGGAAATCTCAGATAACGAGACCCGCGACCTGACCCTACAGGGCGCAATGGGCCAGACCAATTCGGCGGCCCTGGGATTCGCCCTTTCCCAGCCCAACGAAAAGGTGGTGCTCTTCGACTCGGAAGGGTCGCTTCAGATGAACATGGGCATCCTCGGCACCATCGCCGGGAAGAAGCCCAAGAACTTCTTCCACTTCCTGATGGACAACGAATGCTATGCCACCACGGGCGGGCAGCCGGTGCCCAATGCCTCGGAGATCAACTATGCCGGTATGGCCAGGGAAGCCGGCTATACCGCCACCTTCCAGTTCGACAACTTGGAAGAGTTCACCAACAACATCGAAGCGATCATGAAGGAAGAGGGACCCGTCTTCGTCGCAATGAAGATGATTCCCAAGATCGAGAACGAGCCCATCGGGCGCCGGGTGCGGAAACCCCAGCGGTCCAGGGCCGAGACCATCAAGGTGTTGCAGGCCGAACTGGGAATAACTGCCGCCTAGGCGTCTAGGTCTATTAACGGACCATATTCTCATTGGTTCCCGCAATACCGCCCCGCCCTCTATATTGACGATTACCAAGTCGGGGAATATGATGCGCAGGTGGTTTAGGTGTAACGCCGGACATATTCTTAACTATGTTACGGATCCTGAAACACCACGACGATTATAGTTGGATTTGAGCCTCATATCACCGATAATCGCCACGGATTTCCCAAGATGGACCCCGCCAAATTGTTGAGTTGGGAGGAAACAATTGTCTAATCAAGATATCTCATTAATGGCTCATCTCATGCGCCGCGCCGGGTTTGGCGCCCCATTGGAAGAACTGGAAGCCAGGGCGGCCAAAGGATATGACGCCACTGTCGAAGAACTGCTAGACCCCGAATCGCAGCCACCGATGGAGCGCGACATCATGATGCGCTACAAGACGGAATGGCTCTCGCAGGCCGGACTGGAAGGCCAACAAGAAGAGTGGGCCTTCCGTATGATTAACACCAAGCGCCCGCTTCAAGAGAAGATCGCCCTTTTCTGGCACGGTGTTTTCGTCACCGGCCATGCCAAGTGCGAATACCCCCGGCAACAGATGATGGAATTGGACATGTTCCGCACCGTCGGATTGGGCAGTTTCCATGAGCTGCTCATGGGTCTGTCCAAGGACCCGGCCATGGTCTTCTATCTGGACAACTGTATGAGCCACAAGGGCGCCATCAACGAGAACTGGGGCCGGGAACTATTAGAACTGTTCTCCCTGGGCGTCGGAATGGACGGCGATTTCAACTACAGCGAGGATGACGTCAAGGAAGCAGCCCGCGCCTTCACCGGCTGGACCGTGACCAACTCGGTTCCCCGCTACCCCTACGGCAAGTACGAAGCCAAGTTCATGTTCGACCCCCGCGACCACGACGCCGAAGAAAAGACCTTCCTGGGCGAGACCGGGAACTTCAACGGCGAAGACATCGTGGACATCATCGTGAAACAGCCCGCCACCGCCAGGTTCATCGCGCGGCACCTCTACAACTTCTTCGTCGCCGACGAGCCCCAGGTGCCGGCCTGGAAGGACACTCCACCCAGAGACGCCGAGGCCATCAAACAGTTGGAAGACGAGTATTTCCGCTCCAACTACGACATAACCTCGATGCTGCGGTTGCTGTTCAAGTCGGACTTCTTCAAAGAAGCCAAGTTCGCCAAGATCAAGAGCCCAGCCGAGACCGTGGCCGGAACCCTGCGCCTGGTGGGAGACTTTACATTCCCCAAGCCGGGCCTGGACGCCGTAGCCTTGAACATCCGGTACATGGGCCAGGACTTGCTGAACCCGCCCACAGTGGAGGGCTGGCACACAGGGCGCGAGTGGATCGATTCCGGGACGCTGGTGGAACGCATCAACTTCACCGCCGACCAGGTGGGCAACATCAACCATCCCGGCGTGAAGGACATCATCAGCCGAGTCGGGCAAACCGGGTCCGTATTGACCGCCGACCAGTTGGTTGACGGTTGTCTGGAGAATCTGGGCGCTTATCAATTGGCCGATGAGACCCGGAAGCAGCTGTTGGAACTGGCCGAAGGAGAAGGGGAGATTCGCAGAGACGCAGAGGAATTCCCCGTCCGGGTAGCGACCATGCTCCAGTCGATTGTTGCAACCACCGAGTACCTGTTTGCCTAAACCCTGACTTGGTTGCCAGACTAGACCGAATATTATGCCGCCTAGGACCGTGGATCGCGCGGTCCGGCGGCCCCGGAAACTTAAAAAGTAATTGATCCGGGAAGTTAGTTGGAGATTAAACAATGACATCGACGAAGAAAGAACCGGTTCTGGTGGTTCTTCAACTGGCCGGCGGCAACGACGCGTTAAACACCATCGTCCCGTACGGCAACCCCAAATACTATGACAACCGGCCCAACGTTATGATCTCGCAAGACCAGGTGTTGCCCATCAACGACGAGATCGGCTTCAACCCCAACATGGGGCCCATGAAGAGGTTATTCGACGAGGGTCATCTGGCGGTGATACAAGGCGTTGGATATCCTTCGGGCAGCCGCTCCCACTTCCGGTCCATGGACATCTGGCACACCTGCGAGCCGAACAAAGTCGGCGACGAAGGCTGGCTGGGCCGCGTCGTCCGTGAACTTGACCCCACCCAAGAAAACGTCCTCACCGCCGTCAACTTCGGCCGTGGTCTGCCCAGAGCGCTGGTTGCGCCGGGGGTGCCGGTAGCATCTGTCGGCAACCTGGAAACCTACGGCGTACTCACCGGAATCGACGACGTCGACCAGCGTCTTAAGGCGCTGGATGTCTTCTCGAAGGTGTACTCCCCCATGATCGGCCAAGGCCCGGTTTTGGACTATCTGGCCCACACCGGCCTGGACGCCCTGAAAGGGGCTGACATCCTGAGCGCCGCGCCTGAGATGTACTCCTCCACCGTGGAGTACGGCGGCGACGACGTCGGCCAATACATGAGGAACATCGTGCAGACCCACTTGGCCGGTTTCGGCAGCAGGGTGTTTTACACGACAGCCCCATACAACAGCTTCGACACCCACGCCGGTCAGTTGGCCAACCACACCCGGCTCTGGAGCGAGACCAGCCGGGCCGTAGCCGACTTCTACGATGACCTGGAAGAACACAACGCCGGGGAAGATGTGATGCTTTTGGTCTTCACCGAGTTCGGCCGCCGGGTTCACGACAACGGAGCCGGAACCGATCACGGCGCCGGCGGGCACGCCTTCATCATCGGTAAAAACGTGAAGGGCGGCCTCTACGGGGAGTACCCCTCGCTGGATGACGACAAGCTTGACGAGGGCGACCTGCAATTCAACACCGACTTCCGCAGCCTGTACACCACTATCTTGGAGAAGTGGATGGGCCTAGACGCCAAACCCATAGTGAACGGCGCCTTCGAGCACATCGACTTTATTTAGGTCAACTGGTCCAATATTAAATCAGACCGGTGAGGATAAAGATGACTACCACAGAGATTTCGCACATAAACGTGCAATACAGTAAAACCATTGGCCGTGGCGAGCAATTCGGGCCAGGTTTCACTTATCCGATAAACGTAGCCCGCGGCAAAGACGGCATAATGTATGTCCTCAACCGCAGTTCGGAGTATCGTCCGGAGGGGACTCGCGTCACCGTTTGCACCACCGACGAAGAGTTCATCTCGACATTCGCCCGCGGCGTCGCCCAGCAAGGCCCCCACGAGTATAACTTCGAGGATGGCTCGTTGGTGTGGCCCACCTGTATCGCCCTGGATAGCCAAGAGACCCTGTTCATCTGCGACGAATGGTTGCACCGGGTTTCCCAGTTTTCCAAGGACGGCGAATATCTGGGCAAATGGGAAGAGCGGCCCGGCTCCGGAGACGGCGAGCTTGACCGGCCGGCGGGCATGGTCTTTGATGCCGACGACAACCTCTACATCGTGGACAGTGGCAATCACCGGATCCAAAAATTCAGCAAAGACGGCAAGTTCCTGTCCAAGTGGGGGACGTTCGGCAGTGGTGATGGCGAGTTCAACATGCCCTGGGGGATCGCCATCGACAGTCAGGGCGATATCTACATCGCAGACTGGAGAAACGACCGGATTCAGAAATTCAATCCCGACGGCAAATTCCTAATGAAATTTGGGAGTTCAGGCTCAGGAGAAGGTGAATTCGACCGGCCAACCGGCGTTGCCGTCGACAGAGACGGAGTGATCTACGTGGCCGACTGGCTTAACGACCGGCTTCAGGTGTTCGATCACGAGGGCAATTTCGTAGCCGCGAAAACCGGAGAGGCCGGCATCTCCAAATGGGGCCAGGACAAGTTGGACGCGAATCCGGAGATGTGGGATGAGCGGGAAAGGGCCCAAGGACTGGAGCGCGAGAAGGATTTCTGGGGTCCGACGGGCGTGACCGTCGATGATGATGGGATGATTTTCGTCCCTGAGTCGGCCCGGAATCGCATCCAGGTCTACAAGAGCCAGTCGCCTACGTTCGCTGGTCCCCGCCTTTAGACCGACCAATCACCATTGGGCTGACGCAGCCCATACCCGACTGACGATAGGGCCTCGAATCTCGAGGCCCTATTTATCGCCAAATCATTTCTTCTGGTGTTGACGCGTGCCCATCAAAGTTGGCCGGACTCCCTTCTTAAGCTCTGAACCCATGTATTTCGACATGGACAAACGCGGCATCGAAGTCGAAGACGTGCCGGCTAACGAAATGATGGCGGCCATCTTAGAAGGGCGTCTGCAAGGCGGGCTTGTGCCGCTGGTAGACACTTTCGGCCTGGATTCAAGTTTACGGACAGTCTCGGGTTTTTGCGTGGCCACCGTTGCCATGGCCGTCAGCATCAAACTCCATTCCAAGGTGCCCATCGAGGAAATGACCGGAAGCCGCATCGCCATACCGGCAGACGCACCCACCGCCGTCAAGTTGCTCCAGGTCTTAATCGCACTGAAGCATGGAGTGAAAACGGGCGCCTACGTCGGCGCCGACGAACCCCATGACGCCCAACTTATGATCGGGAACCTCGGTTTGCGCCACCGGCGCGGCCTACGCGACCACCCACACACCTACGACCTGGGCGAAGAATGGATCAGGTGGACCAG